>Ga0115100_10238931_pt1 | contig 9645 bp, 1 predicted proteins | sample MBTome_3_FD_89642 | JGI IMG/M metagenome (GOLD analysis project Ga0115100, IMG submission 89642) | Marine eukaryotic communities from Pacific Ocean to study complex ecological interactions - MBTS_2Apr14_M1_3um Metatranscriptome... | ecosystem: Environmental > Aquatic > Marine > Oceanic | place... | reverse complement strand
TTTATTGACGAAACACCTTTCGAGAAATCGAACTTCAAATTCAAGTTCACACAACTTGTGCGTGTTCAGATTTAGAATAAAACGAACCACCTGTGCATATAAAAAGTAACAAACTTTGTTTTGTGTATATAGCAGACTACTCACACAACGACAGCAAAAACGATAAGTACTACCTATCGTGTATCCGCACGTGTGCGTAATGACCATCTCTCTCACAACTTGTGAGTGTTTGTAGTATTGCACGAAAAAATAAAAACATTAAAGCCAACCAGCAGCAGTGCAACAAGTGCGGGCACAAGTGCCTTTCATATAGGAATAAAAGGATGAAGTGGTAGAGCAAAAACTCTTCCAACCCGAACAGTCTTTGTTTTTGTCTTCTTTTCCTTTGCAGCAGCAGCTTCGAGGGCATGTTGTCTGCATGTAGTTTCTGTAGTCACCTTGACAGTAACCTTGGCTAGCCCAAGATTCACATCTTGATGATTGGTCCGTCGAAGCAACGTTAAAAGAAGAAACTTCACAACAGGACGACGCACAATTTTCTTTCATGTACCCAGCATAGTCAGAAGTCTCCGAACAAAATCCGCTAGCAGCCCAGGCCGCACACGAAGATGCGCCGGTAGCTTTATATGTATTTTGAAAGGGTGCACAGTGCTTAGCCCTGCAACAAGATTGTGGACAAGAACTTGACATGAACGTTGAGTACGTGCTATTGGAGCAATATTGGTTCATAGCCCATGAAGAGCATGATTTGTCACTGTCACACACATAGTCGTCACATTTAGCAACCGGCGCCCGTTCGCAACATGAGCTCGGACAGCTGGAAGCCATGAATTGTTTGTATCGACTATCGGTGCAATAACCAAGGTTGGCCCAAGATGTACACTTTGTGTTGTTGTCAGTTTTCGCAGAACAATTTTCAAGTTTAAAAGTAGGTGCCGCAGTGGGAGCTGTTGTAATGCTCTTGTAACAACAAGATGTTTGACAGTTTTCATTCATGTATGATACATAAGCAGGGTTAGTACAATAGCCGTTATCCGCCCAAGAACCACATTTGGTATTGTTGTCGTTTTTTTTGAATTGACACAGATATCCAGGAACCGTTGGCGCTGTTGTTGGCGCTGTTGTTGGCGCTGTTGTTGGCGCTGTTGTTGGCGCTGTTGTAGGAGCGACAGTCTTATAACAATCGGACGTGGCATTTACTTGCTCGTAACCAGCTTTGCAACGTTGGCAATCAGAAAGCGCGTCAAAATTGCCAGTACATTCACATCGACTGTTGGTACATGAAAGAGCTCGCTTGTTACATTTGTCAGCACAGTTTTGACATGAAAACGTACTTGTCGAGTTCGAAGACAACCTGTAGTACCCAGGCGAACAATCCTGACAAGCACTCCCAGCATAACCCAGTTCACATATACATTTGTTTTGGGGACATCGGTCTTTGACTTGACGGTCATAATGATCATTACAAGAACATAGAACACAAGCAGAACTGACACCACAGACACCACTAGCACTACTATTACCAGAACAGTGATAGTTGTTGGTCGTATCGCAAATGTCACAGTTATTACCAGTGTAACCTGAAGCACAGGTCTGGCAACGTTCACCAACGAAACGAGGGTTACACTTCTGGCACATTCCCGTCTGAGTACACACACCAGTGGATCGGACGCCAGAACAGACATCACTGCACTTTTGAATCGTAACAGACAAACTGGGGAGGCTAACAATCTTCCCGTCGGGTTGCTTGACACACAGTCTGTATGATCCTTTGGTAGGAAAATCGTAGGTTGAAGTTCCTACATCAACAAATGTTGCACCGTTGCAAGTAGACGTGTTGACAACAAACGACACCTGTGACGCGCCCAAGAAACCAGATATATCGGATAAATTAAGCGCGCGCTGGCCTTCAATGAAGGGACCTCCAAATGAAATACTGGGAATCACAGTCACTGCAGAACTGGAATACTGGAACACGGGATTTCTCGAAACACACATATGAAGAACGGTACTTAAAGAGGGTGAGACTGGAGAAAAATCAAACGAGTAAGAGGCAGACCCAGCAAAAACAACAGATGACGAACGTGCTTGGCTGCTGCTTTGGCAACCATCGGCCGAAAACCAAACTGTATCATTTGTAAGAATAGAGACCGACGAACTCAATTTCAACATTTGATTTTGGGCATTACTGACGTACATTGCTCCCAAATCTCCAACGTCGACAACATACACGTAAGCAAATCCAACAGGGTAAGCAACTTTTGTTGCACTGGCTGTAATACACAAGATCCATTTTTGTGACGAGGGCACACCATTTGAAAAATCAAACGAGTGAATGGAACCCGACACACTATGCACCAACGGAGTCGAGACAGACCCCTTACTGTTGCAAGTAATATCAGAGCTCATTGAAACTGATACATTACCAAAATCTTGGATAGTATTGTATGTCACAGTAAAGTTTTGATTATTCGCTGGTTTGACAGATGTGACACCAAGAGTAACACTCATGAGGTACACATGGATACCAGAGAAATCTTTGATTATACCACCGACGTTCGCACATAATCTGACAACAGACGACTTAATCTTAGAGAACTGATAACTTCCAGAAAAGGCGCCTTTTTTGACGTCAACGACATTAGAGGAAACACTACTATCTTTTTGCATAGCACCAGAGCAGCTTGTTTCGCGTGCCTGGAACCACACCTGGGATCCCTGGCTTGAGTTGCTTCCAGTAGGCGGCTCCAACACCCTGCTCCACTTGATCTCAATAGCAGTATTGACTTGCGTTTTGTCGACAATACGCGGAGACACTGACAAGGTACCACGGTAAACACCAACCGGATATAAATCCAGTATATTATCAGGATGGGGAACAGCATTGCGTATACCGCATAACCTCATCAGTCTTCCTTCATCCTTGACATTCCAAAATTCCAAATTAACTGTAGAGCCGTAGAACACCTGCTGAGAACAGTTGCTGTTGGAACTCATTATATATCGTGACGACCTAGGACAAGGCACATCCTCTCTGCAAAAAATATATTTTTGGACCTCAACATCAGAACCAGGCCAAATTTGGAAACTTTCCTGTTGACCATAAGTTCCGGTAAAAAACAAAGGATCCACAGTGTATTCGACGACCTGAACCTCAACGTTGTTGGCATCGATTATCTGCCCACCAGACTCGAAACAGAGACGAAAGGCTATCATGGTCTTTGGTGGCACTTGTACCATAGAAAAATCGTACAACACATCTTGGTTGGACAGTGTGCTTGTTGTTGTGTTGATTGAAGTGTGATTTTGGCTAGGGACTGTCGGCTTACTGCAACTTTCAGAACTTCTTTGAAACCATGTGATGGAGTTCAGTGGTAAACTTGTCAAAGGTGCAGATATCCGCACGGGTGTGTTTTTTCTGGGGGTGACCCATTTGGTGTAAACTGTTGATGATGTTCCAGACACGGGGGTAAGCTGAACATCTAGAACATACAACTGGATGCTGGGGAAACTTGCGATTTTCAGGTTATTTTCAACACAGAGTATGAGAGGATTCGAAATTGAACCACTAGTCGAAGAAAAATCAATTTCAGTAGCGGCGGAACTCAAAAACACTGCCGTTCCTGAAGTGTCTGTACCAGAAGTAGTTGGTTTAACGCAAGATGAACTTTGTGTAAGTTTCCTCTGAAACCATACGTTTGTCGATAACCCTGACCCTGAGGTAAAAAACCCTTCAGGTTGTTTAACTTTTATGTCAACTTTACAACGTGCCCTAGGTCGGCATAACTTCGTGGAGACAACAACGTTCGTCACAAACAACGTTTTCGAGGAGTAATCTAGGGTTGCTGTGTTCGTAACAATACACAATCGCAGCGGTGTAGATGCCATTTTGATATGTGAAAAATTAACCAATACAGGGTTAGTATATCTGAAGACATTGGTGGTGTTTTCGTCTGAAATCGCAGGCAGCTGTTTGGTGTTGCTATTCAAATCATTGTACTTCAAATTATCGAGACAACTGACACCCTGGCGACGAAAATAAAGGAAATCTGACGGACGAGGGCCCATAAGATTTTGCACTACAAAGTAAACGTTGTAGTTATCCAATTGAAGAACAGCACTGTTCCTGACACGAAACTGTGTGTCAGGAGGAGAAGGAAAAATTCGAATATTGCTCAAATCCACAAAACTTCTGGGCGGGGATGCTTGAGAGTCCAAAAGAACACACATTCGGAGTGCCGAAAGTGGAGTTACTCTCGACAAATCAAATTTTGAGCCAGTGTTACTCCCTTGAATGAAAGGCGCACCTAGTTGTATACTATCCGAGGTATGAGCGTCCGCAGTAATCGTACAAGGTACATTATTACCACAAGCATCACACGTTTTGGAAACATCCCGAAAATATACCCGACGATTTTGTGGAGTTTGAGCTGCAGGTTTCAAACCAGTCTTGTAAGAGATCCCAATTACTGAATCTTGTTTGCGTTCAGGGGACACTTCAGACAGTTTGACGTCGGTCACAACAAACCCAAGCGAGGTAAAACTGTATACGGAAGATTGGGTCAAAACGCATAATCTAGCTGTTTCCATAGAAGCAGACATTTGCGTGTAGTTCACCAGGACATTTTCTCCGGAAACGGGCATGGCTAAAACTGATGTCAAATTTTGGTTGGCTGTATGATTACCTGAACCACAATTACCCCGGCTGAACCAAATCTTGTCCGTATTTGCTGTAAAGAGTTTGGACCAAGTAAAACGAACATTGCTTACCTGATCACTTGAATGAAGTGTTATCACATCCTGACCGTTCAATTGGACATCGTGAACAATCAAAGTACCTACGAAACCACCGAAACTTTTTTTATCAGAGCTACCACAATTCATAGGACACATGCATAAATGGTAAAAGCCTTGGACTGCGGTTGTAAAAGTATGCAAAACCGTGAGACCTGTGGTCAAAGTATAACCAGTTGCAGCAATTTCCATTTTGGGATTGAGCTGTTCCAGACGAACATTTAGCCGACTGGAAGCTGCAGCGTTACCACAAGTACTGTTGCTGTTGATATCTATAGCCATCACTCTCATGCCATTCACAACTTGCTGGTCAAACCAGATGGTAAAAGATGTTTGGGAAGCGGCCAAAGTACTCACGGCATATTGATCTGGAGTAATGGCAAAGCTGTACAAAAATCCAATGGTCTGTCGCCACCCTATTTCGCTGGAGCAATCTCCCGTCAAGGACGAGGACGCTTGACAGAAACACATAAAATATTTCCCTGAGGCCAAAGATCCAAAGGGATCAACAGAAGCAGGACTCGATACTAATCCATCAGAACGGGCTTGAGACGCACTGGCAGCTGGGATCAGCAAGACGGGATCAGCAAAACCACTAGAACCATCACAAGTGGGCCTGACGTTGTGAGCAACAATCGCAATTTTGTCCTTGGCAGGATCAACCGAACCTCCTGTGAAACCCCAGCTAAAAGTGCTCTGTCGATCCTGGGAGTACACTGTTCGGACAAGGTATGGAGACACAGGAGTTGTGGTGGGTTTGGAAGTCGCCTTTTGAATTAAGGAGAGAAAGGAGGTTGGAGCAGGTGTGCTATCGACAACAGAATCTGACAACGTCACGGTGATATCTGGATAATCCTGGACAATGCTTTGGGTTATGTCGTTCGCTGTTGCCACTTGTGTCCAGCTTTTTCTTTCCACACACAGCCTGAAAGGAAGATTAGTGGCTTGAGTCAGGTCAAATCTCATTAATTTCAGTTGGAGGTAGCGTCCGCTGCTGCCATAATCGGAGCTTGCTACGGTGTGACGATTTGAGCCGTACGTCCAACTTTGAGATGCTGAAGGAGCTACATCAACTGCCTGGTTTCTAGAGGAACTCCATACCTGTCTTGCACAAGAAGAATCAATACGATTAAACCAAACAACATCTGCTACCTGTACAGTAAAACTCGGATAGAGGACTGCAGACCTTTCCAAACCGCTCAAAATTGTGATAGTAGCGGTAGTTTTTTTAGGTACCACAGTGTCGACAATGTGCATAGAACCCTCTGGAGTAAATACAGAACCGGCGAAATCGAGGTAAACAGCGCCATCTGCCGTCGTCGTACGCTTAACGCACAAGCGGTATCCAGCATATCCAAGAGGGATATTGGCTGAAGGAGTTGGCGTTTGTGCTACTTGCGGCATCTTGCCCATATTGTGATAAAGACTACGATTGAAAACTCCGACATTGGGCGAAACCCAACCAGCTCGAAGAGAATTGTACTCACTACAAAGTAGTTTGGCGGAATGAAGGAGAAAAACTCATCGCCTGCCACAAGGGTCTGGTCAGAACTGAGGGAAAGATGAAATGCTTTAAAAAATTTAAAGTTTACGGCTGAAGGCATAATGTCGGTTATCCACAAACCAAAATCAACACCAAAGTCCCGCACCTGACTTCCGCTAGCAAGAGGCTTAAGACACATGCGATAAAAACGTCCGGCAACATTTGTAGAAAACGATAAATAAAAAATTCTGCCTGAATAGGGGACAGACAACGCTGATGTTTGATCATTAGTTCGGGCGGGAGAACAGTCATACTGTGAATCCATGAACCAAAATTGGTCGCCAGAGTTGATAACCTGGGAGCTGCCAGAATAAGAAATTTTCACCATTGTAGACTTGGACTTTTGAATGGAGTAGGAAGAGCGTTTGACAGAGAACCCACCATTTTGTTCCCATTGGAAGTTGAGATCAGACAGGTACACCTTACCAATCAATCCATAATCCCAGCCGTTCACCCAATAAGTCGCGTTGACATCTGGGCGTGTGCTTCGCATGTGTGTGCTGTTGTACATTTTTCCTTCGAACTGCATAAGCATCGGATCTTTAAAACACAAGTTGAACACTCGATTTTGATCAGTAGTCCCATGCTCAACCTTGTTGGTGATTGTAAGAGGGAACGAACCGCTAGTCAATTGGATATCGAATTCTTGTGGTTGGGTACCCTGAGTGTCGAAGCCTTGTACGCGACAGCTACCACACGCATTGAGCTTCGAACTCGTAGCATTGGAAAGACAAAAATGGGCTGCTGTAATGTAGCGAAGTTGGGTGGTATTGAACAAATCCGGAGTGATTTCGTAATCCAGTAAGGGAGTCACTCGGAAAGTTGCATCCTTAGTACCAGCACCAGTAACACTGACCATTCTCGCAGCAGACGAATAAATCATCCCCGCCGCCGACATTTGACATCTGTGGGATGGCGTTAACCGGCAAAAACATGCCGTGTAGTACCCTTTGGCAAGGGCAGGGAATTGTACACTCGCAGCAACTCCGGGAGCATTGCCCGCTTGACTCAGTTGAACTTCCATTACGAGATCAGTACTTCGCATAAGTTTGTGCTGCGATAACCAATCATGCGAACAGATGGAATCTGAAGGGGGGTTGAGACTTGAGGGGTCGGTCCCTAAGATGCTGGGGGTATCTCTGTATATCCGCAGTGTGTCTCCAGATGCCACCGTTCCATAAGTCCAATTTGTCCACTGGGTGTACAGCACATTGCTCTGGGAATCCTCAGGTGTGACAATGTAGAGTACATTCAAGTTTTGGGGTAACGCTGGATTCGTATTGAAGGTTGTCAGTAAGCCGGTTCTATCAAAAAACTGAGGAATTGCCATAGTCGGTGAGTATGTTTTCACCACACCTCTGGTTACCCCACTACCTCTGGCAGCATTGGTGGGCTTAAAAGTTGATCGTGTTGGCGACTGCGTCGCGACCCCGTTCAATGTAAAACCGGTTCTGTGATAATCCAGTACGTAGCCATTTGACGCCTCCTTGACACACATTCGATGGTACACGGAACCGCTGCTCAAGGATTTGGTATTGACTTTGATCAAAGATTTGTCCTGTGGAACGGTGACGTAACCACTCCCGTAAGCATTGCCTGGAGCGTCGGTCGTACATTCGCGATTACTAGGAACAAATTGCACTTGATCGCTTGCTTTCAAGTTGTTTGAGTCGAACGTGACGTAAATCTGTGCATTATCTCGGCCCGAGTTAGGACCTGGATTACTGCATGGAGAAGATGGAGGGCATTCTTTGTTGAATGCAGGTGCGCCCCAAATTACCGTGCTTGGCCCTACGCACAACTTTTCACTGCCTATTGTTTCACATGAACTTGTACCCATCTCAATATAGGGTTTATCATTGGTCACCTCTCTTGCCTGGGACTTTCTGTGCCATCTCTGAGTGCAACCATTGTTCAAGCATTTACAACCCAACCATCCTTCTGGACATTGAGAAACAGTTGCGTAGTTGTCATTTTTGGACGTCAACAAGACACCATTACCAGCAACGGGATACAACGCAACGTGAGGGTAATCAATCCAAATTCCTGTTTCTTCATGTGGATTTAAACACAGCCGATAGGGGGTTCTGTACGTAGGATTGTTGAACGTAACCGTACTTTCATAATTTGCATCGTCCAAAAAGTATTTGATCAGGTCTCCATTGTACATTGTGTATTTGACTTCACTTGAATGATCGGGGCCTGCCCCGGCATTTGGGTACGTAGTGCATTGTTTAGTGGCCACGACAAAATGAAAAGATGATTGGACATTCCATTTGCGCTCAAGCCACAAAAATCCACAAGATTCCTTGAATTTTATAATAGGCGAAAGCATACCAGTATCCACGATGGGATTTCGATAATCCGCCAAGACTTCGATGTCGGTAACTGTCACCATGACGTTCTGAAAATCCCAAACCACGACCGGAGTCGAAGTGTACATGAAACACAGACGGTAAAAAAACTGTTCTTCCACGGTATCAAAATTATTGTGTCGTGAAAACCCACTTGCGCTGCTGCTGGTACAAGACCTTCTGAAACCATTGGAAAAATCAAATGTGTGACTCGTTGCCGATCCCGGATTGAAGGCACTCACTGACGGTGTGGACTTACCACTCACAGCAGCCCTCTGCGGCGACGAGGAACATTTGTCCTTGTATGATTCAAACCAAGCAATATTGGGTTTAGAGGTATCAAAATAAGTTTGGGTTCTGGTAAACAAAATTGTTTGTTTGATTGCTCTCACAGCTAGACGAAGCGTTGTGACAGCAGTTCCTGAATTAGTGTTACTGGATACAATATACAAATCGTGAACTACCAGATTGGCCACATGCACACCAAAATACCGTTGCCAGAGATAAATTTTGGAGTCACAACTGGAGGCAGACGCATTGACATAGTTGTGTCTGGTGAATGTTGATGATAATAATCGTCGTCTTCCTGCTGCTCTTGTGGGTGCTCTGGTAGGAAATTTGACAACATTGCTGGAGGAACTTGCAGTATCAAAAAGACCGCGAAATCTGTCGTGCCAACAGTAACATAATTTATAACGGCCCGACTGTGTAAATGTGTGTGAAGACAACTTTTGCAAATGGTAGGCTGCAACAGGTTCGGCGGAAGCGGTTGGACTTTTGGAATTCTCCCCCCTTCCCGAGGGATTCTTGGTTGGCCGATTAGTGGGTGCTTTGGTAGGAAATTTTGTGGTGGGGGACCATGTGGGAAGGGTTGTGGCGGGTGCTTTGGTGGGTGCTCTGGAGACGGGTGCTCTGGTGACGGGTGCTTTGGTGGGTGCTCTGGTGACGGGTGCT
>Ga0115100_10578102_pt1 | contig 9675 bp, 7 predicted proteins | sample MBTome_3_FD_89642 | JGI IMG/M metagenome (GOLD analysis project Ga0115100, IMG submission 89642) | Marine eukaryotic communities from Pacific Ocean to study complex ecological interactions - MBTS_2Apr14_M1_3um Metatranscriptome... | ecosystem: Environmental > Aquatic > Marine > Oceanic | place... | reverse complement strand
TCTGTCTGTCTGTCTGTCTGTGTTTGGCTAATCCCGAAACATATATCGGGTCGGATTGGGTGTGGTGGGTTTGTCTGTGGTGTCGCTTTGCTGTGGTGGTGATGGTTGTGATGGTTGTGACGGTTGTTCCTTGCTGTACGAAAACCCACACTGCTTGTAGAACCGCTTGCGCACGCTCAGCTGGCGCGCGAAGCAGGGCAACGAGGCGTCTACGAAATCGATGATGGTCGGCACCACCGCGTGGTCGGTCTTACGCAGGATGCGACCCACCGACTGCTTGACATCCGACTTTGGGCTGGCCAAAAACACCGTGTTCAGTACTGGTATATCCATCCCTTCGCTGGCCATATGGTATGTGCCCAGCACGACCTGCTTGGTGGCCGCTTCGTCCAAGTCCTTCTGTTTGACACCGCCCCAGTAGAACCCGTAGTCCACGCCGTGTTCCTCCAGTGCCTTGCCGATGTCCTCCAAGTGCTTGCGACGTTCGGACAGTACGAGTATACGACGATTCGCATCGCTGACATACGCCAGAACGCTCGCCATCAGTGCATCGGCTCGCCCTTTGGAACCCACCAAGTAGCTCAGCAATTTGGCACGGAACGCCGGTTTCTCTTCGTACAGCATTGCTCGGCCTTCGTGGCGAATGACCATCGTGCCGGACGGACTCGTGTCGATGGTGGGGTCGCGGAACGGGAGCACCTCGACGTAGACGTGCTGGGTGACCTTCGCTTCGACCTTGTACATCACCTTGCCCAACTGCCAATCGAACACCTTGCGCAAACGGTCTTTGCGGTCAGGCGTCGCTGACAAGCCCAGCATATACCGCGTGCGAGTAATGTCCAGTGATTTGGAGAAGACTTCTGCACCCAAGTGATGACATTCGTCGAAGCAACAGAGCCCGAAGTCGTTGTACACGTCTTCTGGATACTTGCCGACAGCCACACTCTGGAGCATACCAATCACGATGTCACGCCCTTCCACATCGATGGTCTTGGCCTGCAACGTGCCCACCTTGGCATCCGGCAGGAACTGCGCAATGCGTTCCTTCCACTGGTTCATCAAGAACTCCTTGTGAACCAAGACCAGCACTTTGACTTTCAGGCGAGCGAAGAGATGCAAGGCGATGATGGTTTTGCCGAAGCCACACCGCAGTTGCAAGATGCCTCCACCGCACTTGTTCAAATGCTCGACGGACACATCTGCCACCTCCAGTTGCTGGTCCCGCAGACTGCCGTGGAAGAGCAAATCGATGGGGAGTCCGCGTTGGTCGAGCGTATTGGTTTGAGGTGGACCGAATTTGTCGATGGCGTAGAACGGTGGCAAATAGAACTTCGCTGCATTTTCTCGATACACCTTGAACTGCGAATCATCGTCTTGCGCTTCCTTGTCCCACCGCTTCCGCGCTTCCAGCATCTTCTTCTTGACCGGATTGAACGGCTCCACCAGCAGGTCCTTGCGTATCATCGCCACATCGGTCTCCGACAGCTGGTCCTTTCTTAGCGTGTAACCACGGTGAGTGAGCCTTGACATTATTTTCTTTTCTGTTAGTCACAACAACGCCTTCTGTTTAATCTTTTTTATTAAAGCAACTCTTCGCAATGTCTTCTGTAGGTAAACGAACGTCCTCTCGCTCTTCCTCTTCCGGTGCGTCTGCATCGACGACCTTCGGTTTTGCCGATGGTTCATCGGTATGTGAGCTGATGGGACTATCCGGCGACGGTAGCGACTCGGTTATGTGGGTCGTGCGTGCGGTTCTGGTGGTGTATGCGGCGTTTGTCGCTTCCAACCTGCCATCCAACGTGACGTGGTTGTTCGACAATACCGTGGCACGTCTCGTGGTCGTGATGCTCATCCTCGCGCTCGCAGTGTGTGACCCTGCATCAGCCATCCTCCTCACCATCGGCTTCGTGTTGTCCATCCAAGCGGCCAACAAGCAACACATCAGCAAACTCGCGAACGTCGCCTCCACCACCCAGCACCCAGAGACCTTCATGGCACGCGCCGTTGACCATAGGCCGACGGATGCGAGACACGCGGTCGGTAGCGCCGTGAGTAGCGTGGGACACGCGGTGGGTGATGTGGGTCATGCTGTGGGAAGTGCGGTTGGTGATGCCGGACACGCGGTGGGTAGCGTCGGTCACGCCATTCGTGGTGGTCATCCTTCGCCACATCACCAGTCTCACCATTTCACACCAGCCAAAGGATTCCACGATGTGCAGTCCAACACGGTTCAAGACAACCAAAACACCGAGGTTCGCACTTGGCAGAACGAGATGGGTCCTCAGGGTTTGACGGAGCCTTCCGGTTTCGCCTTCGCTGATTCGGGATGCTCTCCTGCTCCTGTACAGTAAGTGATTGAACATCTATCATACACACCTCCAACGCGTGCGAACGTGCGTCCAAGCGGTCTTTCGTGCTTTCTCTGGATAACACACAACAGTATTTGAACAAACAGCAACCAAGATGCCTTTTTACGGACAAACGTGGTTTTTGAGCATTATGTCGGGACTGATTGCGGTAGCATTATACTACCTCTGTATTGTCAAACGTCAGCTGGCAGATTCACCTTCTGCACCACCTGTCAAACCAGCTCTGTATATAGGCGTATTTACGGTCGTAACCGTGTTAGTGTATGGCTCGTTCGTGATTTCGGAGTCGACCGGCAACTGCCGATTCATCGATGTTCAGCCGGACATCCAGACGGGGAGTGCCGCTCCGTTTTAGTTTGGGGTGGTGGTGTGGACGGTTCGACCACATCACAAGAAGCATGCCGGTTGCAACACGATGTTTTCTTTCGGTATTCATACAGAAATCGGCCAATCGTAACCAACGACGATAAAACAGTAATACTCACAATAATGATACTCTCTTGCATAATCGCACAATAATACAGAAGGTCCGCATTTGTCATATTAATCGAAATTTAATCGGCAGAAAGGCGCTCTTTTCGGGTGCAAGGTTTGCGCTATTCCATAGACGAAGAGGACGACGATGATGAGCTTTCACCTGCTTCACTTGCACCAGCTGTCTCGATGGGTCGCTCGTCGGGTAGCACATCCTTGTACTTCACATAGTTGTTGTCCAACACTTCCTTGGGATTGCTCGGTAGGTTCACTAACGAGTGGTTGTCTCCGCTCATAGAGTGGACGTAGTAATACATATAGGCAACACCCACTACGAGGAGCACCAGTATTACCACATTCATCCACATCACGTTGTTCTGGTGGCGATAGAGGTCGAGGGTTTGGACAGACAGGGCTTTCACCGAGTTGAACTGCTGTTGTTCTTTTTGAATGTGTTCGTTTGTGTCGTGCATCTTGGTGGTAGTCGACCACAGCCGGTCATTCTCGTTGAAGTTGTCACGAGAGATATCGGTTTGCTCCTCGTATTTGCCCTGTAACGCACGTAGCGATGCGATGATTGGGTACACGTGGTTATTCAGCTCGTTTTGCAGTAGTTCTACCTTTTGTTCGTCCACCTTGCCGGTTGCCTGACTCTCCTCGACTTCGTAGGACAGTTTGGTGACGGTGCGCATATGCTTGTCGAACTCTTGCTGTCGAGCTTGGAGCAGTGAGCTGACGTTGTCGTCGAACTCCGTCGTCGTGGGTTGTGATGCTTCAAAGTTTTCGTATACAGAACCGAATGTCATTTTATGTCTTTCTGTGTCTCTGTTGTGTGTGCGATTATTGGTCAAACCAAGAAAAAAATATGGTTAGGAAGTAACCACCGTGTTCTTTGTGGTGGTTCCTGTGTTTGGGTTTGCGTTTGCACCACGCGGATAGAACCCATACAATCCAATAATGATGACCACAACGATGTTCAGCACGACCATCAGCACAAAGAACTGACGCGACGACATCGTGTAAAACGGCTTCAAGTATGGTATGCCAATAGACACGCGGTCCAGATGGCGTTCTTTGTATTGTGCTTGCAGAGAAGTGAACGACTGACCGAATGTCTTGAGCTTTTCGGCTTGGGCGTTCAGGAGCTTGTGTGAGAGCCGAATCTTCTTTTGCAATTGCTGAATCTCGCTCGTGTTCGAATTAAACAGCCTCTGTTGAGCGTGCAGTGTGTTGGTCATTGTCTCGAGTGCGGTTTTGTTGTCTTGGTGCTTTGTTACGAAGCCGAGCGACAAGGTACTGAGTTTGGCAGCGATAGTATCCTCGCTTGTCTTCGCCTTGTCTTTTGCGATGGCGCTTTGGATGCTTCTGCAGACCACACACGCCGATGTTCTCTCATTCATGCTGGTCTGCCATTCGTTGAATGCGTCGTCATTATACGTTTTACTGACCATATCTACATTCAACAGTTCAGCTCCTATTTCCTTGGACCACTCACCTTTTGGAAAATAGTCGTGACCAAGCAACTTTGTGATAGTTGCGGCATCTGTGTATTTTTCTGTTCCTTTGAAGTACCTGTACAGCTCCTTTATGGGCGATGGCTTGATTCCATTTAGAAACAGCTTTTCACCGTCTGTACAGTTATTCATACACGGGCAAGTGCATATCACATTACCAATGTCAACAGTATCATTGTATTTATAGTGCACGTTACGATAGATTTCGATGGGATTTGGGGCGAATGGCAGTGTTTCTGTTTCGTCACTTGGCATAATGCGTTGTTAATGTGGTCTTCTCTTGTGGTAAAAACAGATAATTTTTTGGGCATCGCGACGGCTTTGTGTGATTGTGTGCGTGTGTTTGTGTGTGGTGCGCGGTTTTTTACTCGAGTGGTGGACAAGTGGATTCGACGACGGGGGTGTCCGTGACGACTGGTGGACTGTCGTCTTCTGTTTCGATGGCTGGACAGGCTGTAGCAGGCACTTGGTATAACCGATTGTCGAAATTCGGGAAAACCCGCTCTTGGTACAGCATTTGGTAATGGTTGCGATTGGCCACTACTCGGTACAAGATGATGAACACAAGAATCGCCGTCAGCATCGACAGCACGATTTGCATTGCAGCGAACGGGTGCTTGAAGAACGTGCGCACAGGGCCAAGTGAGAACACGAACATGATCACAATGGCGATTCCAAAGAAGATGCTACACAACTGCACGTACTCTGTTACGACACGTGCGTGAATCGCGTGTTGCTGGTTAATCGTGGCAACGCGCTTGGCCGTCATCGAGTCCGAGCTCAAGTTGGCCAGTATTTTCTCATTGCGACGCAACAGTTGCTCCTGAATCTGTCCCACGTGCTTGCCAGTCTCTTGCAGTTGAACCGCCGTTTTGTAGTGCTTAGCGGAATCACGCACACCCGAAATGGCATCTTGGATGTGCGCGTTAGCGAGCTCGCGGTTCATCGTAGCAATCTGCCGTGCTATCTTGAACGCGGTGACGGTATTCATCTTGTTGTACTCGGTGTTCAGATCATCTTGTGTGATGATCGTAGTGGCTGCCAAGTTCTGTAGCGTCGCTACTTTTTCAGCGGTGGTCGGTTTATTCGAAATATCTGTACCCATTGTCGTTCGTTTTCTTGTGTGTATACGAATGGCTATTGATGTATTGTATTATATATTTAATTTTCAGTTCATCTCCTCTCATCCGTCGATGCAGTCGATTCGGTCAGCTGATGCACGCTGTCCCGCATCTTCTCTTGTGCCTGCGCCGCCATCGACGACAGCTCGGTGTAGTGTTGCACGACGACCATCACCAACAAAACGACCAACAGCAACCAGAACACGTTGGTCATCAATTGATTCCATCCGTCTAACGCGCGCAAGTCCTTGGTTTCGAAGACATCTCTCCGCTTGGTGGTATTTGTAACGACTTCGAGACGTTCATACAATTTTGCATACTCGTCTGCGCGACTATCCATATAATGTGACCAGTCTTTCAGCGACTGTGCCAGAACGGTCTGCTGTTCGACCATATCTGTGATAATCTTGGTTTGATTCTCTAAGTACGCCCTGCGAGCCTCGAAGTCCATCTGCATCAAGTGTGTGTTCACGTCGTGTTGCGCTTCGATGTCGAGGAGTAAAACGCGTATGAATTCTTCTTCTGCTTGGGGGGTCGAGAGTGGTTCCGCGTTGTCAGTGTCTGTTTTATCCCATTCGTAGTCCTTTCCACAGTACTTAAATGTGAATTCGTCTATTTTATTACGTTCGCCTGTAATGCAGTATATCCACAGCTGTTCGACGGCAAAGTTGTGCGCTATCTTGCGCACGAACGTTTGTTCCAACAGCTTGGCATGTCCGGCGATGTGCTCTCTGTAGTCGGCGTGTTTGCCTGTGTGCACGTTGTTTCCATTGCCAGATGTCAGTTTGGTATATTTCTGTGTCTGTGACCGACTTTCACCGATGCCTGTGCTGTCTATATTCTTCAACTCGGTTTGTGCATTCGCCACTTGCTGTTGCAAATCGGCAAGCGACATCGTCTCTCCATTCACTATGTTTGTGACCGTTGTAGTTGGGTCAGCAGCAGAAGGCATTCGGTGTATGTGTGTGCGTGTCTCTCAATTGTGTTGTATATTGATATTTTTTTTGGTTTTTACGAACCGAACGTGTCGGCTTTGTATGTACTAACAACCTGCTATCCGTAACAAACTCAAACAATCATTCTCACTCATTCTCACTCATTGCGACGAGCAGTAGCCACCACTACCACCTTCGGGCACGGTACCAGCCCCACCAGCCCCCGCACCCGCCTCTTCTTCTTCCTCTTCTTCTTTCGCACGGTTCTCCATCTCTATTTCGCTCCACAGACAAATCTTCTTCCATCCACGGAAAGCAGTGGTCTGTTGGATAACATCGAATCGCATCTCCATTGCGTCCTGCAAGTCATCTGCGATTGGCTTGATATTCAGCTCTGTGCACCACGCTCTGTACCGAGTCCACAACAGGTCCATTGGTAGCCTCGCACTCGAAGCGTTTGTGGGGTTGCTGTTCACGTTCATCGTGATAAACGTGTTGAACTTGTCGTTGCGACTGCGGTAACGGTCCGTTTCTTGCTTCACGAAGACGCACTTGCGAAGGCCGGACGAGGCACGTTCTTCTCCTTCATCGTATTGCAGAATGGGCACTTCTCCATAGTCACCATTGCGGAACACTTGATAATACTTCATAAGAATCCAGAAGAACGCCGGTGCCCACAAGTCAAGCTTTTCGGACAAGTTCAGGTCGATGGGGAACTCGTGGGGGTCCTTCGGGTCGGGATTATCTTTGAACCTGCTGTCGAAGCGAACCACGCGCATACGACGCCACACACCACCATCATCACCGGGAACCGTCGGTAACACATTACTCGCCATAACCATACCAAACTGTGGCTTGAACTCAATGGGCTCCTTGTGGAGCGCACGTGCCTGTATCGTGTCACCCCCTGTCAACTCTTTCAGGCGTCCAACTTGCATCGGCTCTTTCTGGTCAGGCTCCTGAACGACCACGAATCGCATACCCTTCAAGCGTTCGAATTCGGGTGTTGGTGCATTGGAACCCGGTCGTTTCCCAGTCAGCGCAGTCACTGGCAGGTTTCCACAGTAGCCACCACCGTCACCAGACTGTCCCATCGCATTGGTAAACAAGTCAATCAGCTTGCTCTTGCCGTTGCCACCACAGCCCACGAAAATGTGGAACTTCTCCTGAATCTTGCCGTCACAGAAGGAGCCGAAGAGTGTCAGCACATACTCGCGAACCGGCTTTTCTGGCAACACCTGCGAGAAGAAGGTCATGATGTCCTTCACTATCGGGTCGTTCCAGCCGTCAATGGGTTCGTAGTAGGCATTTCCGGTGTTGCGCGAGATATAGTCTTCGCTGTAGCCCTGACGAAACGAATGGGTGTTCAAGTCGTACACACCATCTTCCAAACCAATCAGGTAGAAGTTCTGGTCCAAGGATTGCTCAAACGCCTTCTCATGCAACTTGTCTTGAGCACGGTACCCCCAATAGAAACGCTCCAATGCTTCCTTAATCGTCTTGTCCTTACTCAGCGTGTTGCGACAGTTTTGTGCAACACCACGCGCTGCATCACGCATACGCTCAATGTCAGCCTTCCGTGGATGTGTCTCGGTCATTCCCTCCAGTAACTTGCTCTTTTCCAATGCATACGACTCAAACATATCGTACACATCTACCGAGAGCACATTCCGCAAGCCAATTGTGTTGTCTGTCCAGCGATGATTCTTGTACTCCCACCAAATCTTATTCGTGAACGATGAACACACCAGCTCATCCCGATACTTTTTGCGAAGAACTTCCACCAAGTAGTATGTGACGGTGTCCCAGTTGGCCGGTCGGGACTTCTTCACCACAACATTGCCCTTGTCGTCCGTCTCTGGAGCCATATATGGCATATATTGGTTACAACACGCTTCGACCAGTCCGTTGAGCAGAATCTGTTGCGTCTTCTTGAACTGAACGGGATTGTCTTCCTTCGCCCACTTGCACAGCGAACCAATCTGTAACTTCGGTCGGTTGGGGTCTTGACGTGCTTCTGTCCACTTCTTCTCGCACTCGTCCCGTGATTCGATGTCGCTGTACTTCGAAGACTGTTGGCTGAATGAAATCCATTTGTCAAGCAACTTGTCGTCGTAGTTATGAATGTTGTGCAGACACCACCCCAACTGCACCCACTCTGCATAATTGTCCGCGCGCGAAACCGACAAGCAATCCACAAGGCCCTCCACAAAGTCCAAGTCGTCTTCGTCCTCGCAAAACGTAATGTTGGGGTCTTTCTTCTTCGATAAGAGCTTGTCCTTCCTTCGCTTCTGCTCTTCCATAGCCTTTGCGTTCTCGTAACTCTCGGTGTACTTGAACTCGTGGCTCTTGTCGTATCCACGAATCGAAATATGGTTCAGGAACAGTGTGCTCCCTGCGTTCTCACCCATATACTTTTGATGTCGCTCCGTCTCCCACATATTGAGCTCCTTCAATATCTCGGGGTAACTGTCCACTTCACTGGCCGTGTAACAATGCATGTTGTCGCAGTCCGCGTGCCAAATCTGTGTAAAGGAGTAAGGGTCCTTGTCCGGCTTGCGACAACCATAGAGTATCCAACCGTTACGCTCAATGACACTCTCGTCATAAATGTCCTTTGGCTCGTTATTCATCGTGTACCCGTGCTCTCGGTAGTCTTGCATAACATCTTCAAAATCAGCCAGCACCATCTTGCGAATGAGCTTCTGCACATCCGGTGAAGTGATGATGTTCGGCAACATAATGTGCAACCCCTCCTTCCAATTTGCGTGCCCGTCGTCCGTAACAGTCTTCAGTGTTGGTGATGACTTCTCAAAGACATAAATCAAGCAAGTCTTTCGGTCGTCTGGTACCTCAACGTATTGCTTAATAGCCGATACCAAAAGACGAAGAAACGTTTCGATGCTGTCTCCCTCATAAACCCGTGTATGAGGTGCATTCGTGTCCGTGGTGTACTCGATATCCAAATCCACCACGACGGGACCACTTTCACCATGTCGTTCGACAATGCTCACCGCCTTCTTCTCTTCGAAACACGCCTTCGCCATCAAGTTGTGAAATTGATTGCTCGCTTCGGCCGGAATGTTGTACTTGCCACCAGTTAGACTCGTATGAGTCATCTTGTCGCTACCGGACGAACGATGAGCATTCAAGAACGATTCCAATGTAGAATACTGCTTGCTCTGCTTATTTGCACTCATCGTCACCGCTTTTTGGCTTGGTTGTGTAGGCGTGTTTGAATTGTGTTGGGCGTTATGAAAAT
>Ga0115100_10904226_pt1 | contig 9686 bp, 2 predicted proteins | sample MBTome_3_FD_89642 | JGI IMG/M metagenome (GOLD analysis project Ga0115100, IMG submission 89642) | Marine eukaryotic communities from Pacific Ocean to study complex ecological interactions - MBTS_2Apr14_M1_3um Metatranscriptome... | ecosystem: Environmental > Aquatic > Marine > Oceanic | place... | reverse complement strand
TACAAATTTTGTACACTAGATGAAATTTTCAGGACTGACCCCAGTCGGCTTTGATGACCGATTGGACCATAGGCTTTGTTGTCCTAATGGAACATGCACCTGAATTTGGCATGACTGTGAAAAGTTTAAATAGTTGAGTAAATTATTTTAGGTAAATTTGTTCGAGGTCTTCATTTTCAATCCTTAATTAAAACAAGGATTGTTTATGGAGCTTAGAGCTGCTTAGGACGTGAAGACGCCCTTTCAATTACTATAGAAAAAGTAAATAAATATACATAATCACAAGATTGACACCTTATGATCACCCTAGTCACGAGTTTAATAACTCATTTCATTATACTGAACACTTATCAATATATAACCCTGGGAAAGTTATTATTGTCATATGTTCGTAATTCATTATTATTTTCAATTTATTTTAATGTAACCGTTGTATTTATACATTTGGATTTAACCCGGTTAACTCTTTTCTTAGAAAGAGATTTAATATTGTTAGTATTATTTAAATTACATACGTGGTAGCGAGAGATAACTTAAATGATCTCAATTAAAATGGCTAGTCTTCAAACGTAGCCAATACAGTTTACCAGACTGTATCTTAAAAGATTGTATATCCTTTATTGGAGAGCCAATTACTAGTCTTACGCAAGAATAGTTTATTGAAGACAAAAACCTTCTGTTATCAGACAAGTCAGAAGTAAAACTAGAACTTGTTTACAGAGATGTATTGCGATACGCTGTCGCATTACTCTATAACAGCCTACCCCAAAGAGTAGTACTTGAGGGGATGATATGCTCTATGTGCTAGTTATCTGCACTATTATTATAAAACGATAACCCCCAACCCTACCTGGTCTCTTCGGAGGACAGGGAACCGTAGGGTCACGGCTTCTACGACTTGAAAGAGCTTGCTCTTAGCAAGAAGCATACACCACATAGGTTTATAACCTATTTTGTGGCTAAAACGTGTCCCGCTTGTGTCTTACAGAACCCTAAATTTTTAGGGCTCGCTTAGACGCAAACGGTGAAGGTATGATATTATTATTATGAACTTCACTATTGCGTTAAACGAGCTTAAACAAACCACTAGCAATTCCATGCTTGAATCTAATTCAGGTAAAGCATTTTCAACCGCAAAGTATTTGCGTTCGGAGAAAGGAAGATTGAAGGAGAAGTCGAAGAAAAAAGGTCAATATACCTTGAAACAACGACAAGGATTTGAGAAGAAGGCGGAAAGATTGGGAAAAAGTTATGAAAATCGATTGAAAGATCTGCAACCGAATTCCGGTATTGCTGATGCAATTGATAACGCTACGGATGGCGTAGCACTCGGTTTAGCAGCATTTAAAGCTACTGTTCCAAAACAAGCCAGAAAAATGGTATCTATAATAGAAGATATCATTTTATCTTGTATCACACTCTCTGGGTGTGATAACCCTACTAGCGCAACAACGTGTATTTTTTCACTTGTTAAATCGTTAGTTGGCGGAGATGAATCAGTTACTCTAACTGTTATCCGTGCCATTTTTGGAGATATATCCATGACTGCTATTATGAAGTATTTCACGACTATATCTGAAGAAGAAGATTCTAAATTTAGGTTAGATTCGACAACAGTAGGAATGGAGGGAATTGAATTAGAGGCAAATTCTGCGAAGGTGATGCAACTTAATTCTTGGTTAGGTAATATGTTCGATGCTATGAATATGGCAAAGAATTCACGACTTATCCATAAAATTGTAAAGTTGATATCAATTCTTATCGCAGCTGGCTTAGTTGGAAATAGTAATAAGCTTACTTTGACTTATGCTGGTTTACAGTTATTTTCTATTCAAGCTGCCAAGGAGGCAGCGACTGGATCTAATGTATTTGATTTGATTTCATGTTCATTTGAGATTTTGCATTTATTTGCAAGTAAATTATACGTTTGTTTTGAACGTAGATCTCTAATGCCTATGTTTTTAGATCATTACGGTGGCGATCAATATTGGAAAGATTATACTTCTGTATTAGCCGAAGCGCCAGATTTTCTAATTGGAAAATCAAGTAATAGGTGGCCCACTTTAGGGACATTTATGGCAGAAATTGAGTTACTTCTGCAAGCTACCGAACGTATGGTAGCTATGGCGAAAGACGTTGAAAAACGTGTACTCAAAGACCACTTTGTTAAACTTAAGCAGTTTAAAATGAAAGGTCAAGCTCTTGATGGAGATGGTAAGATACGTGAAATGCCATTCACTTTTCTTATTCATGGTCCGTCAAGTGCAGGAAAAACTACTATCACTAATATAGGTATTGATTTTTCATTAAAGAAAATCGCTTTTATTCGTGGTAATAAAGAGTTTGTCACTCAGGATAGACACATTGCTATGATAAATGAGCAAGATGAGTATGATACTAATTACAAATCTTATACTCTGGCAGTGTGGGAAGATGATATGGCTAATGGATGTTTTGATAAAGCAAAAGGAAATCCAGCAGCTAATGCAATCAGATATGTTAATAATGCACCTGCAAAAGCCGTTAAGGCTGATATAGAAGAAAAAGGTAAGATTCCGATCGAACCTCTTGTTTATTGTGCAACAACTAATGTACCTGATGCATGGGCTAAAGCATATTCTAATGCCCCAGAATCTGGATTAAGACGCTATCAATTACATATTGGTGCAAAAATTAAGGATGAATGGGTTAAGAAGGTAAATAATCTTCCTCCAGGAGTTAAAGTCTCTAAATTAAACCATGATAGAATGGTTAAAGAGGCAGAAAATGGAAATTTTCATCCAGATGCTTGGGAATTTACTGTTACTGAGTGGTTACCTGTTACTGAAGGTACACCTGTGAACAAGCTAACTAAGCAATGTAAACCTATAGAAAGAGATTATTATTTCATAGACGAGAATGGTGAAGAAAAAGCTGCTACCAATATTGGTATGGCTGATCTTCTTAGACTTTTTTCCCAAGAAATTGAGAGTCATCTTAAGGTGCAAAGCAGCGTAGTGTCTTCCACAAAAGGTCTTAGACAGCAAAAATTATGCCCTCATGCTCTTTACAAGCGTTTGTGCCCAATTTGTCGTGCTGAAGCTCTTAAGGAAGGTAAACTTGAAGATAATGTAGATGTTTGTCAACTCGTAACTGATTCAACTGTAAATGTAGAAGAAGTCAATGAGGAACCTACTATGGAAGCGAATTCATGGCAGGAAGCTGAAAAAGAACTTTCGGGTTATGAAAGAACTTTTTCTAGAAATTATAGATTATTAACTAGACTTAGAAAGAATCCTGTTCTTTTTAGTCTGGCATGTTTACCAGAGTCTATCACTAAGAACCCAATGTTTGTGGGTCTTCACGCAATTGTAGAACAAGAGCGTATTGTTTATAGGAAATGGTTTATTGATATTGATATTCCACTTCCAAGACTCTTAACTGTATTACAAATGGTATTTTTCCTTTTCTTAGGATTTTGGATTTATGCAATTCATGAAGATATTAATGTACGACTTGCTGGAGCAGTTACCTTAGGTTTTTTGTTCTTTGCTATGTTATATACTAGTATGGTCTATTGTGTTGCATATAGACGAGTTTCTTCAAATAGACAAATTATAACTAAATTTGTAGAAAACTCAGGAAATGTAGCTAAAGGTTATGGAAAGTATTTGGCTGCTGGAACTTCAGCAGTTATTGGTATGCTTTCAATTTATAAATTGTGGAAAATGTTTCGTAGAAATAATACTTTTACGTACACTAATTCCGCAGCGAAATTTGTAAATGATCAGAGTGAACCTAATGTTTGGTTACAAAAACGTGTGGTACCGATTTCTAAGGAAATTGATAATAATCAGTTGAAACATGTAATAAACAAAGTGAGTGATGCTCAAATTATTGTTCGTTATTTGCATGAATCTGAATCATTTTCGAATGGATTTATTGTTGATTCTGGTGAATTATTAATTCCAGTTCATGAAGCAAAACGTCTTCAAGGTACTAGATTGCGACTAAGCAATGCTCCTGATAATGTTATGACTGGTATAAATCATATCACACCACCTTTAGGTCCAGAGGATTGGACTTATGTTGGAAAAGAAGGTGAAACTGATATTGCTATGGTAGCAATAGCTTCTTTAGGGAAGAAATGTAATCTTAAAAATTTATTTTCTCCCGAATATTTTAAGCGAGAACCATTACTGGCAAAATGTATTGTTCGTAATCCCAATTTTGAATTGGAAGAACTTAATATACGTATTGATAAATATGGTGAAGTAAATACTCGCAGTGGAGTTTCCAGTTTTAAACATGGAGCTTTCTACGCCCATGAAGTCCCTGCTTTTCAAGGTATGTGTATGGCATCTAATGTCTACATTCATAGTACCAAGGCTTTTATTCATAGTTTTCATTTAGCTGGAGAAAATAAAGTGAATGGACTTAATGCAGCACAATTAATTACTAAAGATGAGGTAATTGATGCTTCTAAAAGATTACACGCTAACAGTTGTGTACATCCTAAAGTAGCTTCTGCTGCACCAATCAAAACTGTATTATATGATAAAGATTTTACACCTATTACACCTAAAGGTGTTACTAATCTCGACCATCAGGTTCAGTGTCAAGCTGAATATTATGGTAATATGCCCGGAGCTTTTGTTGCTCCTAGGTCCTCAGTTATTGATTCACCAATTCTCAAAGAAATAGAGAAAGAGTTCAATGTTAAACAAATGTATGGTCCACCTCCTAATTGTAGGAGGAAGGAAGATGGCAAGCGAGTCATTCCTACGTGGGAACCATACCGTTTATATTTATCCGGTGTTGGTAATGCTCATCAAGAGTTTCCTACACCTGTACTTAAGAAAGCTGCTCTCGACTACCTCGGTAGTATGTGTGAAGCGATTGAATCTGATGAAGAAATAAAGCAGTATGCTGCTAAACTTCATATATTAGATCCAATAAGAACTGTTTCAGGAGAAGATGGGACTAAGTTTGTTGATGCTATGAAATCTGGTACATCTATGGGATGGCCTTTAAATAAACCAAAGCGTGATTTCTTAACAGATATTGCTGAAGAGGTTGAAGGAGTTTCGTGTCCAAAGAAAATGGCCGATATGGTTGTCGAACAAGCTACTTATGATGAATTGGAAAGATATGCAAAAGGTCTTAGTGCAAATCCTATTTTTAAGAATTGTACTAAGGATGAACCTACAAAGCTTACCAAGGAGAAAGCTCGTGTATATCAAGCTGCTCCGGCTCATTTCCAACTCAATGTTAGGAAGTATTTTCTCCCTGTAGCTGCTTTCATGTCACGGTATCCACTCATTTTTGAGTGCGCAGTTGGTGTGAATTCTCAAGGTCCTCAATGGAATAAGTTGATAAAACATATTTCTAAATATGGTCCTGAGAGAATGGTAGCAGGCGATTTCAAAGCTTACGATCAACATATGTCTGGTCGTATGATTCTTATTGCAATGAATATTATGTGTGATCTTGCTGAAAAGTATATGGATTATTCAGAAAAAGAAATTTCAATTATGAGAATTATGGCTTCTGATATTGCTTACCCTCTTGTGTCAATCAATGGAGATTTGACACAGTTATTCGGATCGAATCCATCGGGTCAGAATTTAACAGTCTATGTTAATTCTATTGTAAATTCACTTTATCAACGATGTGTATTCTTCGTTATTTATCCCGATTTTAAAGAGCGTTTTAATGAGCACGTAGCCTTAACCACTTATGGTGATGATAATGCTATGTCTTGTAGTGAACACGTGCCCAAATATAATCATACTGAAATGCAGAAGGTTTATAATGATCACGATATTGAATTCACTATGGCTCAAAAAGAAGCTGAATCTGTTCCTTATATTGATATCAATAATATGGAATTTTTAAAAAGATGGTCCCGTTGGGAACCAAATCTCATTGCTCCTGGAACTAAGGAAAAAGGGATGTGGATAGCCAAATTGGATGAGGATTCTATTTTTAAGAGTCTTATGTCCAATTTAAAATCTAAGGAGGAAGATCAACATACTGTAGCAATTCAGTGTATTGATGGTGCCCTCAGAGAATGGTTTTTCCATGGTGAGGAGTTCTTTAATGATAAACTTGCCAAAATGGAAAGAGTTGTAACCAATATGGATTATAATTCGTGGATGCCAAAGAATTGGAATTTACCTTACGCAGCTAGGCGTGAGGAGTGGAAATCCAGATATGGTATTATAGAAGAATAATTCTTCAATCGTCACGGGACGTTAAAAGTCCAAGGGCTCACTACTAGTCCTTAATCTACGGAAAGTAGACTGCTATTATATGCATAAGCTCTATAATATAATATTTAGCCGTTCTTTATTGTATGGAGTACCCTGAATAGCATTTTCACATGTCGTTACGAAAATTAATAGACATCGAACGAGTCATTTACCAAATAGTTGTGGAGGTAAATTGTATGACTTTAAATTTATACAACTGGTCAATGTAGAACTAAGTGCAATATTGCACATAATATAGATGAAAAAGAATATATACATAACACTATTCGTGAATCAGTTGCTGCTCACACTGAGCAACAATTATTGAGCTGTAAATTTAGATTATCAGCTCTTGAATCACATTTAGATAATTACTTAATACAAAATATAAGCGAACACCCACGTTTGATAACAAATTCGGGTGAATGGAATAGTTATAATGATTTTTCAAATTCAAAATTTCTTAATGCTAATTCTTCTATTGGAGGTCACCCTCCTCAAGAACAAGCCACTCTTAAGGATGAACAAGAGCACACACAACAAAATGTAGCTTTTAATTCACCAGAACAAGAGACAATAATCAACAATAATTCTAAAGTTGATTCTACAATGATGTCGGTTGTCGATACAGCACATACCGACTTGGGTCGTTTCCTAGAACGTCCTGTTCTCATCGATACGAGAGAAATTAATCTAGGAGAGAGTATTCAGCCAGGTACGGCAACAATTAATGTTTGGAAACGATTTCTCAGATCACCATCTATTATTAAGAAAATAGAGCATTATTCATATATTAGAGGAACTTTGCATCTAAAATTTCAAATTAGTGGAGGTCCTACTTATTATGGTAGAATTATAGTAGCCTATGATCCGTATTCGCCTACTCTCACACCACGTTCACGTCCACTCTACGAAAGTGATCAAAATCTTCCACCTGTTGGGGGAGGATTATGCAAACTTTCACAGAGACCACATATTATTTTAGATCCGTGTGAATCTCAAGGAGGCGAAATGACTTGTCCATTTGTCTGTCCGTTTACATATGTAGATATTACAAGTTTACCGACAGCTAATGGTACAGCACAAGGTTTAACAGCTGTCCCAGAGAAGATGGGTGCAATTGATTTTGCATCCTTTTCATCGCTAGGATCCACTGGTGTTTCAATGACTAATCAAATTGGAATTACCATTCAGACTTTAGCATGGATGACTGATGTGGTTCTTGCTGCTCCTACTGAAGCTCCTGTCGCGAGTGATAGTTTATGGGCTAACTCTGGAAGTAAGTGGGACGACGATGAATATGGAAAAGGAGTTGTTTCCCGACCAGCTAGTGCTATTGCACGTTGGGCAGGTCATTTAGAAAAAGTTCCAGTAATAGGTCCCTTTGCAACTGCAACGCATATTGCTTCGGGTGCCGTTTCGACAACGGCTAAATTATTTGGATTTTCTAAACCAGTAATTACTACACCGATAATGAAATATAAACCAACTTTTGCTGGAAATTTAGCAACTACTGATATTGATGATTCAGCTGAAAAATTAACGTTTGATACTAAACAGGAATTGACAGTTGATCATAATATTATTGGCAAAGAATGTGAAGATGAATTGACAGTATCTGCTATAGCTACTAAATCAGCTTTTGTAGAAAACTTCATGTGGTCTTCAACTGATGATGCGGATCAAGTTTTAGCACGCATCAATGTGGAACCCATGGCATGTCCTACACATCATTATAAAACAAATGAGTATCTAAGATGTGAGAATTTTCTTACACCGTTAGCTTTTGCCTCTTTGCCCTTTAGGGAGTGGAGAGGTGGTATTAGATATCGTTTTATGGTTCACTCTTCTAATTTTCATAGAGGAAAACTCAAAATTACATATGAACCAAGGGCGGGAGTTAATCAACCTGCTCTAGGTCCTACCAATACGCGTTATACTCGTATTGTAGATATCGGTACTCAAAAAGATTTTCATTTGGATGTTAATTGGATGCAAAATGCTCCATACAAACGAATTCGAAAACCTAGATATCCTGATGATGGCGCGTTGGGTATGCTCACTCATTCTCCCCGATTAAGTTCCATGCCTGCTAGTCAGAGTGTATCTCTTAATTTGGAAGATGAGTATGCAAATGGACAAATTTTTATCCAAGTGTTTAATAAATTAGTTTCTCCTTTAGAGACTGATGCAGTGAATAGTCCCATTACTATTTCTTGGTTTATTGCGGGTTTGCAAGACTATGAGGTAGCAGATCCAACACCAGATTTCGGGAAATACACAGTCCCATATTGTCGTGAAGTAGGTGACCTTATTGCCAATTCTGGGGAATATGCTAATGCAGCAGGTTCTTCCAAATATGCAAAAGAAGGTAATACTCATGACACTGAAGCTCTAGAACCTATAGGGTCGCGAGCTGACTTTCCCGCTCAGAACTTGGTACATTATGGTGAAACATTTCACTCTTTTAGAAATATGATGAAACGTTATTGTTTCTATGAAGATGTAATTTGTCCAGGGAAAACTGGGGATGATAATGAAGAAATAATTTTTAAATTAGAATCTTCTAATTTTCCAAAACCTTATGGTCCAAGTAAATTACCACCGGGTGATTATACGGCTCCGTCTATTAATGGTGAGCGGTCTTTTCATATGGTGTTAGCACGGACAAATTTAATATCGTATTTAGAACCGGCTTTTGTAGCCAAACGAGGGGGAATACGATGGAAATATGTTTACAGTTCAGATAATACTGTAAATCAGCACAAAGGTATGATTGTGCGTAGATTACCTCTCGATTCTCCTGTCCACGTAGATCGAAGGAGACACGTAGAAGTACTTTGTCGAAGTAATCGATCGATGGATCCTCAAACAAACATGGCCAACAGGACGAATCTTTTCGAGGGAGCTTCATACACTCCAACCGCTTTGAATCCAGTGGCTGAGGTAGAAATTCCATTCTATTCTCATTTAAGATTCTTTTCGCCAGGTTCAATTGACGATGCGTTTAATCGTCATGAAGTGGCAGTTGAAATGCACAATGTGGCCGGCATATCGCACGACCACATTGAATCTTTCGTCGCTACAGGCGAAGATTTCAACCTCTCTTGGTTTGTGAATGCACCGTCCATTCACTACCATGAATAATTTTCCCTGATACTTTTCTATGGGTATCATAAAACCAATACATCGGGTAATTTAATATAGAATTTAATTTGTATATTAATTATGGAACACGATGAATCGCACAGTAATCGGTGCGTGGGCGCTCTTGTGCAAGAGTTACCCAGCGGACACGTTCAATAGGACGTGCTCTATAACATATAAATCGGAATTTTTTTTTCCTTGTTGATAGAGCACGTTCGTGTTCTGTCTAAAGGTTTTCAAGATTAATGTTAATAGTGAGGGCCCGCTAAATATAGTTGTAAGGAGCTATGAAAAGCAGCAATGGTC
>Ga0115100_10768300_pt1 | contig 9686 bp, 10 predicted proteins | sample MBTome_3_FD_89642 | JGI IMG/M metagenome (GOLD analysis project Ga0115100, IMG submission 89642) | Marine eukaryotic communities from Pacific Ocean to study complex ecological interactions - MBTS_2Apr14_M1_3um Metatranscriptome... | ecosystem: Environmental > Aquatic > Marine > Oceanic | place... | reverse complement strand
TTTCCTAGAACGTAATAAAGCAATGATTAAGTTTGCTCAGGAAATCCAAGAAGCTCGCCGAATTTGCATCGAAAGTACTGATCGGCTTCTCAAAAAACGAGCGCTTGGCTTTGACCCAGAAGATACGTCTAGTATCAGATCTGATTTGAAAGATCGTCTTAGTTTAATGTCAAATAGGTTTTTGAGCGTAATTGGGAAAACAATGTCTGGGCAGTGTGATACTGATAGAGATAGAACCCAATTCCGACTAGATTTTAGTGAAGGCGGACATGCTGTAAAATTAGTTGACATAGACACATCAACTATAGGAGAAACAGTCACCGATATCCAACGACTATTCGGTGAACTGGAAGCCATTTTTAGTGAACGAGATACAACCCGTATTGCTTTCCAATTCGACTCAGGAGATGGAGGAGAGCTTGCTTCAACGCGGTCTTCAAAGCCAGATAACCCTAATGAATTCAGCCAATAAACAAAAAAACAACATGAGGAAAAGGTTAGAGCAAAGTATGTAGATTTGGCAAATACCCCAAATTAATCAAGTTGTTTAGAGTATTTGCCAAATCCGATTAGGTAAACAGATGGATAGCGTTATTTTCCAATAATTTAAAGAATTTACTTGTTCCAAAATATTGTCGTAAGGCAGATCCAAACAGCCGAAGCTTAGCAACAACACCTAATTAATGGTATGAGGACAGACTCGTCAAAATTAACCAATGAGATCGGAAAATGTAAAAACTAATCAATTTATTTGAACAACAAACACATGATATAATATGATTAAATGTAGATATTTAATATTTTTAACAAATAAGAAATGGATATTTTAAGTTTAGGGTGGTCGTCCCTTATGGTTATGTTTAGCTTCTCTCTAGCGTTAGTAGTATGGGGACGTAACGGTTTTTAACAAACTAAAAAAGAAGTAATAAAAAATTATAAATTCTAATAATTGACAATTAAATGGCTAAAGAAATTTTTACTGTTGCAGGAGTTATGTGGGTATTAACATTAACTGGTTTAAGTGTAGGTTTTGGACTATTAAAAATTCAAGGCGAGTAATACTTAGAAAATAAAATTGTTGAGATTAAGAAAATTTTAATTTCAGCAATTTGTTTGCTAAAAATAATTTAGTCCAATGACATAAATATTAATATAACAGTATTTAATAATGGCAATTCTTGAAAATATTTGGATTTTAATTACCATCATAATCAGCGTTTTGATTCTGTCGACAGATCCCAAGACTCCATCAAACAGTAGCTCCAACAAGAACGAACTCTCTATACTTTCAACTGCGAGTGAACAACAAAAAACACTTCGTAATCTTATGTGGGCTTTGATCACATGTTTTTATATTTTAGGTCTAGCAATCAGTTATTAAATTGAAAAATTTATGTCTTATAACCGATACAAGGTTGGCTATTTTCTCACTTATAAAAACACTTTGAGCTCTAACATTAGTTAGGGTCTCTGTCATACGTCTTCGTATAGGTCCCAATTGCGGAATAAATACGTATGCTTGAGCAGGCTTAATTAACAATAATAAGGTAAAATATTTTTGGTATTTGAGAATATTTTTAATAATAACGTTACGAATCACTTTTTTATTGCGATTTTTAATTTTACCCAATTCCTGACCAGAACCATTTAGTCGAGCTCCGCTCTCCGTATTAATTGAAAGTTTTTGGCACAAAGTTTGTAGTAATTTACTTTGTAACGTCTATTACAAAATTAATTAAAACCTCAATTACAAGTCGTAGAATGCATTAACCTAAACCACAAGCCTAGCTAATCTACATTACTAGAAACTACACACATAATAGGATACACCCGCGAGAGACGTCTCGAAGCAGTGTGATCAACTTGTGTCAGAAGAACTCCAGCATTTTGTTTTCGTTTTAATTAGGAAGCTTATACCAAGCTGTAAGTCCCATCATTAGGATTATCTTGTTATTTCGGTTAAACGGTAACTTTAGTTGTGGCTTTAGTCCACCTAGCTTACTTTCTCCCACAGCTTCAATAAATTGATCACGTAAGTCTGCATAAAAATCCGCTGAATCCAAGAAAGACATTACACATACAATAGGGAATGCCCGTGAAAGACGTTGTGGTCACCTTCTGTCAGAGGAGTTCCGTTGTCTTGTATTAGTTTCAAGTAGGCAACCTCCAGCAAACTATAAGTCCCACCACTGGGGTTGTCTCATAAGTCAAACTTGAAAACGAGATCTAATATCTTGTAAAAAGATTCCATAGTGTTTGTTTTATTCTGTTCAATACTAAAAATAACTTTAGTTCGACGTTCTTGCTCTCCATCGAAAATCTAATATTACCTATTAGGCTATTAAAATTGCTTAATAGGTAATCTTAGATTAGGCATTTTAAATTTCTGAAAGCACGTAAAAAAGTAGCTTCGACTTTAATAAACTTAATTATTAATTAAAAAAAAGCTATATTATTAAGTAATAAATAAGCTACTACCGCACCTCCTAAAGAACCAATAAAAAACCCGCTTGTAAATTTTCGCCAACCTTTTGAAGACTCTAAACCTTCCATTTGCCCATTATCTTGGAATGAGGCTAAACCGTAAATAGTTAAACCAATTGTTAAAATAAGGACTAGACCAATTGCCGAAAGTAAACCAGCTAACAGCGCGTTTGGCGTATTTCGCATTGGGCCAAGAATATAAAACGGACCTATTAAAAAATAGCCGTGTGCCATTCCAATTTCAAGCCCCCGCATCAACGCAGATAAACCTTTTCGATATATTGGTAGATTACCTAAATATAACTTCGTTGCAGTTGAAGTTGTCACTGGTGTAGATAAATTACCTACAAATGGATCATTATTATATGGTTTAACAAATTCGCCCATGTATTAGATTTCCTCTGTATATTCATAAACTAACTAACTCTAAATATATATTATAAACTAAAAATGAATCAAATTACTCGAAATATTAAATTCGTAACATTGATATCGCGTATATTACTAATATCACTATAAACCACTAAAATAAATTCGGGATGACAGGATTTGAACCTGCGACACCCTGCTCCCAAGGCAGATGCGCTACCAAGCTGCGCTACATCCCGAAACTTTTACAAGTTTAGTCGCTATATATAAATTTGTCAATAAATCCTTATATTTGATGATAAGAAAATTTGTTAACTAACATTCTATTATAGATTTATTCTCAATAACTTTGTTTATAGACTAAAAGTCTTCTAAAAAATTTATTAAAGGCGTATATAAAAATAATTAAATTAAAATCTTTTCTTAACTATAAAACCCATTATCAACCTCTGGTAACTGTTGAAATTATAAAAGTTAAGATTTTTTAAATCCTTATAATACCATCCAATCGCTACACCAAGAATCATAAATTTAAATGCAGTAGTGGAACTCATCTTTTGATCAGGTGATCAAACTACGTATTAAAAAGAGGAGAAAAATTTCTCCTCTTTTTCGAATAATACTTAAATATCGTTTTTATTAAAACTAATATTCAAAGTTAATCTAACCAAACTTACCGGTTGTAGACGCAATTACAAATGGCGCAAATGTAAAAATGAAACCAACTGTAAAGTGAGCTAAACCAACAAGTCGAGCTTGAACGATTGATAACGCTACTGGTTTATCACGCCAACGAACTAAGTTAGCAATCGGTGTACGTTCGTGTGCCCAAACTAAAGTCTCAATTAATTCCTGCCAATAACCACGCCAAGAAATTAGGAACATGAAACCAGTTGCCCAAATTAAATGACCAAATAAGAACATCCAAGCCCAAACAGCTTGAGCATTCATACCCATTGGGTTATAACCATTAATTAATGGTGAAGAGTTTAGCCATAAATAGTCACGTAACCAACCCATAATATAAGTTGAAGATTCGTTAAACGCAGCTGCATTACCACCCCAAATTGTCATATGTTTCCAATGCCAATAGAATGTTACCCATGAAATTGTGTTTAACATCCAGAACATAGCTAAATAGAAAGCATCCCATGCAGAAATATCACATGTACCTCCACGACCAGGACCATCACAAGGGAAACTATAACCAAAATCTTTTTTATCTGGCATTAATTTTGAACCACGCGCATCTAATGCACCTTTTACAAGAATTAATGTAGTTGTGTGAAGACCTAATGCAATAGCATGGTGAACTAAGAAATCACCAGGGCCAATTGTTAAGAATAACGAATTTTTACCACTGTTGATTGCTTCAATCCAGCCTGGTAGCCAAATTTTACTACTTGCAACACTTGCTGCACTTGTTGACGATGATAATAAAACATCAAAACCATAAAGTGCTTTACCAGAAGACGCTTGAATGAACTGAGCAAAAACTGGTTCAAATAAAATCTGTTTTTCAGGCGTACCAAAAGCGACACATGTATCATTGTGAATGTATAAACCAAGTGTATGGAAACCTAGGAATAAACTAACCCAACTTAAATGTGAAATGATTGCTTCTTTATGTTGAAGCATTCGAGCTAAAACATTATCTTTATTTACTTCTGGATCATAATCACGTACAAAGAAAATTGCACCGTGAGCAAATGCACCAACCATTAGGAAACCAGCAATATACTGGTGATGTGTATAAAGAGCAGCTTGCGTAACATAGTCTTTAGCCATAAATGCATATGCAGGTAAGGCATACATGTGCTGTGCAACTAATGATGTTGCAACACCTAAACATGCTAAAGCTAAACCTAACTGCATGTGTAAACTATTTGTAATTGTTTCAAATAGTCCACGGTGACCTGCACCTAAACGACCTCTTGGTGGTACATGAGCATCAAGAACTTCTTTCATACTATGACCAATACCCCAATTTGTACGGTACATGTGACCGGCAAAAATGAAGACGATTGCAATTGCTAAATGGTGGTGAGCAATATCTGTTAACCACATAGACTGAGTTTGCGGATGGAATCCGCCAAGGAAAGTTAAGATTGCTGTACCAGCACCTTCACTTGTTCCAAAAATATGCTTTGCAGTATCTGGATTTTCTGCATAAACACCCCAATTTCCTGTGAAAAATGGAGTTAAACCTTCCGGATGTGGTAACGTTGACGTAAAGTTATCCCAACGAACATGTTGACCACGTGATTCTGGAATTGCAATATGAATTAGATGACCAGTCCAAGCTAGTGAACTAACACCAAAAAGTCCTGATAAGTGGTGATTTAAACGTGATTCATTGTTTTTAAACCATGCAATACCAGGGCGGAACTTCGGCTGTAAATGTAACCAACCAGCAAATAATAAAGTAGTTGATAACATTAATAAACCAAGCGCTCCAAGATAAAGATCCGTGTTTGTACGCATTCCAATTGTGTACCACCAGTGATAAACACCCGAAGTTGCAATATTAACTGGATATGAAACACCACCTCGTGTAAATGCTTTGATTGCAGATTGTCCAAGTGTGGATCCCAAATCGCGTGCGCGATTGGTTTTACTTTAAGTGGATTTAAAACCCATTGCTGAAAGTTACCTTGCCAAGCAACGTGAAATAAATTACCTGACGTCCATAAAAATATGATAGCCAGATGACCAAAATGAGAGGCGAAAATTTTCTGATAAAGACTTTCCTCCGTCATCCCATCATGGCTCTCAAGATCGTGAGCAGTTGCAATACCGTACCAGATTCGTCTAGTTGCCGGGTCTTGTGCAAGTGCTTGACTAAACTTAAGAAATTTAGTAGCCATAATTAATTTTAATTATTATCGTTTTTATTTAATTAACCAACAGAGACAATTCGAGCTAAGAAGAATGACCATGTTGTACCAATACCACCAAGTAAATAATGAGCTAAACCAACAGCTCGACCTTGTGTAATACTTAAAGCACGTGGTTGAATAGCTGGAGCAAGTTTAAGCTTATTATGTGCCCAAACAATTGACTCAATTAATTCTTGCCAATAACCACGGCCACTAAATAAGAACATTAGACTAAATGCCCAAATAAAGTGCGCACCTAAGAAGATTAGACCATAAGCAGATGACGAAGAACCGTACGATTGAATTACTTGTGACGCTTGTGACCAAAGGAAATCACGTAACCAACCATTAATTGTTACTGCACTAGTTGCAAAGTTTCCACCTGTAATATGTGCAATCTTACCTGTACTTGAAATAGTTCCCCAAACATCAGATTGCATTTTCCAACTAAAGTGGAAAATTGTAACTGAAATTGCGTTATACATCCAAAATAGACCAAGGAAAACGTGATCCCAAGCAGAAACTTGACACGTACCACCACGACCTGGACCATCACACGGGAATCGGAAACCTAAATTTGCTTTATCTGGGATTAAACGAGAACTACGAGCAAATAATGTTCCTTTTAACAGAATTAGTACCGTTACATGAATTGTAAATGCATGGATATGGTGAACCATAAAATCTGCTGTACCTAAACTAATAGGCATCATAGCAATTTTTCCATTAACAGCCACAACATCACCACCAAATGCGTAACTAGAAGTTGCTAACGCGTTTGGAGCAGTGTTACCTGGTGCAAGTGTATGTAACGATTGAATCCACTGAGCAAAAATTGGCTGTAATTGAATTGCTTTATCCGAGAACGTATCTTGCGGACGACCTAACGCACGCATAGTATCGTTATGAATATATAAACCAAAACTATGTGTTCCTAAGAAAATACAAACCCAATTTAGGTGCGAAATAATTGCATCACGATGTCTTAATACACGATCTAATAGGTTGTTGTAAGATTGAACAGGGCTATAATCACGAACCATAAAAATGGATGCGTGGGCCCCTGCACCACAAACACAGAAACCACCAATCCACATATGGTGTGTAAATAGTGAAAGCTGTGTAGCATAATCAACGCCAATATACGGATATGGTGGCATTGCATACATATGGTGCGCAACAATAATACTTAATGAACCCATCATAGCTAAGTTAATAGCTAATTGAGCATGCCAAGATGTAGTTAAAATTTCAAATAAACCTTTATGACCTTCACCTGTTAGCGGCCCTTTATGTGCCTCTAAAATCTCTTTCATACTGTGACCAATACTCCAATTTGTGCGGTACATGTGACCAGCAAAAATAAACAGAACGGCAAGTGCTAAGTGATGATGAGCTTGATCAGTTAACCATAGACTACCTGTAATTGGATTTAGACCACCTTTAAAAGTTAAAAAGTCAGAATATTCACTCCAATTTAATGTGAAAAATGGAAGTAATCCTTTTTTAAAACTTGGGTAAAGTTGACCCATTAAATCTTGATTAAATAAAAGCTCGTGCGGTAATGGAATCTCTTGTGGAGCTACACCAGCATCTAATAATTTATTGATTGGAAGACTGATGTGAATCTGGTGCCCTGACCAAGATAAACAACCTAAACCTAATAATCCAGCTAAATGGTGATTCATCATTGATTCAACATTTTGGAACCATTCAAGTTTTGGTGCAGCCTTATGGTAGTGGAACCAACCAGCAAATATCATTAAAGCTGACATTCCTAAAGCTCCCATTGCTGTCCAATATAATTCTGTTTCATTTGTAATACCTGCAGCACGCCACAGTTCAAAGAAACCAGAAGTAACTGAACACCAGAAAAACCTCCACCAACATCACCGTTTAAAATTTCTTGACCTACAACTGGCCAAACAACTTGTGCACTTTGTTTAACCGTTGTTGGATTACTTAACCATGCTGAATAGTTTGAAAAAAGTGCACCATGGAAATAAGCTTGACTAATCCATATGAAGATAAGCGATAACTGACCAAAGTGAGCACTAAAGATCTTACGCGAAATATCTTCTAGGGAACTTGTTTGACTATCAAAATCGTGAGCATCGGCATGTAAGTTCCAAATCCATGTCGTTGTTTTTGGACCTTTTGCTAATGTTCGAGAGAAGTGTCCAGGTTGTGCCCATTTCTCAAATGATGTAGCAACCGGATCTTTATCTACTATAACTCTAACTTTGCTAGCCTCTAGTTCTTTAGAGCTAATTTTCATTTTTACTCTCCTTTACTGAGACATATAAATAGGAAATCTACAAATCCTTGTTAGTCAATATTAAACATTGACCGAAGTCTATAAACACGTTAATATTACTCAAACTTTTAACTAAACTTTCAAGGGACAATACTAGACTTCTAATATAGAATTCTACTTCAATTTGTCTAAATTTATAACGGTTTTTAATAAAAAAGAAAAAGAAAGTAACTTAATGTTACTTTCTTTTCCAGTAAATACGGGTTTAAAAAAACATATACGTATTATTATCGATTAAACTTTAGAAGAAACCTAAAGTTAAAGCTTGAGTAATTGGCATCGTTGCTCCAATACCTAACCAAAACGCTACAAAAGTACCAAATAAAAATACTAATGATGCAACAGGGCGTCGGAATGGGTTTTGAAATTTGTTTACATTTTCAATAAATGGAACAGTAACCAAACCAATTGGTACTGCAGCCATTGATAATACTCCTAATAATTTATTTGGAATTACTCGTAATAAATTGAAAGTTGGGAAAAAGTACCATTCTGGAAGAATCTCAAGAGGTGTTGCAAATGGATCCGCTCTTTCACCAAGAGGTGTTGGTTCTAAAACAGCTAAACCAATACAACAAGCAATTGTACCTAAAATACAAACTGGAAAAATATAAAGTAGATCGTTTGGCCACGCAGGCTCACCATAATAGTTATGGCCCATACCTTTGGCTAATTTAGCACGTAATTTTGGATCAGATAGATCAGGCTTTTTTAAAATTGACATATTTAAATTATACTAATAACATTTTATATTTAAAGTGGACCAGAAATACCTTGCTTACGAATCATAATGAAATGTGTAAGCATTAGTACAACAGCAACTACAGGTAATACAAAAGTATGTGCACTGTAAAAACGTGTTAACGTTGATTGGCCTACACTTACACCACCTCGTAAAACTTGAACAATTAGACCCCCAACAATTGGAACTGCATCAGGTACACCTGTTACAATCTTACATGCCCAATAACCAACTTGGTCCCATGGTAAAGAATATCCAGTAACACCAAATGATACTGTTACAGAAGCTAATAAAACACCTGTTACCCATGTTAATTCACGTGGTTTTTTGAAACCACCCGTTAAATACACACGACAAACATGAAGAATCATGTTTAATACCATCATACTTGCTGACCATCTGTGTACAGAACGAATTAACCAACCAAAGTTTACACTTGTCATTAAATATTCCACTGATGAAAATGCTTCCGTAACAGTTGGTCTATAATAAAATGTCATTGCAAAACCAGTTGCAACCTGTACAATAAAACAAGTTAATGTAATTCCGCCAAGACAGTAAAAGATATTTACGTGAGGTGGAACATATTTACTAGTAATATCATCAGCAATTGCTTGTATTTCAAGTCGCTCTTGAAACCAATCATATACGTTACTCATATTTTTATTTATTTGAGTGAGTTTAAACTACACAGTTAGGCAACTTTACTTATTTAAAATATAAATATAATTGTATTCTACCATATTTTTCTAAAGAATGAAATTCTAAAAGTATTAATATAATAACTTAGACACTGTGTTATTTTCCCAAAAGGCCCCCCTTTCAGTATCTTCACCGCTGTAACGTTTCACTATTGAGTTCGAGAAGGATCAATGTGGTTCCATTACGCTATAAA
>Ga0115100_11015882_pt1 | contig 9702 bp, 15 predicted proteins | sample MBTome_3_FD_89642 | JGI IMG/M metagenome (GOLD analysis project Ga0115100, IMG submission 89642) | Marine eukaryotic communities from Pacific Ocean to study complex ecological interactions - MBTS_2Apr14_M1_3um Metatranscriptome... | ecosystem: Environmental > Aquatic > Marine > Oceanic | place... | reverse complement strand
TTTTTACTGTAAAGAAAGTGCACCCTTGGAGAGTTGTCTTGAGAGTATTTAAAAAGATAAAACTTCAAATTTGCAAGAAAAAAATCTTTCTACGAGACATAAAACCTTCGGGGTTGTAAAACCAAAGGATTTTTTGTTTTTTTTAGTTCCTTTCCTTGAGAACGATTAAAAAAACTCTTAAATCTATTTTTTTTTTTACTTAAAAAAAGCTATTAAATTTCCCACGAAATGACTAAGAATTTCATAATCTAGAAATAACCTCATTATGATTGATGCATTAAAATTTCCTGTCGTTTTGACAGAAAAAGCTGGACTGAACATGGAAGATAATAAATTTACCTTTGATGTTGATCCAAAACTTTCAAAAAAAGAAATTAAAGCTTTGATTGAATTACATTATAACGTAAAAATTGTAAGTATTAATACACATCGTCCACCTCGTCGAAAAGGTCGCCCAGCTTCAAAGCGTGCAATTATTACTCTCAAAGAAACAGAAACAATTTCATTTTTTGTTTAATACTATTTTTCACTAGTCTTTGAAGATTACACTTTTTACAGCTCTCAAAATCTTTTTAAATATTGTTACAACTAAAAAAACATTGTTTCTTTTATAAATATTATTGAATTTAACTAATACTATAAAAGAAGCGAACTGATAATAGAATGTAAACAACCTTTTTTAAAATGGATTAAATTGATTTTTACTAATTAAGATTATTTTTTATGAATATTAGATTCTATCGCGCTGCAACACCTGGGACACGAAATCGTTCTGTAGCGTCTTTTAAAGAATGTACAAAGAAAAAACCAGAAAAATCACTTTTAAAGTTTCGTCAACAAAAAAGTGGTCGAAATAATTCTGGTCGAATTACATCACGTCATCGCGGTGGTGGTCACAAACGTTTATATCGAACAATTGATTTCCGTCGTACAAAAATTGACATGCCAGCAGTAGTAGCATCAATTGAATATGATCCAAATCGAAATGCTCGAATTGCGTTACTTCATTATGAAGATGGTGAAAAAACGTATATTCTTCAGCCGAATGGTCTTGACGTTGGTGATAAATTAATTACAAGTGCTTATGCCCCACGAAGTATTGGGAATGCTTTGCCTTTACAAAATATGCCCTTAGGAGCTCAAATTCATAATATTGAAATTCATCCACGCCAAGTAAAAACAGGTCGGGGAAGTAAAGGTGGACAACTTGTCCGTGCTGCCGGGACGGTTGCACAAATTTTAGCAAAAGAAGGTAATTTCGTTACTGTCCGTTTACCATCTGGTGAAGTTCGACTTTTTTCACAAAACTGTTGGGCAACCCTTGGAAGTGTTGGAAATGCACAAGCTTTTACCTTACGACTTGGTAAAGCTGGTCGAAAACGTTGGCTTGGAAAACGTCCACATGTTCGTGGAAGTGCAATGAATGCTGTTGATCACGCACACGGAGGTGGTGAAGGTCGTGCACCTATTGGACGTAAAAAACCTTCAACTCCATGGGGAAAAACTGCTCTTGGAAAGAAAACACGTGTGAAAAAAAAATATAGTCAAAACTTAATTATTCGAAGACGCCTCTCAGCATAAATATTATTTTTTGAAAAACGTAAATACTTCAAAAAATATCTAGGGCGCTTTTCTTCTAAAGAAAAAAAAATTCATTTTTTGATTCTCAAAGATCGAAAACGTGTCGACCTTGCTGCGACAATCCTTAAACGTTTTTAAACTGGGCTTCAGCATTACAATTCTTCAGAATAAGTTGAAGGTCTGTTCCAAATAACTAAATTTAAGAAACCAATGATGCAAAAAAAAATTCCTTTTATTGAAAAAAGATTATTAAAAAAAATTGAACAATTAAATATATCTGGAAAAAAAAAAGTCCTTCGAACATGGTCACGAAGCTCAACAATTGTTCCAATTATGATTGGTCATACAATTGCAGTTTATAATGGTCGAGAACACCTTCCTGTTTTTATTAATGATCAAATGGTTGGTCACAAACTTGGTGAATTTTCGCCAACACGAACTTTTCGTGGGCACATTAAAAGTGATAAAAAAGCTCGACGATAAAAAAAATCCAATTTCATAGAAAATGAAAGTGGTTATGTATGTAGTACATACATTATAAAACTTTAAATTTAGACGAAGGAGACTATTAAACTATGGGTCAAAAAGTCCACCCGATTGGATTCCGACTTGGAATTACAACAAAACATTCAAGTCAATGGTTTGCAAAAGTTCGTAAGTCAAACCAATATTCACATTTTTTAGCTGAAGATACTTTTATCCGCGAGTTTTTATTTCGTGAAGCTCCAAGTCTTCACCATGTAGTTATTCAAAGAAAAAATACAGCTCTTTTTCTTCATTTAGAAGCTGGGCAACCAAATGAAATTATTTCAAACTTAGAAACACTTAAAACGAAATTACAAACAGAGCTTTTTGTAAAATCTCAACAAATTGCCTTCAGTACGTTTAACGGTATTCCCTCAGCTCAAGAAAATAATTTTAATCATACAGCTCGTTCAACTCGAACACCATATGCAATTTTTTGTACCGTTTCACGAGCAAATGAAACAGCAGCCCAAAGTGTTGCTTTTTTTATTAAATCTGAACTTGAAAAACGTTTACCATTTCGACGTGCAATGAAAAAAAGTTTACGTCTTGCGAAGGCAAAAGGTGTCAAAGGTATGAAGATCCAAATTTCTGGACGTTTAAATGGTGCTGAAATTGCACGACGTGAGTGGGAGCGTTTTGGTGCGGTATCGTTACAAAGTTTACGCTCAAAAATTGATTACACTGAATGTGTTGCTCATACAATTTACGGTGTTCTTGGTATTAAAGTTTGGGTTCAATACGACTCATAATATAAAATGAAAATGGCGCAGGGAATTCTAAGAATTCATAGTATTTCTAAACATGAGCCAGTTACATGACTCTTAGAAAACAACGTGAAATTGTCTTGAGAACCACCTCTTGTGATAAGAATTAAATAAAAAAATTATGCTAAGTCCAAAAAGAACAAAATTTCGTAAACCTCATCGTGGAAATTTACGAGGTGTGGCATCAAAAGGAAATACTCTTGTATTTGGTGAGTATGGACTTCAATCCCTTGAACCTGCTTGGATTACGTCACGTCAAATTGAAGCAGGCCGTCGAACAATTACACGAACTGCAAAACGAGGAGGAAAAGTCTATATTCGTATTTTCCCACATAAATCAATTTCTGCACGTCCTGCTGAAACACGTATGGGGTCTGGAAAAGGGAGTCCAGATTATTGGGTAGCTGTTGTGAAACCAGGCCATATTTTATATGAGATTAAAGGTGTTCCAACAAACGTAGCTCAAAAAGCACTTCAACTTGCATCAGCTAAAATGCCTGTTAAAACGCGTATTTTAAGCCAATCAATATAATGCTCGAAGTGAAGGAAATAAAATTCTTTGATAGAATTACAAACTTGCTTTTTCATATTTGAAAAGTTTGTTGTATTCTCAAACTGCTCCGAAAGCTCTCAAAAGCTCTACAGAGAAAAATAAGTAAAAAATGGAGACAAAATATGATTCAACCTCAAACGTGGCTGAATGTTGCCGATAATAGTGGTGCAAAAAAAATTTTATGTATGAAAGTACTTGGGACAGCAAATGCAACTCTAGGTGATGTTTTCATTGGTGTTGTAAAAGAAGCAATACCAAATATGAGTTTAAAAAAATCTGATGTTGTTCGTGCAGTTGTTGTACGAACTGCAAAAGAAATTCGTCGACCAAATGGAATGTCAATTCGATTTGATGAAAACGCTGCAGTTATTATTAATAAAGATGGAAACCCTCGAGGAAGTCGTATCTTTGGTCCAATTGCACGTGAATTACGCGAAAAAAATTTTACAAAAATTGTCTCACTTGCGCCTGAAGTTTTATAAAAAAATGTTCACTTGAATGCATTTTGAAAAGTAACCCAAGTATGGAATACATTTCTTTGGGTACCAAAGAATTGCAGGCTCGTACCGTCAGTAGTCCATTATGAGACGTACAAAAGAAATATGTATCTATAAATATGATTCAACGGTTAAAAAAATTATATATTGAAGATGTTCGTTCAGAATTACAAGATCAATTTCAATATAAAAATACACATCAAATACCAGAACTTCAAAAAATTGTTTTAAATCGAGGCTTCTCAGCATTAGGATCAACTACGAATTTAACTGGAAAAACATCATCAAATGAGAGTAGTCTTCAAGCATCTTTTGATGAATTAAATATATTAACAGGTCAACAGCCGATTATGACATTAGCAAAAAACTCAATTGCGGGTTTTAAGTTGCGTGAAAAAATGCCCATTGGAATGACAGTTACATTGCGTGGTGAAAAAATGTATGCATTTTTAGATCGATTAGTTAATTTAGCTTTACCACGACAACGTGATTTTCAAGGATTAAAAGTTGAAAGTTTTGATGGTCATGGAAATTATACCCTTGGCTTACAAGAACAACTTTTGTTTCCTGAAATTAATTATGATACAATTGATCAACTACGTGGAATGGATATTTCAATTGTGACAACAGCACAAACAAATGAAGAAGGTTTTTCATTATTACGAAAACTTGGTCTTCCATTTCAAGAAAATTCATAAATTTCATTTGTCAATATAATTCCTTTTGTATAGAACTTGAGAAAAAAGATCAACCAATACAAATAAATCTTATAATATAAATAAAAATTTCTTTTATGCATGAAGTAAGTGACATGGCAATTCGAGTACGAAATGCTCTTCAACGAAAACGACCGGATGTTATTTTAAATAATACAAAATTAAGTCAAAAAATTGCAAGCGTTCTAAAAGAAGAAGGCTTTATCAATGATTTTCAAATTGTACCAAATGTAAAATCAGTACAGGATGATTTGAAAATTACTTTAAAATATATTGGAAAAAAACAAAAACCATCCTTAACACATTTCCAACCTGTGAGTAAACCAAGTTTACGGGTATATCGTCCTACAAAAGCAATTCCACGTATCCTTGGTGGGATGGGAGTAACGATTTTATCAACATCAAAAGGAGTTTTGACTCATAATGAAGCAAAAGCACAAGGTGTTGGTGGAGAAGTTTTATGTTATGTTTGGTAGGTTTATTCACATATATTTACTTTTTCGACACCTTTGTTAGAATCTCTTGGAAAATTATTCAATTGAAAAAGACAGAGGCTTCACGGGAGAAATTGCTTACAGAGTTAATTCCTCTTGAAAAAGTTTAAACTTTCAAACAAGAAAAAACAGATCAAGAAAAAATGGAACAAGAAGTTATTGAAATGGAAGGGATAGTGCATGAATCCCTTCCAAATGCCATGTTCCGAGTTATACTTGAGAATGGTTTTGAAGTTTTAGCACATGTCTCCGGAAAATTACGACGGAATTATATCCGAATTTTATTAGGTGATCATGTCAAACTTGAATTAAGCCCATATGATTTAACACGAGGTCGAATTATTTATAGATTTAAAAAAATTACAAATCGATAAAAAAGAATTTGAAGGAAAGTTATTTGGCTTTATCATTATCATTCTAAAAAAATTAAATCACTTTTTAGTGCTTCTAAAAGGATTAATGTCATTTGATGAAGTAATTCAAGAATGACGTATAAAGTAAATCTATTCTAAACTATGGCAAGAAAAGAACGTAAAACAAAAAAAATACGACGTGTTCCATTGGGCATCGTACATATCCAAGCAAGTTTTAATAATACTTTAGTAACGGTATCACAACAAAATGGTGATGTAATTGCATGGTCATCAGGAGGTGCTTGTGGCTTTAAGGGAGCACGAAAGGGCACACCTTTCGCCGCACAGCTTGCAGCTGAACGTGCAACAAAAGAATCAATTAGCCAAGGTATTACAATGGTTGAAATTAAAGTTTCAGGTGCAGGTGCAGGTCGTGAAACAGCATTGCGTGCAATTCAAGCAACAGGCATTGGAATTTTACAAATTCATGATGTAACCCCATTGCCACATAATGGATGTCGTCCACCAAAAAAACGTCGAGTTTAAAAACTCGAATAGGACTATTTTCCCGGCTAATCAAAATAATGTCTCGGTTCTTTCAAGAGCTTGTTTTCCAAACAAAGAGAGACAATATTATTGAGAAATAAATTGAACCTTATTAAGTTTTATAAAAGGCTTCATAACACTTAATTTAGTGAAGAATTTTAACCTTATATGAAAAAAATTAAATTAGTTCGTACGTATGGACCACTTCCAACACTTACAAAAAAACAGACTAAGAGAATTGATCCACCCGGAGAACACGGAAAAAAAAATCAAAGAAATAAAAAACAATCCCAATATGGAATTCGATTAGCAGAGAAACAAAAAGTACGTCACAATTATGCATTAAGTGAACATCAATTTGTTAAATATGTAAATCAAGCAAAAAGATCAAAACAATTAACTGGTCATGCTCTATTACAATTACTTGAAAATCGTCTTGATACCTCTGTATATCGACTTGGGTTTGCACCAACAATTCTTGCTGCACGACAACTTATTAGTCATAAACATATCTTAGTGAATGGAACTGCACTTAATATTCCAAGCTATCAGTGTCAGACAGGGGATGAAATTCAAGCCAAACAAACGGTTCAACATCTAACAGGAGAAAAAGGGAAAATTCAAATAAAACGACTTGAAACAAGTCGTCCTCAAATTGAACTTGATCTTAAAGAACGTCTTGTTGTTGAGTATTATTCACGTAAATAATATTTGGATTTTTTTGTTCTTCAACAATTAAAACTTATCAACTCTTACTGATTTGAATCCTAATTAAATCAAAAAAAAAAAACAATTTGAATTAAATTTTTTAGTTATGCCAACAATTCAACAACTTGTTCGCAAAGGGAGACTTAAACTTATTACAAAAACAAAGTCTCCAGCTTTACGTGAAAGTCCACAAAAACGTGGTGTGTGTACTCGAGTATATACAACGACTCCAAAAAAACCTAATTCAGCACTACGAAAAGTAGCACGTGTTCGTTTAACTTCTGGCTTTGAAGTAACAGCATATATTCCTGGTATTGGCCATAATTTACAAGAACATTCTGTTGTTCTTGTTCGAGGTGGAAAAGTAAAAGATTTACCAGGGGTTCGTTACCATATTGTGCGTGGTGCATTAGATACAAGTGGAGTGAAAGATCGAACGCAATCTCGTTCAAAGTATGGTGTTAAAAAACCTTCAGCTTAAAAAAGGAGTGAATCTTCTTCCAAATGAAAGGAAGCGCTATGAATATCAAAGCATAGTGCGCCTTATTAAAACAAGAGGCTCCACCAATTTATTTAAATTATAAAAGATTTTATCTTATGGCACGAAAAAGTTCAGCAAAACAATCAGTTCAACTGAAATTAGCCGGTCGTGATTTTGACCGTGAAACAAGTAGCCGCGTTGTAAGCCTTTTTCGAAAACGTTTACTTCGCGATGGGAAAGCATCATTAGCATCAAAAATTCTTTCGCAATCTTTTCAACAAATTGAAGAAATTACTGAAAAGCGTGGCTTAGATATTTTATGTGAAGCTATTTTAAATGTTCAACCAGTTGTTGAGGTAAAACCTCAACGTCGCGGTGGATCAGTTTATCAAGTTCCTGTTGAAGTAAGTCCAGAACGTGGCGTTTTACTTGCAATGAGTTGGCTTGCACAAGCTGCACGACAACGTGGAGGAAGAGGTATGGTTTCTAAATTAACAGCAGAGTTAATTGATGCCTCAAGAAAAACTGGGAACGCTATTCGTAAAAAAGAAGAATTACATCGAATGGCAGAAGCAAATAAAGCACTTTCGCATTACCGCTTCTAAACAAACTCGTTTGTCTAACAAAAAATAAAATTAATCAAAATCAAACTCTAAAGAAAAACTGTTTAATTTATCGAACCACTTTATATTTTTAAATAATAAATTCGCATTTTTTTGAGTTCAATGCAGTGAATTTATATATTTCCCCATAAAGTTTTGTAGATAAAAATTTTTATTATGGTATTATTTGATTGAAAAAATCTATTTTAATACTTTAGTAAATTATACACATCAAGCTCTTTTAAAACAAAGTAGAAATTTAAACTCTATTTTTTATTTGATCTTATTTTAACACTATTAACAAAAAGGAGACCTCTATGGCACGAGAAAAATTTGAACGAACAAAACCGCACGTAAACATCGGTACTATTGGCCATGTAGATCACGGAAAAACAACATTAACAGCAGCAATTACAATGGCGTTATCAGTTGCAGGTGGTGGTTCAGGGAAAAATTATGAAGATATTGATTCAGCACCTGAAGAAAAAGCTCGTGGGATTACGATTAACACAGCGCATGTTGAGTACGAAACAGAAAATCGTCACTACGCACACGTTGATTGTCCTGGCCATGCCGATTATGTAAAAAACATGATTACTGGAGCTGCTCAAATGGATGGTGCAATTCTTGTTGTATCAGGTGCAGATGGACCAATGCCACAAACAAAAGAGCATATTCTTTTAGCAAAACAAGTTGGTGTTCCAAATATTGTTGTTTTCCTGAATAAAGAAGACCAAGTAGATGATGAAGAACTTCTTGAGCTTGTTGAGCTTGAAGTTCGTGAAACATTAAGTAATTATGATTTCCCAGGAGATGATATTCCAGTAACAGCTGGGTCTGCTTTACTTGCACTTGAAGCATTAACACAAGATGGTGTTTCAGGACGTGGAGAAAGTAAATGGGTAGATAAGATTTTTGATCTTATGGATACTGTTGATGATTATATCCCAGCACCAGAACGTGATGTAGATAAGGCCTTTTTAATGGCCGTTGAAGATGTTTTCTCAATTACAGGGCGTGGAACTGTAGCAACTGGTCGTGTTGAACGAGGTGTTGTAAAAGTTGGTGAAACTGTTGATATTGTTGGACTTCGTGAAACACGAAATACAACGGTAACAGGACTGGAAATGTTCCAAAAAACACTTGACGAGAGTGTAGCTGGAGATAACGTTGGTGTTCTATTACGTGGAGTTCAAAAAGTAGATATTGAACGTGGAATGGTTTTATCAAAACCAGGAACAATTACACCACATACTGAATTTGAATCTGAAGTTTATATTCTAAAAAAAGAAGAAGGAGGACGTCATACGCCCTTTTTTGCTGGATATCGACCTCAGTTTTATGTACGTACAACTGATGTAACAGGAAAAATTGAAGCCTTTACTGCAGATGATGGGACAAATACAGAAATGGTTATGCCGGGTGACCGAATTAAAATGACTGTTCACTTAATTCAACCAATTGCAATTGAAAATGGAATGCGTTTTGCAATTCGTGAAGGTGGTCGAACAGTTGGAGCTGGTGTTGTTTCCAAAATTCTTGCATAAGTTCAATCTGGATTTTGAAAACTCTAAACAAATATTATTTGTTTAGAATTTTCAATTTCATGTTGATTAATTAAAATAATACTGTTTAAACGTATTTATGGATTATAAAAATATTGAATTATTACAACAATTTATTAGTGAACAAGGAAAAATTATTCCACGTTCAGTTACAGGATTAAGTTCTAAAGACCAACGAACATTAAAACGAGCAGTAAAAAAGGCACGAGCAATGGGACTATTATATTATACTCTTAATTTCCGTGGAAAGCATAGCCAAAATTCTGCTGTTTAACTATGTATTGAAGTGGTTTTGAACAATCATAAGATTGATA
>Ga0115100_10046078_pt1 | contig 9711 bp, 18 predicted proteins | sample MBTome_3_FD_89642 | JGI IMG/M metagenome (GOLD analysis project Ga0115100, IMG submission 89642) | Marine eukaryotic communities from Pacific Ocean to study complex ecological interactions - MBTS_2Apr14_M1_3um Metatranscriptome... | ecosystem: Environmental > Aquatic > Marine > Oceanic | place... | reverse complement strand
GTCAGAAGAAAGTTAATTCTTGTTCTATTCATTTCGTAATTTAGATGTGAACTGGACAAATCGATTAAAACTACTCTATAATAGGTATGTTTCTTCCTTTATTGGGTTGAAATGAAAAAATTTACTGGTTAGTAAATTTTGCATCGTTGGTATGATTAGATAATAAAGAATTGATATGTCTATTGGCTTATTTGGTCGAAAAATCGGGATGACTCAAATTTTTGCTGATGATGGAACAGCTGTTCCAGTTACACTTGTTCAAGCAGAAACTTGCCAAGTGAGTCAGTTAAAAACTATTGATACAGATAGTTATAATGCAATTCAAGTTTCATTCGTTGAACAGGCATTACATAAAGTAACTAAACCACAATTAGGTCATTTGAAAAAATCTGGTACTAAAGGATTTAAATATTCTGGTGAATTTCGTGTTGCTGATCCAAATGGTTATAAGCTAGGTCAAATGATTGATGTGAATATATTCAGTACTGGTCAAAAAGTCGATATCACTGGTAAAAGTATTGGTAAAGGTTTTGCTGGAAATCAAAAGCGACATAATTTTAGTCGTGGTCCGATGACACATGGATCAAAAAATCATCGTTTACCTGGTTCAATTGGTGCTGGTAGTACACCTGGTCGTGTTTATCCGGGCAAAAAATGGCCGGTCAATTGGGGAATAAAGTAATAACTATTAAAAATAGTGAAATTTTGTTTATTAGTGCTCCAGAGAATATCCTTGTTGTAAAAGGTTCGTTACCTGGAAAAAAAGACAATTTATTACGAATAGCACCTATTGATTAAGTTTTTTATTTTTTAAGACTTAGTTTAATCAATTGTTTATTTTGTTCTGTTAGTAAATATTTATATATGAATGTATGTCTTTAAAACAAAATCCGTTTATTTCATTAGTAAAATATCCGATTTTAACTGAAAAGACTATTCAGCTGTTACAAAGCAATCAGTATAGTTTTGCAGTTGATAAAAAATCAAATAAAGTTTCAATTAAGGCCGCAATTGAAGAATTATTTGATGTTAAGGTAGTTTCAGTTAACACTTCGATGCGCCCACTGAAGCGTCGTCGAGTTGGAAAATTTATTGGTCAAAAGCCTCGCCATAAAAGAGCAATCGTTACACTTGCACCAGAAAATTCAATTACATTTTTTGAAGAAAATTAAGGTTTGGTGCTTATTTAAAAGTTTTAATAGTATATCTTATACATACAATTTTATATGGCAATTCGTTTGTATCGGGCATATAGTCCAGGCACACGTTCGCGTTCTAGTTTATTCTTTGACGAAATTACAACTAATCGACCTCAAAAAGCTTTAACTTTGGTAAAAAAGCTTGTAGCGGACGTAATAATCGAGGAGTAATTACGCTTGGTAATCGCGGTGGTGGACATAAGAGGAAATATCGTATTATTAGCTTTAATCGTAAAGAATCTAATTCTGAAGTTGATGTTGTTACAGCTCGAGTTATAAGTATTGAATATGATCCTAATCGTAATGTTCGTATCGCACTTTTATGTTATGAAAATGGAACAAAAAAGTATATCTTATGTCCTCGTTCTTTAAAAATTGGGATGACTGTATCTTCTGGTAATAATGCACCAATTGAAATCGGTAGTGCAATGCCTCTTTCATCTATGCCATTAGGTAGTACTGTTCATAACGTGGAATTAACGTTAGGTAAAGGGGGTCAACTTGCTCGAGCTGCTGGTGCATATGCGCAGTTAATTGCTAAAGAAGGTAATTTCGTTACATTAAAGTTACCTTCGGGTGAAATACGTTTAGTTCATAAACAGTGTTATGCAACACTAGGTCAAGTTGGAAATATTGAGTTTGCGAATATACGTTTAGGTAAGGCTGGTCGTAATCGTTGGTTAGGTCGTCGACCACATGTTCGTGGTGTCGTTAAGAACCCTATTGATCACCCACATGGTGGAGGAGAAGGTCGTTCTCCAATTGGTCGCGCGCGACCAGTTAATCCTTGGGGAAAACCGGCTCTTGGAACGAAAACACGTAAACCAACAAAACACAGCAGTAAGTATATACTTCGTTCGCGTCGCTAAATTAAAGGTTAATATTAATTATTCACATGACACGTTCTTTAAAAAAAGGCCCTTTTGTAGCCTCTTATATTATGGAAAAAGTGGAGGCAATGAATGCATCTGGTAAAAAAGATACTATTCAAACTTGGTCTCGTACATCAACTATTCTTCCAAATATGATTGGTCATACTTTTGCTGTTTATAATGGTAGACAGCATGTTCCGGTTTTTGTTACGGATCAAATGGTTGGTCATAAATTAGGTGAATTTTCACCTACTCGCACATTTCGCTCGCATATTAAGAAAGACAAAAAGTCTAAGCGTTAGAATTACATAGTTTGGTTTTATGGTTACAAATTCTTTACAAAATAATGAAGCTCGAGCCGTTTCTAAGTATATTCGAATGTCTCCTAGTAAGGTGCGTCGTGTTCTTAGACAAATACAAGGAAAAAATTATAAAGATGCACTTATTCTTTTAGAGTTTATGCCGTATGCATCTTGTGAACCAATCCTTAAGGTTTTACGATCTGCAGCAGCAAATGCTCAAAATAATATGAATCTTGACGAAAAGAGTTTATTCGTGAAATCAGCATTTGCTGATCAAGGTCCGGTAATGAAACGTTTTCGTCCACCTGCTCAGGGTAGAGCATATCGGATCCTAAAAGCTACGTCACATATAACAATTGTGATGTCGTCTTAGTTTATCAAAACAGCATAAAATTTTTAATTGAAATATTTTTGTGGGACAAAAAATACATCCAACTGGTTTTCGAATCGGTATCAATAAACCATATCAATCGACGTGGTTTGCAAACTATGGCGTATATAGCAAAGTTTTGCAAGAAGATTATAAGATTCGACAATTTTTTGAAAAGGAATGGGATACGGTTTATAGTAAAGCTGGTATTGCCAAATTAGAGATTAAAAGAAAAGTCAATAAAATTGAGCTGTTGATTCATGCTACGCGTCCTAAGTTAATTGCTACTGGTTCTGAGGATGCACTCTCAATTGATAATGTAATTTTAAAACTAAAGAGTGAGCTTAAAGAATTTAGAAAAGTTCGCCTTAAAGTTATTCAGATTGCTAAAAGTGAAAATGAGAGTTTACTAGTCGCGCGATCGTTAGCGGATCAATTAGAAAAACGAGTTGCTTTTAGAAAAGCAATGCGTCAAACAGCACAACGACTTCAAAAAAGTGGTGTTAAAGGGTTTAAAATTCAAGTTTCAGGTCGATTAAACGGTGCTGAAATTGCAAGAGCTGAATGGGTTCGTGAAGGCCGTGTTCCTTTACAAACAATTAGAGCAGATATTAGTTATGCTACTTATGAAGCTTTAACTACTTATGGAATTTTAGGGATCAAGGTTTGGATCTTTGATAAGGAACTTATTAATTCATAAATCGTAAGTAGTTCTTTAAAAATTTATATAAAACAAATATATCTTTATGCTACTTCCTAAAAGAACCAAATTTCGTAGATTACATCGCGGAAGATTTAAAGGAATTGCAACAAAGTCAAATACAGTCGTTTTTGGCGATTTTGGGATTCAAGCGTTAGAGCCAGTTTGGCTAACTTCACGACAAATTGAGGCAACCCGACGAAGCATTACTAGATATGTTCGTCGTACAGGAAAAATTTGGATTCGTGTTTTTCCAGATAAACCAATTACGGAACGTGCAGCTGAATCAAGAATGGGTTCAGGAAAAGGTACTGTTAGTTATTGGGTTGCTACTATTAAACCTGGTCATATTCTTTTTGAGATAACTGGTCTTGAAAGAGAAGCTGCGTTTAAGGTCCTTAAAACCGCTTCTTATAAGTTACCAATTAAAACAAAAATTGTTACTCGAGAGATTTCTGGTTAGTTTAATTTTACATAATTAGATCTTCAAAAAAATGGTTGTAAAAGAGAAAATAGGAATTGTTGTTAGTGATAAGATGATTGATACACGTATTGTTGCTGTCAGTGATCGAATCGTTCATAAACGATATAAAAAAGTTATTACCCGTACTAAACGATATGCTGTTCATGATTCGGAATTTAATTCAAAAGCGGGTGATAAAGTTCGAATTAAGCAAACTGTTCCGATTAGTAAAACTAAAACTTGGGCAGTTACAAATATCTTGAGAAAATCTTCAACTTAAACTTTATAAATGATACAACCACAAACATGTTTAAGAGTTGCCGATAATAGTGGGGCAAAAAAATTGATGTGCATTCGAATTCTTGGTAGTAACCGTCGTTATGGTTTTGTTGGTGATGTTATAATTGGTGTTGTTAAAGATGCTACACCTAATCTTACAGTAAAACGATCTGACGTTGTACGAGCCGTTATTGTAAGAACTAAACATTCTATTACAAGAAAAGATGGCACTCGTTTACGTTTTGATGATAATGCTTCTGTAATTATTAATAAAGAAAATAATCCCCGTGGAACTCGCGTATTTGGCTCTATCGCACGTGAGTTGAAAGAGAAAGGTTTTACAAAGATTGTTTCATTAGCTCCGGAAGTATTATAAAGCAGATACAAAAAGTTTTGTCTTATATAAGTATTGCAAATAATAATTTAATGAAAAAAGATCTAAGAAGTTTTTATAAACAGACAATTGTTCCGTCGTTAATAAATGATTTTGGTTACAAAAATGTTGAACAAGTACCAAAGATTGTTGCCATTTCTGTTAATCGAGGTTTTGGTGAGGCAGCAAAAAATTCAAAAGAACTTGATGCTAGTTTAAAAGAATTAGCTGTTGTTACTGGTCAGCAACCTGTAGTTAATCACGCGAGAAAATCTGTAGCTGGTTTTAAAATACGTGATGGTATGCCAGTTGGTTTATCAGTTACATTAAGAAATGAAAAAATGTACGATTTTCTTGCTCGATTAATTCATATTGTTTTACCAAGAATAAGAGATTTTCGTGGTATTAGTCCAAATGGATTTGATGGTCGTGGTAACTATAGCTTAGGATTAAAGGACCAACTTATTTTTCCTGAAATTTCATACGATGATGTTACTCAACTTCGTGGTTTTGATATTACTGTCGTTACAACCGCTAAAACAGATGAGGAAGCATTAGCTATTTTAAAAGGTTTTGGTATGCCATTAGCGGCTTCGTAAAATGTAAATTGAGAAAAGATTAAATTTATGAGTAATGATACTATAGCCGATATGCTAACGCGTATCCGAAATGCAAATTTAGCAAAGCACCAAATTGTGCAAATTCCTTCTACAAAAATTACAAAGGCGATAGCAAAAGTATTATTTGACGAAGGATTAATTGAATCTTTTGAAGAATTAAACAATGGTTTAAGAGGATCGCTTTTGATTTCTCTTAAGTATGATGGAGTTGACAGAAAACCTGTTATTGAAAAAATTCAAAGTATTAGTAAACCAGGTTTACGAGTTTATAGTAGCAGTAAAAAAATGCCTCGAGTTTTAGGTGGATTTGGTACTGCTATTGTTTCAACTTCTCGTGGTTTAATGACTGATCGACAAGCGCGTAGCGAATGTATTGGTGGTGAGATTTTATGTTATATTTGGTAGATTTGAGGTAAATTATGTCACGGATAGGTAAAAAGTATATTACCATGCCACAAAAGGTTAAGGTAACACTTGAAAAACAAAAAATTTCTGTTGATGGCCCAAAAGGGAAGTTATTTAGAATTTTACCTTCAGTTATTTGTTGTACGGTAGATGAAGAAAATAATAGACTTCTTTTAGAAAAGGCAGAAGATACGAGATTAGCGCAAGCTTTATATGGATTATCACGTACTCTTGTTGCAAATATGGTAACCGGTGTTTCTGATGGTTTTTCCAAAAAATTACAAATCTCTGGGGTTGGTTATCGTGCTCAATTGGATGGAAAAGATCTAGTTTTAAATATGGGATATAGCCATCCAGTTCGTATGATTCCACCTCCTGGAATATCAGTAACAGTAGAAGGTCAAACGACTGTAATTGTATCTGGTATTGTGAAGGATGTTGTTGGCGAATTTGCCGCCAAAATAAGGTCTGTTCGTCCGCCTGAGCCTTATAAAGGTAAAGGTATTGCTTATGAAGGTGAAGTTATTCGTCGTAAGGCAGGTAAGACAGGTAAATAAGAATTTTTAATTTATTAAAAATATATATGGTAACTCCTAAAAAATCGAGCAAATTACAAAGCTCTAAGACTGAGTGGCAAGAGCGTGTTGTTGCAATTCAACGGGTAACAAAAGTAGTTAAGGGTGGTAAAAAAATGAGTTTTCGCGCAGTTGTGGTGGTTGGTAATGAACAAGGTAAAGTTGGTGTTGGTGTTGGTAAAGCAGGTGATGTTATTAATGCTGTAAAAAAAGGCGTAACTGATGGAAAAAAACATGTAATTACTGTTCCATTAACTGGCGCAAATTCGATTCCACATGCGACTACAGGTCGTTTTGGTGCAGCTCGACTTGTGTTACGACCTTCTGCACCTGGTAGTGGTGTAATTGCAGGCGGATCTACTCGAATTGTTCTTGAGCTTGCAGGTGTAAAAAATATCTTATCAAAGCAGCTTGGATCAAATAATTTGTTGAATAACGCTCGTGCAACAATTGAAGGTTTAAGTTCACTTCGTTCATATATTAATGTTTAAGAGTTTAAATTTTAGTGGAACAATCAGAAACAATAGCTCTTTTAAAGGCAAAAATTACGAAAATTTTGTTTCTTTTGCTTCTTGTACGTTTAGGTTTATACATTCCAGTTCCAAATGTTGATTTAGATATTTTTTCACAGAATCAAAATGTGAATCCAATTTTTGGGTTTGCAAAAACGTTAACTGGAAGTTCCTTTTTAGGCATTGGCGCGCTAGGTATTTTACCTTATATTAATGCTTCTATAATTATTCAATTATTGGTACCTATAATACCAAAATTAGAGCAATTACAAAAAGAAGAAGGTGAGTTTGGACGACAACAAATAACTCGTTATACTCGTTATTTAGCTTTTGTTTGGTCAATTTTTTTAAGTGGTGGTGTTGCATTTTTTCTTGTAAAGCCTGTTGTTTTTGACTGGACTAATGGTTTAGGCTTGGAAATAATTTTATCTCTTGTTACCGGTTCTATTCTTTCAATTTGGTTTTCTGAACTTATTACTGAAGAAGGACTTGGAAATGGTTCTTCCATGTTAATTTTTATAAATATTGTTGGAAGTATACCTAATAGTTTTAACGATTTAAATAATGCTTTATTTAGTAAAGTTTCTTATTTTGATAATTTGAAAACTATTGGTCAAGGTTTAATTTTTTATTTTTTTGTTGTTAGTGTAATTATTTTATTTCAAGATTCATTTAAAAAAATTAACATCATTGCAGCTAAACAATTAAATGTAAGTTATAGTAGTCAAAATCAAAATTTTTCTGAGCTTAAAAATAGTTATATCCCACTTAAAGTAAATCAAGGTGGCATAATGCCATTAGTTTTTAGTTCAACTGTTGCAGTATTTCTTGCATATCCAGTACAACTAGTATTAAATTTAGGGTTTATAAATTCTTCCCTTGCTTCTAGTTTTATGAGTTTTTACTCAATTGCGTTAAATATTATTCTCGTTGTTATTTTTAGCTGTTTCTATGCTGCTTTAGTGCTGAAACCAAATGATATATCACAAAATTTAGCAAAAATGGCTTACAGTATCCCTGGAGTACGTCAAGGGAAAGACACAACAAAATATTTAGAAAAAACAGTAGCACGTTTAGCATTCATGGGAGGTCTCTTTCTAGCGTTTTTAGCGTTTTTTCCTTTGATAATTGGTAATGTTTTACAGGTTAACATTTTTAAAAATGTTACTTCATTATTAATTTTGATTGGTGTTATTACTGATGTTACATCGCAAATTCGAGGTTATCTTGTAGCTCGTAAATACGAAGGGTTTAAATAATGAACTGATAGACTTTTTACATTTTTTGAGTTAGCATTATCTATAAAATGTTTTTACATTTTTAATTTGAGTTTAAATAATATTTAAAATTTAAATAAACAATTTTTTATGAAAGTTGTTAGTTCGATAGGAAATTTAAAAAATCGATCAAAAGATTGTCACGTTGTTAAGCGTCGTGGTCGTATTTACTTAATTTGTAAATCTGATCCACGTCTTAAGGTTAGACAAGGTCGAGCAAAAATGAAACGAAAATAATATAAGAAGATATTAAATGGTACGTATTTCAGGAGTAGATCTTCCGCGTAATAAGCGGATTGAAATTGGTTTAACTTATATCTTTGGAATTGGACTTACGAGTTCAAAACAGATTCTCGCATCAACGAGTATTTCACCTGATAAACTTTGTTTGGATCTAACGGATGAAGAAATTAATGCTTTACGAACGCTCATTGATGAAAAATATCAGACGGAAGGTGATTTAAGACGTGTTTATTCATTGAATATTAAACGATTAACTGAGATTGGTTCGTCGCAAGGGCGTCGTCATCGTGTTGGGTTACCTGTTCGTGGTCAGAGAACACGCACAAATGCTCGTACTCGTAAAGGTAAAATTAAAACTGTAGCAGCGAAGAAAAAATAGGCTTATTAGATATTTTACAATTTAGTCTCAATTTTTATGATAAAGCAAATTAAACGATTTACTGGAAAAAAGTCTAAAAAAGCACCAAGTCTTGGTGTTGTGCATGTTAAATCAACGTTTAATAACACAATAATCAATATTACGGATAAACAAGGCAACACACTTTTTTGGGCTTCTGCCGGTGGAAGTGGTTTTAAGGGTGCAAAGAAGGGTACACCATTTGCAGCCCAATCAGCTGCAGAAAAGGCTGGTTCATTAGCTTATGAACAAGGTATGCGACAAACGGAAGTTATTGTAAGTGGTCCTGGTAGTGGTCGAGAAACAGCAATTCGTGCATTACAGGGTTGTGGATTAGAAATCTTACTAATTAAAGATATTACACCAGTACCTCATAATGGTTGTCGACCACCGAAAAAACGACGTGTTTAAGAAGATTAACAATAACTATAAATTGTTATTATTTTGCATTCCATCTTTAACATATGTTTCAGATTCAGTGTTTAAATTCAAAAATTGAAAATTCAACGAATATTCTTGGTAAATTTTGTATTGAACCTTTAAAAAAAGGTCAAGGTGTTACTATTGGTAATGCATTAAGACGTGTTTTACTTTCAGATCTTCCAGGTTTAGCAATCGTGGGTGTACACATTAACAATGTTAGCCATGAATTTTCAACAATTTCCGGCTTAAAAGAAGATGTGATTGAGATTCTTTTAAATTTAAAACAAATAGTTTTTAAAGGAGATCTTAATGAACCATCAGTAGCTCGACTTGTATTTCAAGGCCCTGGAGTTGTTACAGCACAAAATCTGGAATTACCAGATGGGGTTAAGTTAGTTGAGCCGTGCCAATACATTGGTAGCTTAACGGGACGCGTTAGTCTTGAAATGGAGGTTTTAATTGAACCAGGTTATGGCTATTTAACAAGTGAGCAATTTATTAATCGTCTTCCTCAAGGATTTTTGGCTGTAGATGCAGTATTTATGCCGGTTCGAAAGGTAAATTTTTTTGTTGAAACTTCTCGAAATAGTTCATTTTCTGTTACGGAAAGTTTAATTATGGAAGTAGCTACAGATGGTAGTATTCAACCCATTGACGCAATTAGTAATGCATCTTTAATCTTAGAAGATATTTTTGCATCT
>Ga0115100_10559755_pt1 | contig 9740 bp, 1 predicted proteins | sample MBTome_3_FD_89642 | JGI IMG/M metagenome (GOLD analysis project Ga0115100, IMG submission 89642) | Marine eukaryotic communities from Pacific Ocean to study complex ecological interactions - MBTS_2Apr14_M1_3um Metatranscriptome... | ecosystem: Environmental > Aquatic > Marine > Oceanic | place... | reverse complement strand
GTCGGTTCGGACGTTCCTGCAGGACAGTATGATCCTGCCGGGCATACCGCGGGTGCCGTCAATCCTGGCGATGCGCATACCTGCCCTGCTGGACACTCAGTACATTCTGCTTCTGCCTGCAGGTTTTCTGTTGCCCCAAACGTTCCCTCTGGACAAGCAGTAGCGAACTCAACGCCAGCACCACACCAGTACCCTTGTGGGCAGTCGTACTTGATGCGACGATCGTCATCATTGCAGAAGAAGCCCGGATGACATGCATCACAGTCCGGCTGCCCGACGTTCGCCTGGAATGTTCCACCTGTGCACAGAACTGGATCCACAGAACCCTCCGGACAGCGATGCCCCTCGATGCACTCTTGGGTCGTGGAAGGGTCGCTGCCACTGCAGTACCGACCAGCTGGACATGGCAAACAATCAGATAGCAGCGCATTTCCTACCCCAGAAGCGTATTTTCCAGGGGCACAGTCTATACAGTCTAATGCAGAATCACTGCCTTCAACCACAACGTATTTGCCAGCTACGCATTCAATGCAATCAGTCTCGATGGCACTACCTGTTGCACTGACGTACTTCCCAGCTGCGCAATCAATGCAGTCACCCACAGCGTCGCTGCCTGTTGTCGCGACGTACTTGCCAGCAGGGCAGTCGATGCAACCACCAAGTGAGCCAACTCCCGTCGTGTCCACGTACTTCCCAACCACACAATCAATACAATCATTCAGTGCGTCGCTTCCGGGCACGTCCAGGTACGTGCCTGCTGGGCAGTCAATGCAATCAGTCACAGCACTGTTGCCAACTGGAGTAGCGTACTTGCCAGTCGGACACGCAATGCAATCTGTTTCAGAGTCATTCCCTGGTTCGTCACTGTATTGACCAGCAGAACAGGGGATGCAGTCATGATCAGCGTCATTCCCTGTAGTGTCCAAGTAACGGCCTGGCGCACAGAGTATGCAGGCAGATTCCTCGGCATTCCCTGTCGTTGCGGCCCATTTGCCTTGCCCACATTCAATGCAGCCACTTTCCGCATTTAGACCTGCAACCTCACTGTACTTACCGACTCGACACTGGATGCAGTCTGTGGCTGCACTGTTTCCCTGGGTACTAAGCCAAGTTCCTGGAACGCAGTCAATACAGTCGCTTGATGCGTCATTTCCAGTAGTATCAAGATATTTACCTGCTACGCAGGCAATACAATCTGCAGGACTGTCATTGCCCTCTGTGTCCAAATAGGTTCCTGTAACGCAAACAATGCAATTTGACTCCGCAGTGCTGCCACCAATGAGAGAATACTTCCCAAGTCCACAAGTTAAACAGTCCAATTCTCCAACAGATCCAGTTGAGCTAACGTATTTGCCAGCTACGCATTCAATGCAATCAGTCTCGATGGCACTACCTGTTGCACTGACATACTTCCCAGCTGCGCAATCAATGCAGTCACCCACAGCGTCGCTGCCTGTTGTCGCGACGTACTTGCCAGCAGGGCAGTCGATGCAATCCGCCGGCAAGTCACTACCCGTCGTGTCCACGTACTTCCCAGCCATGCAAAGGATGCAATCATTCAGTGCGTCGCTTCCGGGCACGTCCAGGTACGTGCCTGCTGGGCAGTCAATGCAATCAGCAGCTGCAGAACTGCCAGATGTCGCAACGTACTTGCCAACAGCACAATCGATACAGTTCACAAGCGCATCGCTTCCGAGGACATCAATGTAGCGTCCTTCCGGGCACGCCAAGCAAGCCGCGCTACCTGCATCTGGCTGATAGTGTCCCGCTGCACACTGTGTCTGTACTGTGCTGCCAACAGCGCAGTGAAAGCCAGGCTGACAAATGTTGTCTGGTGGTGCTGCAACGGACTGGCCACCAGGACAATGGTAGCCAGCGGCACAAGAGGCCGTTGGCGCAGATAAGCCAGTCCCTTCACAATAGCTGCCTGCTGTGCAATCCACACAGTCAGTGACAGCAACATTTCCAGCAGACCCAGAAAACGTGCCTGTCGGACAGCCTATGGCTACCTCGCTTCCAACCTCGCAGAAGTGACCAGTGGGGCATTCATCGCCGCCTACTCCGCCCGTGGGGTTAACAACTGTGGACCCCCCAGTACAAAAATGACCTGCTGCACACAGCCCACTTGGAGCAGACAGTCCCTCAGCAGCACAGTAGCTTCCCGGTGTACAGGACGTGGGCGTCGCGGACCCTGGCGGGCAGAAACTTCCTGCCGGACACCGATTCCCAGCAGGTGTGGCTGTCGTGGACGCTTCAGGACAATACCAGCCACCAGCACAAGGCAAAGGGTCTAGCGTTCCCGTGCTCGGACAATACGAACCTGCTGGGCACGTAGTACACCCTGCCTCACTTTGCCTACCTCCATCCTGGTCGAATTTTCCAGCTGGGCATGGATTTTCAAGCCCTGTGACACTTCTGCCCGGGCAGAAATGACCCGCTGGGCACAACAGCTTTGCCTGCAAGGCCTCGTCCAAAATGCTAGTATCCGTCGGACAATAGTATCCAACTGGACAATCAACGCAAGAGGCTTCCTCAGTTTCACCAGCAGCGTCGTTGAACGAACCTTGCGGACATTTGATCGGCCGCACACTTCCAGCAGGACAGTACGATCCTGGAGGACATCGACCGAACATGTCTCTTTCATCAACAATGTTGCAGCCGGCTGGGCAGTCAGCTGTAGAATCTGTTGCACCATCCAGATCGCATTCCGGCGTGTAAGCAGAGGTGTAGGTGCAACCATCTGGGCACTGCGCAGTCCCATCTGTGCTCCCATCCAAGTCACAACTGAGCAGGTCCTCTCCAGTTGGATACGTGCACCTTCCGGCAGCCAGACAGTTAGACTCGCTCAACTCTGCATCACCAGAGATGTCAGCCGCGCTGCATACCGACGTGTCTGCAGCTACGCACGATTCGGGGACTACATCAGAATCACCTTCTGTGTAGACACAGGCTTCATTGGCCTCACAAGCTGATCGACTGGTAGCAGTATCCGTCGAAAGATCCACACCTTCGCATATCTCGCTGTCGGCTGCGTAGCAAACCTCTTGAATCCCGGTGCACGACTCGGGGACCTCAGTCGCAGCACCTGTGCAAGAATGCTCTGCTGTGGGAGTTGCTGACGTGGCATGTGATGTGCAGAAGTAACCGGCGTTGCAGCTTCCAGATACTGCAACCAAGCCCTCACTGGCGCAGTACATTCCTGCGGAGCATGGCGTGCATTCCGCAAACCCAACACCATCAGCGAAGGTACCCCTTGGACATGCAACTGGTGACTGCGAACCAGTTGGGCAAGCAAATCCAGGCTGGCAAGACCCAACAGACGTGCAACCTGTGGGACATTCAGCAGAACCGTCCGTGTTTGGATCCAGATCGCACGTTAGACCGTCTGTGTCAGCCGTCCCGGTGCATGCATTCTGTGGGTCTTCTCTAGTGGCACCACTAGCACAGAAGAATCCTGACGCACATGGGCCGGATGGGGCACTGAGGCCTGTGCTGGCGCAGTAATGGCCAGGTGTGCATAGACTGCAGTCATCTATGCTGGTTGCTAGTGCATTCGCATTGAAGGTCCCCATCGGACACGGAAACTCTGCCGCGTGTGTTGTACCAGCAGGGCAATAGTGACCAGGTTCACAAGTTCCACCGCCCTCTGCTACGGTTTGCGGCTGCGCGACTGCCGACCCTCCAAGGCAGTAGAAGCCGGCGTGGCAATCTCCAGTAGGAGCAGCCAGTGCAGTCGAAGCACAGTACCGTCCAGAGTCACAGGCTATACATGCTGTGCTTTCCTGCATTCCCTGGAATGCGTTGTATGTTCCTGCCGGGCAAGCAGAAGGCGAGGAAGATCCCTCTTCGCACCAGTGGCCAGCTGGGCATATATCGCCGGACGAGTACACACAGCCTTGTGGGCATTCGTCTGTGGAATCAGTCGCTGCGTCTAGATCACACGTTGGCGTTTCCGCCGCAGAGTACGTGCAGCCGTCAGAAACAGGACAATCAGATTCGTCTAAATCGGGTCCGAGTTCGCAAGCGGCAGTCCCAGAACAGCTGTCGCCGTCATCTGAGCAACCAGGTGGACACGAGCCTGATGATGCAGATGAACATACATTGCCGCCATCTGTACACGTGGCTTGGATGGCATTCGCAGTACCGGAACACGTGATGTCGGTCGGGGCATTCAAACTTGAGCCCGACACACAAAAATAGCCCGCAAGGCACGGGCCCGTCGGCTCCAGCAAGCCAGTACTTGCGCAATACTGGCCAGGCTCACAGGGTGTGCATGCACTCTGATCATGAAGACCTTGACTGTTGCCAGTGGTCCCAGCAGCGCATGGTTGTGGTTCTATGGAATTCTGAGGGCAAAATTCGCCGAGGGGGCAAATAACTGGTGTGATGGTTCCTTCCGTACCGCAAAAAAAACCAGCAGGACACGTCAAGCAGGTAGGCTGACCTTGCTCGAAGTTGTACTCGCCCGCAGGACACAAGATCGGCCTGTCTGAACCACTTGGCGCAAAGGTACCATTTGGAGTGACATGCTGCGTTGGAGTCATAGCGCCCCCATCGCAGTAGTAGCCCGCTGTGCAAGGGCCAGTCACAGCATCGTTCCCGTATCGCTCACAGTAAAACCCAGGTGTGCATGGAATGCAATTTACTGCACCCGGTGACTCTGTGTGTGGGTTGTACGTCCCTGGCGAACACGGCGTCGGTTCAGATGATCCTAGCTCACAGTAATGACCGACCGGGCACGGGCCGCCTGTACCATCGAGCTCCGGGTTGGAGCGGTAGGCAGCAAGCGTGCAATAGAATCCCGGATCACAGGGTCCCCTCCACGTGGTAAGGCCGACACCATCACAGAATTTTCCAGGATCGCAATTCGTACAGTCCTCTACGCGCCGTAGTCCTGGCGCATTACTATACGTGCCGATAGGGCAAGGCTCTGCTGCACTTGAAGCATACACGCAGTAGTTGCCGGGCGTGCATTCGGTCGGCGCAGTGCTCGCAACCGGGCAGAAAGAACCGGTGGGGCACACGGCGCAATGAGCTTCCAATTCCTTGCCACTTTCTCCGTTGTACGTTCCAGCAGGGCATGCGTTCTGTTGTGGTCCCGAGGAACCAGCTTCGCAGTAGTAGCCTGGTTCGCACAAGCCATCCATAGCAGCGAGCCCACCAGTGCAGAAATTCCCAGGTTCGCAAACCAGACAATCATCTTGTGAGCTTCTCCCTGCCACTGGATTGTACGATCCTGGAGCACAAGGTATTGGGTTGGCAGTTGCCTCCGGGCAGTAATGGCCAACGGGGCATGCGTAATCCTGCTCAGCAGGAACTACAGCCACACCAGCTGGGCAGTACAACCCAGCTGCGCACGATTTGGTTGCTAACATGGCGGCTTCGGTAACTGCAACTGGAGCGTCACAATAGTAACCTGCCGTGCACTGCGAGCATGCGGACGCACCTGCCGCTGAAAAATAGCCAGCGCCACACTCTACTGGTTCCACGGACGCGTCCGTGCAAACAGATCCTGCAGGGCACGTTTTGCACTCTGGATTGGAAGAGCTGGGCTCATCCTGGTACGAGCCGGCGTCGCAAGGGACTGGTGCTGCTGCTCCTTCCTCACAAAAATGACCGGGGGTGCACGAATCACAATCCTCTGCCCGTTCTAGATCTGTTGCAGCAGTGTACGTCCCAGCTAGGCATGGGTATTCTGTTGCCACCCTAGTGCCTTGAATGCACCAGTGGCCAGCTGCACAGGCGCCCGAAGGCGTAGAAGCACCACCTACGCAGTACTGACCAGCTGGACAGGGGGAACATTCACTTTGCCCAATTAAATTGGTGGCCGCAGAAAATGTCCCTGCTGCGCATGGATACTGCGTTGTAAACTCGGTACTTTCTGGACAGAAATGCCCTGGAGCACAGTCTGACGGCGGATTGTCCACCCCGCCTGTGCCCCAGCCACAAGCTTTCGTCTCAGGGCAGGGCAGACAATCCTCAACTCGCGTCAAATCTATTGCATTGGAGTAAGTTCCCGGAGGACACGGGTGCTCCGTTGGCAATCGGGTGCCTTCAGGGCACCAGTGGCCTGCCGCGCAAGGCGTATCGGTTGAGACAACGAGCCCTTGCAGTGGACACGCGTAACCTGCTGTACAGGCGACGCAGTTACCTACGAACCCTGCGTCACCACTTGGGTTGTATGTGCCCATCGGGCAAGCGGTTGGGTCAATCGAGCCCTGTGGGCAATACGAGCCTGCTGGACATGGTTGGCATTCTGAGGACGCTATCAGGCCTGTGACCTGACCACTGAAGGTTCCGAGCGGGCACGGATGCTCATTCCACGCCCCTGTGCTACTAGGACACCAGTGCCCGGACGGGCATACCTTGTCACTGTTGGCTGAGCCTGCTGGACAATAGAAACCTGCAATGCACTGACTGCAATCATTCTGGGATACACCTCCTGTTGACGAGCGATATGTGCCAGCCTGGCAGGGATGTTGACTTGCGTAGCGAGTTCCTTCGCTACACCAATAACCTGCTGGACATGGTTGCGGAATCACGGTGCCTTCGGTACAGTAAGTGCCTGGATCGCACACAGTGCATCCATCAGCTTCACTAATTGCACCGCCGCCAACTTTACTGCCGTAAGTGCCAGCTGGACAATGGGTGAAGTGGGATGCAACGTCGCAGTAGCCCCCGATTGGACATTTGCTCGTGTCTGGCGTTGCCGTTGTTGAGCCTGGTGCACACCTATACCCAGGGTTACAAGATGAACAAGCCAGTTGACCATCTGTGCTGTACTGCCCTTCGTTGCACTGCACCGGTGCGACAGAGGCGTCTGTACAAGAGAAACCTGCCGGACACGGTTCACAAGTATCTGCGCCACCAGTGCTGAAGTCACCACTGTCGCATGCAATTGGCCCCTGAGACGGGTCTGGGCAAGCAAACCCAGCTGGGCACTGGAAGCAAACTTGCTCGCCACCGAGCGAGTACGATCCGGAACCGCACGGGCTAGAAGTCGACGAGTCCGAGTATGGACAGGCGAAACCAGCCGCGCACACAGTACATGCAGACTGTGAGCCGACAGAATATGATCCCGCCTGACAGGGGAAATAGTTTGCAGACGTTTTGTCTGGACAGAAATAACCTGCTGGACAAGGTACACATTCGGTGGAGCCCGCAATAGCATACTCGCCGTCCGCGCATTCGTTTACTATATCCTGATTTGTTTGTGGACAGGCGTTCCCGGCCGGGCAAGTCTCACAACGCGCCATGCCAGCCGTGCTGTATGTGCCTGGGACACATGCTACATTACGCTCACCAGTGACAACGGGGCAACGAAACCCAGCTGGGCAGAGAGTACATGTGGTCTCCCCACCCGGGCTGAAAGTTCCGCTTTCACAAGTCAGCTCAACAGCCTGGTCAACGTACGGACAGTAGTGCCCAGGTGGACAAACAGTGCACGAAGCTTGCTGCCCGGCCGAGTATGTCCCGGCAGCACAAGGAAGCGCCGTAGATGCTGCCGTATCTGGGCAGTACGATCCTGCGGGGCACAGCGTGCAAGCAGTTTGCGTCCCTAGACTGTAGGTTCCCGGCCCACATGGCACCGGATCATCGGCGCTGCTGGCGCAGGAAGAGCCGGCCGGGCAAGGTGTGCAGTCAGTAGTTTCGCCGATGCTGTAGAAGCCTGGTGCACAGGCTGCAGGCTCTGCCGTGGTCTCAGCACATGAGCTACCGGCCGGACACGGGACGCAAACTGCGTCACCCAGCAGTGAGTACGTACCTGAAGCGCAATTACCTGAGATGGTGTTCGTGGCATCGTCGCACGATTGGCCCGCCGGACAAGGCACGCACTCAGCTGCCCCGCCAGCGAGAACCGTGTAGAGATTGTCTGCACATTCAACTGGACTGGCTGAGACACTACTGCACGAGTGGCCTTCTGGGCACGCTGTACATGCTGCCTCTCCCTCCAGACTGTATTCGCCAGAGGCGCACTCCACCAGGGTTTTTTTGCTCGGAGCATGACATGCCAGCTGGACACGGTGAGCAAGAGGCGGACAGGGCTGTTGAGAATTGCCCGACCTCACATGGAGCGCAAGAAGCAGCCGGTGGTGCCGCGTAATACCCAGCCTCGCACTCCGTGCAGCTGGTCACATCTCCTCCCGCACTTGAAGTCCCGGCGGGGCATTCACGCTCCGGGTTCTGGTGGTCACAGAAATAGCCAGCCGGGACTGCTGCACAAGGTAAGCAAACCTTTTCGAGGACTTGTCCGTCTTCATCCTCAGCATCTGCGCTATACGTCCCAGCGCCGCACGGTATATGCGTGGCTTTACTGCACGCGTATCCGACCTGGCAAGGAGAGCACGCAATCTGACCACCGGTTGAGTAAGTAACGCCACCCTCACACTCCTCAATTCCCGAGCCGTCTGCATTCGGACAAGCAAACCCAGCCGGGCAGACTGTGCAAACGCTCTCGCCTCCTACTGAAAACGAGCCAGGGCTGCACGCCACTCTGGTTGACACTGTTCGATCTGCACACATGTAGCCTGGGTCGCACGGTACACACTCCACTCTCTCGTCGGACACGGTTGCACCGTCTGCGTAGGAACCATCTGGGCAAGCGGTTAAGTCATCGGGGGCGCACGAGTAGCCGGCAGGACAGGTAGTGCATGTGGTCTCGCCAGCAAGTGAGTAAGTCCCAACTGCGCAGGCCTCCAGACTTGCTTGATCCGAATCAGGACACGAATACCCAGCTGGACACGGCGTGCAAGCTATCGCGTTCGCGGACGACACTTCGTTTGGCTCACAACCAGTCGGCACCTGGTCGGCAGCCGCGCACTGCGAACCAGCTGGGCAGTCCGTACACGATGCGGCGCCATCCTCCGAGTAAGAGCCATCTGGACACGGTTGGGGCCCCGCCGAGGAAAGAGGGCAGTAAAAACCAGCTGGACACTGCGTGCACGCAGTGGCACGCGGCTCTGAGTAGGAGCCAGGCGTGCACGGCACCGGCTCATCGGTGCGTGTCGCACAGGATGACCCTGCGGGACAGGGGTCGCAGCTTGCCTGCCCTTCACTAACTGCGGTGTATCCGGGATCGCAGCTTCCGCAGTCTGCACTGCTCTGGCCGCCGGTACTCGCCAGAGATGTGCCTGCTGGGCACCCTTCTGGCGGGTCTGTTCCGCCGGTGCAGAAATATCCGGCTGGACAATCGGTACAGGCGCCAAAGTCGTTGAGAATATACTGCCCTGCGGCACATGTGGCCGCGATACATTGCGTCTGGCATGTCTCGTCTCCGGTGCACTGGGGATCGCAATCTTGGGCGTGCACCCCGTGATCGGCGAGCACCGCAAGCGTGGCCAGGATGCGACAGACACTCGGCTGCTGTCTTCGCATTCCGCCAAAGCCACGCCCGAGCACCCGCATCCAGCGCGAGCCACACCCCGCGAGAGCCGTGCCGTCCTCACAGCGCGGTCACAGCCACATCGCAGGCAGCCGCCCCTCCGTCCCCTCACGGTGCCGCGCTGCGTCTGCCTCGCTGCCCGAGCCCTATGCAGCACGCGGCTCACCGTACGGGACCCTCTTCCAGCTCCTTCCCTGAGAGCGACCGAGACAGCTGCCAAGGACGGAGCGGTTCAGCCCGCGCCGCAGCTGAAGCCGGGTCGTCTGCACTCCCCTCCACGGCACTGCCTGCACTCCCGATGCAGTTGGCGGCGGCAGCCTCCGCGGCGGGGGTTCGCAGGGGCGCGTCAGCCCTCGCC
>Ga0115100_10160063_pt1 | contig 9748 bp, 4 predicted proteins | sample MBTome_3_FD_89642 | JGI IMG/M metagenome (GOLD analysis project Ga0115100, IMG submission 89642) | Marine eukaryotic communities from Pacific Ocean to study complex ecological interactions - MBTS_2Apr14_M1_3um Metatranscriptome... | ecosystem: Environmental > Aquatic > Marine > Oceanic | place... | reverse complement strand
GGGGATTGGATAACTAAATTGGAAACACCCAAGGGTGTTACCTGATTACTCTCTTAATGTAAAGAGAAGCAACACCCTACCGGTTCCTCGGCGGGTACCCCATTTTCAACTTAAATGTGTGTAAATATGTATGTATAAATAATATATAGTTGTAATAGGAAATGCGAATTGCACAATGCAAACGCAATAAATAAATTTGTATATATGTACCTAATACCAATCGCGAGCGTAACCGCCCTCGTAGTATGTGTAAACATGAATGGCTGGAGGGTTCAAATACCAAAACAAGGTAAAATCAACCCCAGCTTTGTGGTAGACATCGATGGTAGGATGTATGTCCATGTGTGTGGTATCAACGGTACCGTACATCGCAACATCGTAGTCAATTCTGGGACACTGAATCACTTCATTAGTCCCAGGTGGATAGCTTGGAGCACTAAGTTTATTCCAGGGCAAATCCTCTGGTTTGTTGGCTGTGTAATAATTAGCCAATGGATTAGCAGGTAACATCCTGTAATTACTGTAATAAGGCACTACAGCATTTACGACATTAACCTTGCTTGGGTTGGTGACAGCCATGCCCGCAAGACCTTTAGACAACCTGCGAATACACGCATTGGCGTAATTCATGGCCTGATAACCAACATACGGATTTTCTGCCGGTAACGTAGTAGAAGAAAAAGGCTTAATGAACCAAATAACTGGATTCCAGATTGAAGCGTCAGTGACGTAACTGGATATGCTATTGGCTACACGAGACATAGTCAAACTAGTTAACACTCCATTAGCAGAATTCCATATGCCCTCGTGGGGTCTGGAACCATTGCTTTTAGCAGTATAGACTGCTCCACCTCGCCAGCCAACGTATGACGACATAAAATATGCTGTGGGAGTCATAGTCTTAGTATTCTGATTAACTATGACATCAGCGTTGGTCGTGGCGCCATTCTTAATCATAACACCAGTGTTAGGATAGGATGGTCCAGAAGCAACAGGTAGATGTCCGGTAACGTATGGTGCATTAGGCAAAAATATTGATCCGCCATAGTTGCCGACAACTCCATAACTATTAGCAGGACCAATAGTAGGAATGCTATTGTACTCGGAGCGATTGGTCTGCTCAGGAGTAATAGTGCTAAACCTAGAATAAAACGTAGTCCTATGCATTAGTTGACGAATCGAACGGACAATCTCACCAACATATATAGTATGCTTGGTGGGAGTCTCAACTAAAGCAGGAGCTTCAGCATGAACAGTGCCTTCGTCTGGGGCATTAGCCAAATCATCTCCACTCTGGACCGTGTACATGGACATCGGATACTCCAAATCCAAAGGAGAAAAGTACTCGACATCAGCACAATTGGCAGAGCAAATGATCGATGCACCGTAAGCTACATCATTGGAAGTTAGTGCGTTGAGAATCGAAACAGTGATAGTACCGTTATATAATGCATCTTTGTATACGACATTGACTGGCAAACCACTGGGATTAGATTTCCACACAGTGTTAGCAGCTCCCGGTCCAGGGTTGATTGAAGCATACCAAGCCATGCCGCCAGCACCCATGGTGCGTAGCATTGCTATAGGAGCCATCCACGGAACTTCGAACTCAAAAGTAGGGTCTGTCGAAATGTCCCAAATCTTATTGATTGTTCGCGGACCGGTGTAAGCATCGCTTGTGTAGCTGGACAACATTCCATCTGGTTCATAAGATATCATCAAACGACCACGGTGGAACTGAGAAGCCAAAATAGTGAATTTGTATGTGATCTTCCCAGACCAAAACTGAAAAGCTGTGCCAACCTGCGCGGATGGTGCCATCTGTATGACAGCGGCTGGGTTGCCAGTGGTGGCACCAGTGTATGGAACGCTAACTCCAATCATTGGAGAAACGTTCTGCACCAACAAAGGATGCTCGGGAGCCATCGCGCTGTCCCATTCGAGCACATCGTAATCAATGTATCGACCAACAATGTGTGAAATGGCCATGTGATCAACTCCGTCCAAACCAACTGTACGCGGATCTACAGTTGTTTCATTCTTCGGATCCAGGGACAACTTATCTTGCTGTACGCTAATCTCTGGAGACGCAAAATTCGACATATAGTTTGGAGCGTACGCCACAACGTCTTTAATGACTGGTGGATTTGAAAAGCCAAACCACCTAGCCAAGGTTGAAGCACCTGCCATGACTTTCGAAGTAGCCATTGCGTAAGGCTTGATGACAGGAATCATGGACAATGCAGCTGCTGCTTTCGACATAGCTGACATGGCTGTAGATACTGGTCTAGCAGCATATTCATCATCACCTGACTGCATCACATAAGATGGTCCACCAACCTTGCTAGTGTCACACCATGCGTATATGGTAACAGTGATGGGTGTGTTGTTACCGCTAGAATCTTTGAGTACCACTGGTGTGTAGATATTAATGTTACCCATCTGTTTGAGTTCAGTAAGATCAGTGTCCAAGTTGATCCAATTCTGACAATAACAGAAAGGTAATTGCATCTCGCAACCCTTTGAGGCCTCAGCGTAAAATTTCGCGTGAGGCCTACAAGAGCGAACGATCAATGATGCTGAAGTAGATCCGCCGGTGTAGGTACCGCTATCAACAACAAGCAAATTTGAAGTTGTGCCTGCTGAGAAATCAAAATCACCAGCTCCATGTAGGCCAGCGCCTGACATGGGTTTGTATGACATGATACCTACACCATAATGATAAGGAGAAGCGTTAACGACTAATTTTAGATGCAAATTAGCTTGCAACCTTGAATAGCCCTTAAGCTTCATCTTAATCTCAGGATGATTAAAATAATCGTACCAAGGATTAAAAGAATCACCCAAAAGACTGTTTGCTGTCCAAGATAATGTTTTAATCTTGACAGGTCGAGAGAACCACTCGCCTAATGTAAGGCCAGCCGTGTATCCCTCAGCAAACGAATCGTCTGCAATAGTGGGAGCGTTGCACACATCATTTGGGTGTGCACCGTCGAAAAATTCAGTGAGCAAGCCACTGGTTGAGTCAGTATTATTATTATTGTTATTCGCAGACGAAATACATTTCCACAGGACGCCTATAATGAGGAAACGGGTATTTTACCAGGCAGCATGGACCGTCACCCCTAAGCATTGACTCCGACATGAGTATACTTAACACAAAAATGTAACGGCACCGACTAAAATCATCCACTATCTTGCCCATAGCTTGTAAAGTCGGGTCGGATTTAATTCTCGGAAATGAGGTCAAGTAAAAAGACTTGTTCAACATCGAAGGGAAAATCCGCAAAAACCAATATATATATATATATAATGTACACTGGAACCAGTTTATTTAGGAAAACCATTTCGTTCCAAATAGAAAAACCTTTGTTGTGGCATTTAAGCCACGTTGGTGCTACTGCCAGAAGCATTGCGAGCTTTGCACTCGCAATAACGCTGGTAGAGGGCCTTATCGTCATCACTCAAAGGCTGAACTGAAACCATGTATTTCGGATCACTAATAAAACCTCGATCTTTCTTGGCAATCCACCAATCACGGAAATAATCATAAGTGAGACGGACTCCTTTGTTGTCCATGAAATAAAGGTCTTCAATCAGTGACTCCTGAAGTCCATAATGATTGGCCATAGCGGTCACTAGGCGCGAATAGAAAATCTCATACACCTTGCGTCCGTGAAAATGAATTTCCAGCAGCAACCCTCGGTACAAGTCAGCAATCATCTGTTCAAACTGAATGCCCGCCTGTGCCCTAAAGAAATGGAACGTCTTCATAATGCGCTTGAATTCTAACGGGCACAGTATCGAACCGGTCTCGTCACGGATCATGGCTCGACCTAAGAAAATCAACTCCTCATGAAAAGTAAATTCTTGGGTGTCCAAACTCTTACGTGCGTCAGTGTATATGATCAAATCCTTGAGCCCTTCCTGCATAACGCGGCAATTGAGCAAATCTGCATACTTGCAACCAACCAAATGGTCATCGCCATAAGTGACGACAGAAACAAACCTCTCGAACATCTTGCGAGAGAGCTACACGTCATAATCAGCGCCCATGTCAGCCTTCATGCGGCGTGTCCAAACAACCCAAATGAAAAGCATGTTTGCAATGCAATTAATCTGAGTGGTTAGCGAATTGCCACTTGTGTTAAGCGACCTAAACCAATACACAACGCCAAAAATGTCGACAACTGGTGACAACAAACATTGCAATATGGACTGGACCACAAATAAGTCCTGCTCATCGTAAGCTCCACTCATTTTGCACAGCATGAAAATGACCCATCTCGTAGCATCTGTGACTTCTTGAAACAAACTCTTGTCGTAATTCTTGTAATCACCATCAAAAGTAAAATTCTTGAAAGCGCCACTTCCGCATATGAAATTGAAGATCTGATCCCACTGGACACACGTAGCATCCAAACCAACAACAGCTCCAAACACAAACGGGTTGAGTTGCATGGTGCGGCATATGGTAAGAAGATATTGTCTGCACAAAATGGTCATGCACAAAGGACCAACCATGATGACCCGTGTGGGCTTCAGTTCATCCTTAGGCTCATCCTTAAGCACCGCTCCGAACAGCACTTTGGTATCGTGGTCCCTCTTGAACAGCGTATGAAGTTCTTCATGTGAAGCCGCAAGCTCCGGTCCCATCTCATACAAAGCTTTACCAGTGCAATCTCGAGTGCAAGTAAGCCAAGGATGTTTACCAGTGTGCTTCATTCCTTCTTGGATGTCGGAGGGAGACGCAATGTTGTACGGATGTCCAGGGCTCGTGTTCATGTCAATAGGCTCCATAGCCTTATGATTGAACGTGACGCCGTCACTGTCAAATGATGAACCGTTAATGGCAATGCCCGCCGACACTGGATGAACATACTTAAAAACACAGCCGTCGCCAATTTTGTCGAACTCCACAATAGAATCAAAATATGATTCGGCTGCATCGTAAAACTCCTCAGCTAGGCTGCTGTCATAATCCTTATGACACATAATCCCTGCTATGGCGTGCCTAGCATGCTCGTCCCGCGTCTTCTTATTTACGCTGTTGACTTTCTTCTTGGTCGAAGTAACATCTGGTAGTCCCTCTGGATCAATATTAGATATAGCGTCGGACAAAGGAGATTCGACAAACCCTGATTTAAGCTTGCCACCACCGTTGTTATTTCCCACCACCGCGTATGAATTTGGATTCACGGTCACGCCCATGGTTCTTTTCATGTACTCAAGGGTGGTTTCGGCCCAATAACTATTATCATCCAAATACGGGCTGTTCTGGAGATTAATCTTAAATTTTGTTTCTCCTCGCTGCAGAGTATAGGAACAAGTGTGAGTCTTCTGTGATATTGACCCACTTTGTTCCTCCGTCTCTTCCGTAACATCTGCAAAGCTGCTCATAGCAGGTGCAATGCATTGCGGCTGGTCTGGAAATAAAATATCAAGATCTGACCTGTAAACAGGCAAAATGACTTTCTTCCACTCATCTTCGACAAGTTGGCCCAAATGTATCCCGCCAACGGCGGCAATATTGTTGCCACGCTCGTATAAATAGTAGAAAGAGCCACAGTAGCCAGGCATCGTGACAGTGGTGGTATCCAACTGGTAACACAAAACGCTGGACGCAATATCGTGAACCTTATCATTAGGTTTGATAGAACGTATCGGCAGCTGTGGAGAAGTCATCAAATCCGGCCTTGCAGCCACACTTGGGACGACATAACCACAGGGTTTGATCTCAATGCCAGACGGAACTTTTTGACCAAATGACAAGACAGTGCCCGCTGGCATGAGAGTCTTAATATAAGAAAAGTCCTTAGTCCAAAGCGCAGTCGGCGCCTTCAGATAATATGGTTTGATGTCGCGGTGAGGCCTGCAACCAATGGGCAAAGTAATGCCTGCCAAATCACGATTCGGAATGTAATTGCCAACAATCTGTGTGTGGTCGATTGTCAGGTCTCCATTGCCCGAACCATGGTTGGAATAGCCTACCCCATGGACAGTCATCGTATATGAATCCCAATCGCTATCGACCGAACGTCGTTTGCAATATTGGGGAAGGCTGTGGCGATTCAAAATCATCTCCCTACCACCAATCATGTTGGCATGGCATGAATATGAGCTTTTCTTGCATTCAAAAGTCACCCGAACACAATGATCTGCCGTAAGGGACACAACGTTAGAACCCGTTGCAGAGCTACTCTGTTGTGATAAGCCATACATGGACTCCTTGTTCAACTTGGAGCCGCCCAGCTGAGACCAACGACTAAGCGTGTCATGAGGGCTAGTGCGTACCACATAACCACCGCGACCAGCTTTCTCATCGCCAACCTGGCTAGAAACCCTAGGACTCTTGCGCTTGCGGGAAACATAAGTGGCAATGGCTCCAGCCGTAGCTAAAGTTGAAATAATCACTAAAACGCGTTTGTTGTTGTCTAGCCATTCCAACGCCCTACGTTTCTTGTCAGAATACGTGCTCACAAGTCTATAGCCGGTTGCAGCTGTAGCGAATGCGCGCACACAAGTCAAGTTCCTATAACGATCCATAATGGGAAGCGCAATTGCTTCTCGCAAATGTTGGTAGCCGTAGCTAAACAAGGCAGTAATGCGCAACATAGCCATAATGGATGCCCATGCTGTCAAAAGTAAAACCCACAAATTGACACCAGCAGCGCTATTAACGCTGTCGTCAGTGAATGTCGTGTTCATAAATGACCACTTGGACATGATATATGAATCAGACCCAGATTGCGGGACTATTTCATCCTGAGAATCAAAGCTCTCGGCAGAGTCGTGCCGCACGTCGCCTCCATCTTGGTGGTTGCCACGTACGTCAAAATCGCCAAAAATAGTATCGAACTTGTACGGTACATTGAGAGTCTCAAGGATGCTGGTATGCAAGGCACTATGTGCTTTATAAGTAGCATCAGCCCATTTAAGGAACGTGTATGTATCCATAGGGGGTTCATGCTTCGGGGGCATATAAGAGCGCTCACATTTGATACCAGAACCTTGCATATTGTAAGTCCTATTATCTGCTTGCAATTTCTCAATGCGCATCCTCCAAGCATTCGGAATGCCTCCAGGATTGTCGCAACACCACTGATTAAGCTTAGTCTCATCCATTGTCTCATAACGAGTGGCGAAATCAGGCGCAACAGTGACGTGTATAATGCCACCAATGCGGCGCTGAACCGCAGCAGGTTCGTTGTAAACACAATTGAGCCCAAGCTTGGGGCAATTGGTCGAACAAATGACAATTTTGGGAGCCATATATATCTTGCCCTTAAGTTCAAGATCCGCCATGTCTGGAGAATACGGAAACATGTTGAGCAAGCCGAGTAACTCCTTGACCATGGGATCACCACCGGTGGACTTGGTAACGTCTGAACGCTTAGCCCCGATGTCATCCATTAACACAGTGAGTATGGAGTTGGTAGCTCCATTGGCAAACTTAGGATCGCCTGAAGGCCAAGCGTAAGTGAATGTCTTGACCTGGTCAGCCTTGACATCGCAATGACGAGTAAGAAGCATTTGATTGAGCACGTGCTGCATGGTCGTCTTTCCAACAGACGAGCCTGCTGAAAAAAGAAAAACACATGGCTGTTCACGAATGCTCTTGCCCATCTCAATGGAATAAAAAGCCTCTAAAACGCGCCAAGTAGTCTTGTACCAAGTGAGGCGATTTGGGTCTGGTATAATCACCATCCCTGCCCTCCAAGGATCGCTGACATGTATGCCAGCTCCCAAATGGTCACGGCAATATTTAAGAAAATCATGGACTTTCTGTAAATACACCCGCTGTGCAGCCACGTTCTCAGTGGCATAAATGGTTTGCAACTTAAGGAGCTCAACACCTAACTGAAAGTATTGCTCAGCCTTGTTGGTGCAGTTAAGATGCTCCGAAAGTGAAGAGCCACTATCCGAATTGATCCAAGCGGACAAAAGCTTTCTCATAGAATCAAAAACCTGCACGAAAGCCCCAATTGTACCAGTTTTAAAATAACTGTACACCGTTTTGGTGGCAGAAGCAATGTTCTCGCTAGTGAAAACCTCTGGGTCGCCTATGTGTGTGCCAAAAGCAAACAATGTCCCTGAAACAAGTAGTTTAACCATTGGAAAAACAACGTTGCGATCGGACAAATATTTGAAAATAGCAGTGGCAGTGCCAAAAGCACTGGAAAATGTGGAAGACTGTTCAAAGAAGTCTCCCAAGCCAGCCTGAGAATGGTAAATATCATCTACTTCATCACTCAGAACAAACTCAGTGTGGTCCAACTCATCAAGAGCTCTCGAAACATCATTGACAAGGTCAGTGGTCTCATTAATGTGAGCAACCGACAATTCACCTCGATTCGCAAAAGAGCGTATCATGTTGGAATGTCGAGTCAAAATGTCACTAAGAACGAGAACTTTGGATAAATTATCATCTCTCGCCTTATAGAGTCTGACAAGAATGACGCTCCAAAAGTATAGATCTGACTCTATGACATTGGCAAAGCCACAGAGCAAATCTTTGGTGATAGACGAACTGAAGAATTCAGGTATGCCTATGATGGGTGTGCGTGTAGCGCCTGCGGATGAACTGACTGACTCAGCATATGAACCACTGGTCCAAGATTTAGCGCTATCAGCAACGGGTCTAAGCACGCGCCAACGGTTTAGTATATCAACCGCTGGTACGTGCAATAGTGAACCAGGCAAAGAATGCCAGGTTATGAGCGGATCAGGAGGTCTCCCGATAACAGCAACGCGCAAAGAATCATATCTTTTCGACATGTATTCGATGACATCATTGTCCATTTTGGGAGTCCAAACAACATCGTGGCCCGTTTGAGTATAAATAAGGTTATGAATATTATGATTACAATATAGAGTAGTAAAGTAACAATGTGACGAACTAACGTCGTCACAAGGTCCAGTAGCATCATTGACATAGCACGCTGGAACATGCAATGCAACTTCTTCACTAGCCGTATCATGGGCATGGTGGTGGAGGCCGATCGTTTTCGAGGCCACAGAAGAATCATAAACAGAAGTCCTGTTCGGTACAGTTTCATCGACCGATCCAGAGAAATTGTTTACAACCCCGCTGATTTCTTCACAGACCATCCCATACACAGCACTCGACTTATTCGTAGTAGTCATGAGGTCATAGGGGTTCGGTTTTTTGTCTAGGCACCAATGTTGGTGCATTAATACTAAGCAATCGTCGAGTTTTAAATCCGAAAACTCCTTTAAAGCCTAGCCCTGGGTCCAGCCAGGGTCTGTCACATTAACTAAATGTAATTAGGTAAATTACGCATAAAATTGGTAAATTACAAACTATTACTCCCTTAAAAATAAAGTTGCATCAAAGAAACTCATAGAGAAGCAAGGGTGATGAGCCACTAAAGCTTTTTGTATGTGTTCTCCTGGGTCCAGCCAGGATCTGTCACATAAACTGAATGTGATCAGGTGAATTACGCATAAAATTGGTAAATCACAAACTATTTCTCCTTTTAGTAATTAAAGGTTATCAAAGTTGTAGTAACAACTACCAGGTGATGGGAAAATCACCAATTGGCAGCAGTGAAAGTTGACTGTAAACGTCTCGAATCATAACAATCAATTGTGAAATGTATAAAGTTTAAGAAACAAGAAAATTTAAATGATCTTGTTTGAAAAACAGAAAACATTGGCAAATGAATGTAATGATTAACGATAAATTATAGGTCTTACCTTCAACGATGGCGGCGAATATACGCCG
>Ga0115100_10712909_pt1 | contig 9760 bp, 9 predicted proteins | sample MBTome_3_FD_89642 | JGI IMG/M metagenome (GOLD analysis project Ga0115100, IMG submission 89642) | Marine eukaryotic communities from Pacific Ocean to study complex ecological interactions - MBTS_2Apr14_M1_3um Metatranscriptome... | ecosystem: Environmental > Aquatic > Marine > Oceanic | place... | reverse complement strand
TATCGTGTAATCCTATATCGACACCAGCATTAGCTAATACGATACCTGTTAAACCTCCAAATGTGAATAAGAATAAAAATCCTATAGTAAATAACATTGGCGTTTTTATATGGATAGAACCACCCCACATAGTCGCCAGCCAACTAAAGATCTTAATTCCTGTTGGCACTGCAATAATCATAGTAGCTGATGTAAAATACGCACGTGTATCGACGTCAAGACCAGCTGTGTACATGTGATGAGCCCAAACAATAAAACCTAAAATACCAATTGATGCCATTGCATACACCATACCATGGTAACCAAAAATTTCCTTATTTGCAAAAACTTGGATTACGTGGCTGACAATACCAAAAGCTGGTAAAATGAGGATGTAAACTTCAGGGTGTCCAAAAAACCAAAAAAGATGTTGAAATGTTATTGGATCACCTCCTCCAATGTAGTCAAAAAAACACGTATTAAAATTACGATCTGTTAATAACATAGTAATAGCTCCTGCTAATACAGGTAAAGACAATAATAATAACCATGCTGTAATGAATATTGACCAAACGAATAAAGGTACACGATGCCAAAACATACCTGGACATCTCATATTATATATTGTAACAATGAAGTTTATCGCACCTGCAATACTTGAGGCACCTGCAATATGTAAACTGAATATAGCAAAATCAACAGATAAACCTGGATGACCTGCTAGACTACTTAATGGCGGATATATTGTCCAACCAGTACCTACTCCTCCTTGGTAACTTCCAGATAAAAGTAACAAGATTAAAGCAGGAACTAGTAACCATAAACTCATATTATTCAAACGAGGAAAAGCCATATCCGGTGCACCAATCATAATCGGAACAAACCAATTACCAAAACCACCAACCATAACTGGCATAACTAAAAAGAAAATCATAACTAAAGCGTGTGCTGTTACGATCACGTTATACACTTGGTTACCAGGTAAAACTTGAGGACCTGGAGCAGCTAATTCCATTCTTAGTAAAATAGATAAAAATGTACCTAAAATACCAGAAAAAAAACCAAAGATAAGATACAAACTACCAATATCTTTGTGATTAGTAGAATAAAACCAACGCTGTATAGCTAAAAAACGACCTTGAGCAAAATGGCTATTAATACCTAACGAACCTGGCATCAATAAAAAGATCATAAAAATTGATAAAATAAGATAGAAAGTTGCAAGTATTGAATTCATATTATATTATAATTTTTTGTACTGTGAATCACAAGTTAGCATGTGATATTCAATTATACCAAGAAGAGGTAAAAGAATGATGAAATATATGAAATAGAATACCGTTGCAGCTTGTCCTATTTCATAATAAGGTGTCTCTGGAATACACCCTCCAATCCAACCTAAAATAAGATAGTCCATGAATAACAGCCAAAAAAAGAACTGATGGATTGGACGGAATACTGAACTACGTATAGGAGATAGATTTAAAAAAAGGAATAAAAAAAAGAATCACCAAAGCACCAAACATAGCAAGAACACCAAAAAGCTTATCCGGTATAGATCTTAATATAGCATAAAAAGGTAAAAAATACCATTCAGGAACTATATGTGCTGGGGTTACCATAGGGTTTGCTTCTATATAGTTATCTGAGTGTCCTAAGTAGTTAGGATACTTAAACACAAAAAAAGAATAGATGAAAAATAAAATGATCCATCCGAAAATATCTTTAGGGATAAAAAAACGATAAAAAGATACTTTATCAATCTTTGTATATATACCTATAGGATTTGATGATCCTTTTTGGTGAAGCATAACTATATGCGCAAGAACTAAAGCTACTACTACAAAAGGTAAAAGATAGTGTAAACTAAAAAAACGATTCAGAGTAGCATTGTCAACACAAAAACCACCCCAAATCCAAATAACTAGAGATTCACCTATAACTGGAATAGCTGAAAAAAGGTTAGTAATTACGGTTGCACCCCAAAAAGACATTTGACCCCATGGCAAAACGTAACCGATGAATGCTGTTGCCATCATCAATATAAAGATACCAACACCTAAACACCAAGTTAAAGCGCGAGGGCTTTGATATGATCCGTAATATAAACCACGAAACAAATGAAGATAAACTACTAAGAAAAAAAACTTGCACCATTAGCATGTAAATATCTTAATAACCAACCATTGTTAACGTCTCTCATGATATGCTCAACACTTAAAAATGCTAAATCAACATGGGGCACATAGTGCATTGCTAAAGCAATTCCTGTTATCAATTGTACTGATAAAAAAATACCTGCGGCTGATCCAAACCCCCACATATAACTAAGATTTATAGGTGTAGGATAATCAACTAGGTGAGCTGTAAATATAGAAACCAGAGGTTTATTCAAAAAACGCATAGCTTATTATTACTTTCCTCCCCACCAATATACCACAACAAATAAGAATAACCAAACAACATCTACGAAATGCCAGTACCAGATCGCTCCTTCATATCCTATATGATGTTCAGGCTTGAAATGACGACGACCCATTCTGAATAGACAAGCTCCCAACCAAATTGAACCTACAATTACATGGAAACCATGAAAACCTGTTAACATGTAAAAACAAGTTCCAAAAATACTATCTGAGATAGTAAAAGTTGCATGACGATATTCAAATACTTGAAATGCTGTAAAAACTATAGCTAAAATTATTGTTAACCACAATGAATAGATAGCTTGTGCTAACTCTCCAGCTCTTATCGCATAATGTGACCAAGTTACAGTAGCCCCCGATGAGAGCAATATAACCGTATTTGCTAAAGGTATACCCCAAGGAGATATAACATCAATACCTTCTGGAGGATACTGTTGAAATATCCAGATAGATGGCGATAAGCTTGATGCAAAAAATGCCCAAAAGAAAGAGAAAAAAACATTACTTCAGAAGCAATAAACAACTTGATACCTGTTCTGTGCGAAAACTGTACACGTTCAGTATGATATCCTGAAAATGTCGCTTCTAGAACAATAACACGAAACCAGTCGATCATTATCCAAATCAACCAAGTAAAACCCAGAGGTAGGATAAACATCCAAACAGGATGACCATGCATATAATAAACAGTACCTGTTGTTATCATAAGTAACGCAAAACTTATAACAAACGGCTGGGGGCTTGGATCAACTAAATGATAGGGGTGACGAATATACTTAACATTCGATGCTGACATAGTATTCTAGGAAAAAAGGAACTTCAAAAACAGAAAAAGTTAACTTAATTATCTTCAGATAACTTTAAGTTTACCCAAGTTAAAAATTCACCAGGTAAAATTGAATGTACTACAATAGGCATCATACCGTGACTTTGACCACAGATTTCACTACATTGTCCCGTAAACATACCTGGCCTTTTGATATACATTGCAGCCTGGTTCAAACGACCAGGTACAGCGTCTACCTTTACACCTAAAGAATTCACAGACCAACAATGTAAAACATCCATTGAAGTTACTAATAGTCTAATATGCATTTGTATAGGTAAAACTACAGCGTTATCAACTTGAAGCATACGAAGCTCACCTGGTTTAAGGTCAGTCACATCAACCATATAACTCTCAATTCCTATACCTTTTTGACGCGTTAAACTAACAAAATCATCATACTCATAACACCAGTACCATTGGTGTCCTATAGCTTTAACAGTTAAAGCTGGATCTACAACTTCATCCATAGCATAGATTAAAGCTAAAGATGGACCTAGTATAGCAGCCACAATACCACTTGGAATTAATGTCCAAACAGTTTCTAAGATAGGGTTTTTAGTAAAATTAGATGGAACAGGGTTTTTTTCATAAGAGAATAAACTTACTGTACGCAGTAGCATCCATAATACAAAAACTGCAATGAAAATTACAAGAAACATCAAATCATGATGCAAGTTTATAATACCCTCCATTAGAGGAGTAGCAGGGTCTTGAAAAGACATTTGCCAAGCCTCCGGTGAATCACAATCAACATTCAAATTGAAAAAAATAAAACTAAAAATTAAAAAATTACTTATCAAAGATTTAAAATTCATTAAGTTATCTACTTACCTAAGTGGTTTACTATCTATCTACCTCACCAAAAACTATATCTTGTGTTCCAATAATGGTAACTACATCCGCTAACATATGGCCTTTAGCCATAACATCAAGACCTTGTAGATGCGCAAAACCTGGTGCTCTTATCTTACAACGATAAGGTTTCGCAGTACCATCGCTTACTAAAAAAATACCAAATTCACCTTTCGGTGCTTCTACCGCCTGATATACTTGACCTGACGGTATGTTAAAGCCTTCCGTATAGAATTTAAAATGATGAATCAACGATTCCATATCATTTTTCATATTGAATCGGGAAGGTGAGACATATTTTGTATCCATAGTTTTTATAGGACCCTCGGGCATTTGGTTTAGACATTGTAAAATGATAGATAAGCTTTCACGCATCTCTTGAACACGTATCAAATATCGATCATAACAATCACCCGCTGTACCAACTGGTATATTAAACTCCATCTTATCATAGACTTCATAAGGACGATCTTTACGTAGATCCCAATTTATACCTGATCCACGTAACATCACTCCTGTAAAGCCCCAATCCATAGCAACATCTAAAGGTACTGTACCAATATCAACTAAACGCTGCTTCCAAATTCGATTATGAGTAAGTAATTCCTCAATTTCATCGATACGCGAGCTAAATTCTAAAACGAAGCTATATATGTCATCAAGCAATCCTACAGGCAAATCTAAAGAAACACCTCCTGGTCTAATGTAAGCTGCATGCATACGCGCACCTGATACACGCTCATAAAATTCCATCAATTTTTCACGTTCTTCAAAAGCCCATAATAATGGTGTTAATGCTCCCACATCTAACGCATGACACGAAACAGCTAACAAATGGTTTAGAATACGTGTTATCTCTGAGAATAAGACTCTAATATAACTTGCCCTTTCCGGTATTTCTATACCTGCTAAAGTTTCTATTGACATAGAATAACAATGTTCCTGGATCATCATAGATACATAATCTAAGCGATCAAAATAAGGAAGACCCTGTAGGTAATTCTTACTTTCTAACAATTTTTCCGTACCACGATGCAATAAACCAACATGTGGGTCAGCGTATGTAACTGTTTCACCATCAAGTTCTAAAACTAGACGTAAAACTCCATGCGCCGCTGGGTGTTGAGGACCAAAATTAATCGTAAAATTCTTTAATTTACGTACACGATTTATCATCATTTTTTTCTTTTTTTTCTACGTACCCGTACTAATGAAGATACAGACCTTCTTTAAGATACAAGGATACAAGTACTATGAATACATAGGCTTGAACAAATGCAATACCTGATTCTAGCACCATAACACAGAAAATAACAGATAGGATACCTACTGTTGCAGACAATATAGACTGTGAAAAAGCGATCCAACTAAAAGAAACTAAAATCTTAAGTAAAGCATGCCCTGACATCATATTCGCAAACAAACGAACAGATAAACTAATCACACGGAAAAAATAAGAAATAGCTTCAATTACAACAATAAGAGGCGCTAATGCTAGTGGCGCATCTTTTGGGTAAAATAACGTTAGAAAATGTAAACCATGAATATTAACTGCAAGAATGTTAATACCCACAAATAGAGCTAAACCTAAACCAAATGTTATTGCCAAATGGCTTGTCGCAGTAAAAGAAAAAGGAACTAGTCCTACAAAATTACAAAGCAATACAAAAACAAAAGTCGTGAAAAGAAGGGGGTAAAAAAGATTGATACCACGACCTATTTGTTGTACTGCAATTTCTGAATATACAAAAGAATAAAGTTTTTCAGCAAAAGCCTGCCAAGCTTTTGGAAACACTCTTATTGAAAAAGTTGATAATTCAAAGATTATAACTAAAACAATAACAACAGTTGCTAAATAAAACATACCTGTAGAAAAACCATAAACATGGATCTTATTGGCGCTTGTGGCAGCAACATCACCGAATAAAAACATCATCATAGGACTAACTTCAAATTGTTCTAATGGAGAAAAAATCATTTTAAATTTTACGGTTTTTATAAAATAATCGTACTGTAGATAAGACTCTAGTTACTTGTACAAAGGCGTCTTGCTTCTTACTTGGAAGCGGAATATGACGTAAAGTCAATACAATAGCACCAACCATTGCAATAAACAAAGCATAGCCAGCTATCAAAAAAGGATAACCGTAACTAGTAAATAATAGTGTACCTAACATTTCCGTGTTTTCTGCTGCAGACAGCATCCAAAACGAAGATGCAGATGAATAGGATTCTTCTGCAGTCAAAGTGTAATAAGTATCACTTTCTATATGTAATACTACAAAAAGAAATAGTACAAGAAAAAAAGCTAACACCAAAAATCCTAAGGGTGCAAATCTTAAATCTTTTTTAACCCAAGGAATAAAACGAATGTTAAGCATCATAACAACAAACAAAAATAGTACCGCAATAGCACCCACATAGACTATCAAAAAAACCATTGCTAAAAATTCAAAGCCTAGATAAAGTAATATTGCTGAAGCTACACAAAAGGAAAATATAAGAAAAAATACAGCGTACACAGTATTCATTGTTAAGACAACAAATAATGCGCAAGAAATCATAAGAGAATACAAAAATACAATTGAAAAAGAAAATGTCATCTTATATCTGTTTCTACGACATTACACTAGTTATAGCGAACAACAATTCTGAATAAGCTGTATGCTGAGCTAAGAATATTTCAATCTGCTCTGCAGAAAGTAAATAATGATAGTTATTGGTTTGTAATTGAAAGCTGAAAATAAACCCTGATACAAACAATAAGAATCCCAAGGACATAGGTAAAAAAACTTTCCAACCTATATACATTAACTGGTCATAGCGAAATCTTGGTAAGACTGCCCTAGTAGCTACAAAAAAAAATGCCATAGCAGCTACTTTTATACCAGTCCATAGATAACCTGGTATAATCTTAAAAAATGAAGTAAGTAATACGTTAGCAAAAGGCCACAACCATCCTCCTAAAAAAAGAATAGTCGTAAAAACACTAATCAATAACATATTACCATATTCACCTAAGAAAAATAAAGCAAAACCCATAGCAGAGTATTCAACATTATAACCCGCAACTAATTCTCCTTCTGCCTCAGGTAAATCAAAAGGTGCTCGATTCGTTTCAGCTAAAGCTGAAATCAAAAACATTAAAAAAGTAGGAAATAAAGGTACTATAAACCAACACCCTGATTGAGAAATGACTATTTCTGATAATCTTAGTGAGTTGGTTATAACTAAAACTGATAGTATAATCAAACCTAACGATACTTCATAAGAAATCATTTGGCCTGCTGAACGCAAGGCACCTAAGAAAGCATATTTTGAATTACTAGCCCATCCTGCTGTTATGATACCATACACCCCTAATGAAGATATACCCAAAAGATATAAAACACCAACATCCATATCTATAAAGGTTGAGCCAAAATCGAAAGGTATAACCGCCCATGACATAATAGAAAGTTGAAATGTTACAATAGGACCTATTATAAATAACACAGTATTGGCTGAACTAGGAAGCACAGTTTCTTTTATAAGCAGTTTCAAACCATCTGCTAGAGGCTGCAATAAACCAAAAAAACCAACAACATTAGGACCTCGACGCTGTTGCATAGAAGCCATTATCTTACGTTCAGCTAATGTAAAATATGCGACAGCTGCTAATAAAGGTACAATAAGACTAATAACTTTGATAATTTGTTCTATAATAAAAAGCATAACAAAATTATATTATAAAAGGTATACTACTTGAGACAGACTCCCGGGCTGACTTCACAAAATTATGTATAGGTTCTATATTCAAAATTAAACCTTGCATATCTAATGTTAAGCTTTTTTTTTCAAAAAAAGAGGGTATAGGAAGAATAACATTTGAAGCGATAGCACCAACATCATAATGATGCCCATAGTAGTATTTAGAGCTTGTAATTTGATTAGAAATGAACGAGGTATAATGAGAGTCGAAACCCATAAAAAAACTAGAATCAAACCTAACTTTTTCTGAAACAAGATTGCTAAAAGGTTCATATATACCCATATCAAAAGAGGAAGCCTGGGTTGAGTAAAGCTGAAACACATTAGCTCTCACTCCCACCTTATCTAAATACCTGAATTCTTTAAGATCTTTAGAAGGATATAATGATTCAATAAATAAGTCTAACAATAGGTCAAACCCTAAAGCATCCTTACGCTGATTTAAACTTATACCTTTTACAACACAAACATTTGATAAAGATGAAAAATCTTTACAAAAAGAATTGCGACCTTCAATGAAGGAGATCAAACTGTATACAGAACTTCCCAAACTTATAAAAGAATGATCACAATGAGAGCCTATTTGATAAACTTTCAAAGTCCCCTCAGTCATGCGCTGTTTCAAATAACCATAAAATACAGCACCTTCTTTTTTAGGATTACAGTTGATAAGAATACAACTATCCTTTTCTTTCAAACTTTCAAATCGTTCATTATACAAAAAGTTAGATCGAAAATCAATATTCAAATAAAAATATGGAAAATTGGACAACCAACACCCACCTCCTTGCTTCAAAAAATTACCGTATACTTGAGATATAGTATGAATATCCAATATATTACCAACACTAAATAGTGTTTTCTTTGAAAAAGATAAATCTAGTTTAGTCAAACGAAAACTATCTAACCAACTAAATTCCTTAATTACAGAATTTGATGATAATAATGGAGAAGAAAGGCGCTGGTATGCAAGACCATCAAAACCAAATCGAGCTTTATCTGAAATCCAGTTAGACTGCTGCGTTCGCTTGAAGGGCAACACGCGAAAAATCTCAACACCTCTTGTTTCAAGAGTAAGAGATGAACACACGCCATCAAACAAATCAACTGAATTAATTTTCTTTGATTCCCAACTACGCGCAGTGAAAGCACTTGGTTTTGATGTTAATGCTCCTACAGGACACAAATCAATAACATTACCAGATATCTCTGATCTGAATAATTTTTCCACATAAGTCCCTACTTCTGTACCACGACCACGGCCAAAAGTACCTAAAAGTGATATCCCAGCAATTTCTGAGGCAAAACGTATACAACGTGTACAGTGGATACATCGTGTCATGACAGTTTTTATAAAAGGACCTATATCTTTATCTTCAACAGCACGCTTCACACCTAAAAATCGACCATGAGTTGCACCAAAATATTGCGCTTGATCTTGCAGATCACATTCACCACCTTGATCACATATTGGGCAATCTAAAGGATGATTTACCAATAAATGCTCCATAACACCCTGCTGGGCTTTCCTAACAATCACTGAATCTGTAAAAATATGCATATTATCAGATATTGGCATCATACAAGAGGCAGCTAGCTTAGGAGATCCTGCTACAGCCACTAAACACATACGACAATTACCTGCTACTGACAAATCAGCATGATAACAAAATCTCGGTATAAACACACCTGCTAGCTCTGCTGCTTGTAATATAGTATAACCTGATGGTACTTTAACTTGTTGATCATCAATAGTAACATTAAAATTTAAAACGTTCATAGCCTAAAAATAATTTAAAATAGCATAACTCTTAAGGCAAATTACGGATGATGGGACTTGAACCCATACGAAATACTTCACTAGAGCCTAAACCTAGCATGTCTACCATTTCCATCACATCCGTCCGAATGGTATGACTCGAAC
>Ga0115100_10879839_pt1 | contig 9764 bp, 18 predicted proteins | sample MBTome_3_FD_89642 | JGI IMG/M metagenome (GOLD analysis project Ga0115100, IMG submission 89642) | Marine eukaryotic communities from Pacific Ocean to study complex ecological interactions - MBTS_2Apr14_M1_3um Metatranscriptome... | ecosystem: Environmental > Aquatic > Marine > Oceanic | place... | reverse complement strand
GTTTATTCCTTGCTGTAATTGTTACATTGCCAAGTTTATTATCAGCAACTAATTTAAATTTACCGGAATTCCGAGGTATCGGAGGCACATCTTTGCTTATACTAGCCGGTGTCGCTGTTGACTTAAGTCGTCAGCTTCGTACGTTTTCAATCTTTGGTTCTTATGATAGCATAGAGTTAAAGGAACCCGAAAATTAAGAATTTTAAATTTAAAATTATGAAAGTTCGTCCATCTGTAAAAAAAATGTGTTCAAAATGTCGTGTTATTCGACGTTTTGGGGTAGTAAGGGTTATTTGTTCTAACCCTAAACATAAACAACGTCAAGGTTAATAAAGAGGGGAGGATATAGTGGTTCGTATTTCTGGTATTGACTTATCCGCCTCAAAAACAGTCGAGTATGCGCTTACTGATATCTATGGTATTGGATTAACTACGGCTCGAAAAATTGTAGAGGCGGCGCAAATTGATAAAGAGAAACGTATGACTGATGTAGGTGATACCGAAATTAGTAGAATACGTGAAGTTATAGAAAGTAATTATACAGTAGAGGATGATTTACGTCGTATTGTAAAACAAAACATTGTCCGTTTGTCACAAGTAAATTGTTTCAAAGGACGACGTCATCGAGACAAATTGCCGTTACGCGGACAAAGAACGCGAACAAATTCTCGAACTGCGCGAAATTCTCGTGGTATTTAACTTCAAAATTAAAAAACAGTTTATTTAAAAGAGATTCGTATGGCAGTAAAGAATAAACGAACAACCGTTAAAAAACAAAAGAGAAATATACCGCTTGGTGTTGTTCATATAAATTCAACTTTTAATAACACAATTGTAACCATAACTGATTTAGCTGGAAATGCCATTTCTTGGGCATCTGCTGGTAGTGTTGGTTTTAAGGGAGCTCGTAAAGGAACCCCCTTTGCTGCTCAAATGGCAACAGAAAAAGCTTCGGCTTCAGCAATTGATCAAGGCTTACGTAAAGTTGAGGTCCTTATAAAAGGTCAGGGCTCAGGACGTGAAACATCAGTACGTGCATTAGAAGTTATGGGTTTCAATATTGTTTCAGTCAGCGATATTACACCTGTTCCACACAATGGTTGTCGCCCACCTAAACGTCGACGTGTTTGATTGATAGTTATTAAAAAACAATGAACCAGTTTCAATTTGATAAAATTGAGTCATCCAAAACAGACCTAGGTGAACAAACTGCTCTATTTTTACTTAAAGAACTGACTCCTGGACAAGGATTAACAATTGGTAATACATTGCGTCGCGTTTTATTAAGTGAGTTAAGCGGGACTGCTATTACTGCGGTGAAAATAAGTGGAGTAAAGAGTGAGTTTTCCGTTTTAGCAGGAGTTAGAGAGGATGTACTAGAGTTACTTTTGAATTTAAAGCAAGTGAAATTTCGTGGGTTAGTTGACTCACCATTTTTTACTCGTATGGAAGTGCAAGGTCCTAGCATCGTTACAACAAGTAGCCTTCGTTTACCATCGGATGTTCACGTTTTGAATTCAAGTCAATATATTTTAACAATTTCTGATTCGATAAAGCTAGAATTAGAATTAAAAATTGAATCTGGCATTGGTTATCGGAAAATCGATCCAAGTTTAAAAAGCTCGTCCAACGATTTTTTAATGATTGATGCCAATTTTACACCTATAAAAAAGGTTAATTTTGACATGGAAGATTCATACAAAATTGGGGAAGACGGTACAGAAACGTTGCGCCTTGAAATAACAACCGATGGTAGTTTAACACCAGAGGATGCGTTAAACAAAGCCACGGAAATTTCGCAAACCCTATTTGGCTCTTTATTAGTAGACGAGTCTACTACGGTTTTACCCGTAAAAGAAGAGGACAAAATGGATGTTTCAATTGAAAATTTAGAGCTTTCTGTTCGCGCTTACAATTGTTTAAAATCAGCAAATATTCAAACAATTTCAGATTTGCGCGATTATTCAGTTAAAGATTTAAAAAAAATAAAAAATTTCGGTAAAAAATCCGCTATGGAAGTAGTTGAAAAGTTGCAAGACCGCTTTGGTTTATGCTTAAATTGAGAATTCATTGATTATGGAAAATTCACTTGCCCCATTACAAACAACGAATGTTAATCCAAAATGGTATCTAATTGATGCAAAAGGTAAAACTTTAGGTCGATTAGCAACGTTAATCGCGATCCTTATTCGCGGTAAGCATAAATCCGTTTACACACCCTATTTAAATAGCGGTGACCATGTAATTGTGATTAATGCTAAAGATATCTGCATTACAGGTAAAAAAGCTAAACAGAAAATTTACCGACGCCACTCAGGTCGTCCTGGTGGGTTAAAAATAGAATCTTTTGAAAAATTACAAGAGCGAATTCCTGAGCGAGTTTTAGAAAAAGCGGTAAAAGGAATGCTACCAAAGGGGCCATTAGGTCGCTCGATGTATCAAAATTTAAAAGTTTACTCAGGTGAGGACCACCCACACCAGTCCCAAAACCCTGAATTATTGACAAATACATAATACTATGGCATCTGACACTGTCGATAACAAATTATTAGCATTAGCGATCGGCCGCCGAAAAAAAGCCGTGGCAATTGTTCAAGTTTATAGTTTAGATAATAACCAACCTTCTGAAATATTGATTAACAATGTCATCGCAGACGTTTTCTTACAATTCAATTCGGCGTACATAAACTCATTAAAAATGAGTTTATCAATCTTAAATTTGAATAATAACTTTAAGATTGTTATTAAGACGCGTGGTGGTGGGTTAGCTGGACAAACAGGTGCGATCCAATTAGGGTTAGCACGTGCGTTGTGTAAAATTGATCCAAATTACCGTTCGATTTTAAAATTAGCTGGTTTATTAAGACGTGATCCGCGTAGTGTGGAACGTAAAAAGTACGGCTTGAAAAAAGCTCGTAAAGCATCTCAATATTCTAAGCGTTAATATATTTCAACTTTATTTATGCCAAAAAAAGATATTCATCCTGAGTGGTATGAGCAGACGGAGGTCTATTGCGATGGCCAACTCGTTACTACAGTGAGTTCGACTAAAGAGGTTTTAAAAGTGGATATTTGGTCTGGTACACACCCTTATTACACCGGATCAAAAAATTTACTTGATACTGAGGGTCGGGTTGATCGTTTTATGAAAAAATATAATTTAGATAACTAAATAACAAAAAGAATTTTAATGCCTACTATACAGCAATTAATTCGCACTAAGCGTCAATCTCAAAAAGCAAAGACAAAATCTCCGGCATTAAAGAATTGTCCTCAACGACGTGGAGTTTGTACACGTGTTTACACAACCACTCCAAAAAAACCAAATTCTGCAACACGTAAAGTAGCGCGGGTTCGTTTAACATCTGGTTTTGAGGTAACGGCTTACATTCCAGGTATTGGACATGAGCTGCAAGAGCATGCATCAGTCTTAATACGTGGTGGTCGTGTAAAAGATTTGCCCGGAGTAAGATATCACATCGTACGTGGAACTTTAGACAGTGGTGCTGTAAAAAACAGAACACAAGGTCGATCAAAGTATGGTGTAAAAAAACCTAGTAAAGGTTAGTAAGTTATTTACTTATTAAAAACAAAAAATAAAAAATTTTAAGATCCGTTTAGTATGTCGCGTCGAAAAATTATAAAAAAGCGGTTCCCGAACCCGGATCCAGTTTATAACAACTGCTTAGTCAGTATGTTAGTGGTCCGTTTGATTAAAGATGGAAAGAAAACACTGGCTCAGAATATAGTCTGTGATGCTTTGAACATTATTGCTTATCGATTAGAAGAAGATCCTATTGCGGTTTTTGAAAGGGCAGTAAAAAATGTAACTCCTTTGGTTGAAGTTAAAGCTCGACGTTTTGGTGGAGCAACTTACCAAGTACCTATGGAAGTAACTAGTTTTAGAGGAACAAATTTGGCTGTCCGGTGGATTGCAAAAGCTTCACGTCAGCGTACAGGAAAAACTATTGCATTAAAATTAGCTAATGAGTTAATTGATGCATCAAAAAATTCCGGTGATGCAATACGTAAAAAGCAAGAAACCCATAAGCAAGCGGAAGCAAACAAAGCTTTTGCTCACTTCTCTTATTAAAACCTAATAACTATTTTTATTAAAAAATTAAAATTTTCTTATGGCTCGCGAAAAATTTGAACGTAGTAAACCACATTTAAACATTGGAACAATTGGGCACGTCGATCATGGTAAAACAACATTAACTGCTGCAATACTATGACGTTAGCTTTAGGTACAGGAGGTAATGCCAAGAGTTACGAAGATATCGATGCTGCACCTGAAGAAAGAGCACGTGGTATTACAATTAACACGGCACACGTTGAATACGAAACGGCCGATCGCCATTACGCACACGTAGATTGTCCAGGTCACGCGGATTATGTTAAAAACATGATTACTGGTGCCGCACAAATGGATGGAGCAATCCTTGTTTGTTCAGCTGCTGATGGCCTAATGCCACAAACGCGTGAGCACATTTTATTATCTAAGCAAGTTGGTGTACCACACATCGTTGTTTTCCTTAATAAAGAAGACCAAGTTGATGACGACGAGTTATTAGAATTAGTAGAGTTAGAAGTTCGTGAATTATTATCAAATTACGATTTCCCTGGTGATGATATTCCTTGTGTAAGTGGTTCAGCATTAATGGCGATTGAAGCGATTAAAGCAAACGGCGGTCTTGTTCGAGGTGACGATAAGTGGGTTGATAAAATTTATGGTTTAATGGATGCTGTTGACGAATACATTCCAACACCTATCCGTGATACAGAAAAGACATTCTTAATGGCTGTTGAGGATTCATTCTCAATTACTGGACGTGGTACAGTATCAACTGGACGAATTGAACGTGGTGTCGTTAAAGTAGGTGATACTGTTGAAATTGTTGGGTTAGGTGATACTCGTCAAACAACTGTTACTGGTATCGAGATGTTCCAAAAATCATTAGAAGAAGGGTTAGCTGGTGATAATGTTGGTTTATTACTACGTGGTATCCAAAAGGACGAAATTGAGCGTGGTATGGTATTAGCAGAAATTGGTACAATTACATCTCACACTTTATTTGAATCTGAAGTGTACATTTTAACTAAAGAAGAAGGTGGGCGTCATACTCCATTCTTCACAGGTTACCGTCCACAATTCTATGTTCGTACGACAGATGTAACAGGTAGTATCACACAATTCACGTCAGATGATGGAGATGCAGTTGAAATGGTAATGCCAGGTGACCGTATTAAAATGACGGCGGAATTAATCACAGGGATTGCAATTGAAGATGGAATGCGTTTTGCTATTCGTGAAGGTGGTCGAACAATCGGTGCCGGAGTTGTTTCAAAAATCGTGACTTAATTATTCAACAACCCCTAAATTATGGAAAATTTGTTAAAAACACGAGTAATCTTTGAATCCTTTGATTTCTCACTTTTAGCAACGACTTGTGCAAATTTAACAAACGTAGTAAAAAATACAGATAGCATTAAACCAAATGGTCCTTTTGTTTTTCCAAAGAAAAAGGTTTATTACTGTTTATTAAATTCACCACACGTCTACAAAAAGTCGAGAGAACATTTTAGTTTAGAAAAGTACCGTTGTTTATTAGATATTCACACTAAAGAGAACGATACATCAATTGTGGAAAACTTTTCAAAGGTCGAAATTCCACCTGGAGTCTCGGTTCGGATCACTTATTTAAATCAATAACGATAAATAACTACTTTTATCGTTATAATAAGTTTTAACGATTGCTAGAAAATTTTACTCTGAATTCAGAAAAATTTTGTTGGTTATTTTGTTGTAAGAAAGTAAATCAAGATAAAAATAAAAAGAAAAGGGGTATTTACATGGCTTTACCTTGGTATCGAGTACATACAGTAGTTCTTAACGATCCAGGCCGTTTAATTGCAGTACATTTAATGCATACATCCTTAGTTGCTGGTTGGGCAGGTTCTATGGCATTGTATGAATTAGCGATTTTTGATCCATCGGATCCAGTATTAAATCCAATGTGGCGACAAGGTATGTATGTTATGCCATTCATGACACGCTTAGGTGTAACAGATTCATGGGGTGGCTGGCGTATTACCGGTGAGAGTGTTTCCGCTCCAGGTTTATGGAGTTACGAAGGTGTAGCATTAACACATATCGTTCTATCTGGACTATGCTTCTTAGCGGCAATTTGGCATTGGGTTTACTGGGACTTAGAGTTATTCCGTGATCCAAAAAATGGTGAGCCTGCTATTGATTTACCAAAAGTTTTTGGTATTCATTTATTCTTATCAGGTCTTTTATGTTTTGGATTTGGTGCATTCCACGTAACAGGTCTATTTGGTCCTGGTATTTGGGTTTCTGATGCTTACGGTGTACTTGGTAAAGTAGCCGGTGTAGCCCCAGCTTGGGGTCCAGAAGGATTTAACCCTTTCAACCCAGGTGGTGTAGCATCACACCATATTGCTGCTGGTGCATTTGGAATCCTTGCAGGTATTTTCCACGTAGTTGTTCGTCCTCCACAACGTTTATACCGTGCGTTACGTATGGGTAACATTGAAACAGTATTATCAAGTAGTATTTCAGCAGTATTCTTTGCTGCATTTATTACATCAGGAACAATGTGGTACGGTTGTGCAACAACTCCAATTGAATTATTTGGTCCAACTCGTTACCAATGGGATAGCGGTTACTTCCAACAAGAGATTGAGAGACAAGTAGAGGTATCAATGAGCGAAGGTTTATCAGAAAGTGCAGCTTGGTCATCAATTCCAGACAAATTAGCGTTCTATGACTACATTGGAAACAACCCGGCAAAGGGTGGTTTATTCCGTTCAGGTCCAATGAACAAAGGTGACGGTATCGCTGAAGCTTGGTTAGGTCATCCAGTATTTAAAGATCGTGAGGGTCGTGAATTAACTGTTCGCCGTATGCCAGCTTTCTTTGAGACATTCCCAGTTATCTTAGTTGATAAAGATGGTGTTATTCGTGCGGATATTCCATTCCGTCGTGCTGAATCAAAGTACAGTATTGAGCAAGTTGGTGTTTCAGTTGACTTCTATGGTGGTAAATTAAATGGTCAATCATTTAAAGACGCCCCAACTGTTAAGCGTTTCGCTCGTAAGGCTCAATTAGGTGAAGTTTTCGATTTTGATCGTACAAGTTTAGAATCTGATGGAGTTTTCCGTAGTAGCCCACGTGGTTGGTACACATTCGGTCATTTAAACTTTGCATTACTTTTCTTCTTTGGTCATTTATGGCATGGTGCACGTACATTATTCCGTGATGTATTCACAGGTATTGGTGCTGAGATCACTGAACAAGTTGAATTCGGTGCATTCCAAAAATTAGGAGACGACTCTACAGCGCGTAAGCAAGGTGTAGTTTAAAATTTCTAAAACTTATTGAACCGTTTACAATTATAAAAACTTATGGAAGCTCTTGTTTATACCTTTTTATTAATTGGTACATTACTTGTATTATTCTTTTCTGTTTTCTTCCGTGAAACACCAAAGATTCTTAAGAAATAAAAAAAAATTAACTTACTGTAAATTTGCTTAGCAATTTACGTTGGTCTTCGATTACCTCATACAAAGATTTCTATATTTGCATGAGGTAATCCTAGTTTAGTTTTGCACGTTAGTTTAATCTTCGTGCTCTTCAAACGGATCTCTTAAATTTTGAGAAGTAGGTCCAAAAGATGTATACACTGAATAGCCTGTTACTCCTACCAATAAGCTAGACATAAAAATAATTAAAATTGACGCAATTTCCATTTTTTTCTTAAAAATTTTAAAATTGTTAAAGTTTTATTATATAAAGTTATATATCAAATCATTATAAAATATATTTTACACTAATACCATAATTATGGCTTTAAGAACTAGATTAGGTGAATTTTTACGTCCGTTAAATTCTGAGTATGGGCGTGTTGCACCAGGTTGGGGAACAACTCCCCTAATGGCGTTTGTAATGGCTCTATTTTTAGTGTTTTTATTAATAATTTTACAAATTTATAACTCATCGCTTATCCTTGAAAACGTTGACGTTGATTGGACAAGCTTTACGTTCTAGTTAACTTAGAAGCAGCCATTTCGGCAATTTAAGCTCTAGTCATGCTTTGCTGAGATTATATTTTTAAAAATTATTTTTAAAGAAAATAACATTATGTTAGCGACACCACTACATTTCTTGTTAGCAAATGCAGAACCTGCTGAAAGTTTTTTTCGAATGGAATCTGCTGGTAAGGGCTTTATACATATTTATTGTAGTAATGTACGTGTTGCAGATGTGTTGACCCAATGTTTATGGTCGGCACGTTTAATATGGGCGGCATGTTATGGTATTTTAATATCACGCTACGTATTCCAAATTTTTGGCAACATTAATATATTTGGTAATAGTATCTTAGCATTCTTTTTCCGCGCGAGTCGCTTACCGAATCGCTTTTTGATGGGAACATTGCCCTCAATATATGGTATTGATTTAAGTCTCTTCCTAACCTTCTACCTATTTGAATGGGTAGATCAACTTCTTAACAAGATTCTTATTATTGGTCCAACTATGCAGGCCTCGTATTTTTAGTACGAAAGTTATACGCTTAGTCTCCTCTAGATTTTGGATCAATTCTACTCATGGATCTGTTCTATTAAATAATAGCTAATAGTTAAAATGACACCATCTTTATCAAGTTTTATTTTTAGTTTAGTTGCTGGTGCAACTGTGTTACTTGCTATTGGAATAGCATTAGGTATTGTTAGTTCTAGCGATCGTATTCTACGTGAATAGTAACTGCAAAGGGCTACTTAATTTCTAAGTAGTCGTATTGCTTCTTGGGTTCATTTTTATAAAATTTAATATAAAATATCATGTTGCGTACATACTTAAAGTCATTCTTTTTAAGTTTAGTTTGTTTAGCTAGTTTAAATTCAACGGCTGCATTAGCAATCGAATTAGATGAGGCTTCTCGAACAATTCCTTTAGATACCTCAGGTAAAACAGCAGTTTTAACACCTGAGCAAGTTAAGCGTGGTAAGCGTTTATTCAACTCTTCATGTGGTACTTGTCATACAGGTGGTATCACAAAGACAAACCCAAACGTTGGTTTAGATGCTGAGGCATTATCATTTGCAACACCTGCACGTGATAACATTGCTGGCTTAGTTGATTACATGAAAAATCCAACTACATATGATGGGCTAGAATCAATTGCAGAAATTCACCCAAGTATTTTAAGTGCTGACATTTTCCCTAAAATGCGTTCTTTAACAGATGAAGATATGTACTCAATTGCGGGGCATATATTACTTCAACCTAAGGTAATCGCAGAAAAATGGGGTGGTGGTAAAATTTACTACTAAACCTTTTTTAAATATTGTGACGATAGCAAATACTACCGTCACAATATTTTCCTCTCTTTCTAACTTTTACAAACTCAACCTAAAAGCGATTTTTTTAGGTTTTTATTACATTGCCTTTACAATTCTAAATGCTAAATTTTTGGGAAAATATCGCCCGGTACCCACGTTTTTTTATTAGTGCTACTGCTGGTTTATTTTTAATTTTAATTTCACCTTTTCGAAAATTATTTAGAACGACACCCGGTAAACTTTTATTTATATTTATATTCATTATCTTGTTAATTCTTGTTATTTCTACATTCCAGGCGATGTTGAATCTTTAATTATTACTCTAATCCAACAATTAATACGTCTATGAAAAAGCGTGGTTCTTATGCTCTTATTGATAGTTTAGTACGTAATGGTAC
>Ga0115100_11213720_pt1 | contig 9824 bp, 2 predicted proteins | sample MBTome_3_FD_89642 | JGI IMG/M metagenome (GOLD analysis project Ga0115100, IMG submission 89642) | Marine eukaryotic communities from Pacific Ocean to study complex ecological interactions - MBTS_2Apr14_M1_3um Metatranscriptome... | ecosystem: Environmental > Aquatic > Marine > Oceanic | place... | reverse complement strand
CCTTTTCCGCGCGGCGACGTTTTGGTGGTACGGCCATGTGTCCCATCCTTATGTAATGATGCTGATATGTTACCCTCACTGGTTATTCTTGCTAAACATTTTTTTTTCTCACCTTGCGCTACACTCTCCCCAATAACCTCCTTGCGATATTTCTTTTGCTCATCGCCTTCTGGTCTTAGATTGCATTGGATGCTTCGCTCTTTGTTACAGTGCGCCAGTCGCATATTGTAACTCATTTCGTTTCTTTTTTCGTCCACCATCTGTCGTTTTAATAGTTTTTTTTGTTTTGGGTTTAATTTTTTTTTTCTGTACATTTCCTGGCATTTTAGATTTTCTGCATAAATTTCTTTTTGCTTCTTTTTCCACTTCTCTTTCGCCGCCTTCTCTTTCTCGTCGCTGTCGTTACCAACCGCCACGAGGGCGCGACCAGCATCTACTGAATCTTGATTGGTGGGTGTGGGTATATCATCACACGATTCATCTTCCCACTTTACGTTGTCCTCAAGGGTATTGCAACATTCATTTTTAGTTTTAAACTCTCCATTGCGTGAGCACCTGGCTAAATCTTTGGAGATTGGTACCAATACAGCCGATGCAGCAGCAGTAGCCGATGCAGCATTAGTATCTGATGTAGATTTTTTTTGGTTTTTGGTGAGTCCATCTTGCCAACGATCTCCAGCTTTCTTCATCGTCACAACTCTTTTTAATTCGTTTCCAGCTTTGACTTGCGTTGGCGCTTGACGTTGTGCGATCCCTGGTTTTGCTGGTGGGGGTTTTGCTGCTGCTGCTGGTTGCGCTTTGACTTGCGTTGGCGCTTGAAGTTGTGATATCCCAGGTTTTGCTGGTGCGGGTTTTGCTGCTGCTGGTGGTTGCGCTTTGACTTGCGTTGGCGCTTGAAGTTGTGAGATACCTGGTTTTGCTGGTGCGGGTTTTGCTGCTGCTGCTGCTGCAGGTGAATCAATTAAAACATAGTTGCTACTTAATGGATGAAGATGTAAGAAATCAATATCCATTACTTGTTTTAATCTATCAAAATTTCCAGATGATTGTTCAGTATCCAGTGACATTTTATCATCAGTAATTTCTTTTCGTGAATCTATTCGTTGTATATCTAAATAATTTTTGAGATTAAATGGATGATATTTAACTATATTTTTTATATTTTCGTCATCTAAATTTGCTATGTTTGGTAAAAAACTACCTTGTGTATCATTAAAACAAAATAGATATCTTTTATTTAATATATTTAATTTTGCAATTGCATTCGAATTTGCGCCTAAATTTATTTCTTTAATAGGAGCAGTTATATTTCTAATATAATTTAGTGTTGCTAATAAACTAGAAGCTTTAAAATTATATCCCGCTGAGGTGTTATTTTGGTTATATCCCAGTAGTTCTAAATCTTTACTTCTTTTTTGACCAAAATCATTATCCTCTACCTCTAAGTCACTTTCTGTTGAACGATCGTTTAAATTTATTGCCAATAGAATATAATATTTTGGAGCTAAACCTTTTGTTATAATACTTATTTTATCCTGTAATATTTTATCTTGAGGTACCCATTTACTTTCATGTTTTTGATAAAATTCATTTTTCTTACCATTATTTTCCCACAGTTCGTCATCTGGTATAGATGGATATTTTTGAACATTTAATTCCCGTTGTAATATTTTTCCATATCTTTTATATTCTTCTGACAATTTAGAATCGCTGGATGGAAGAGAAGCTATATTTTGCAAAGGATTAAATTTTCTATCTGCTCTTTCTTTTTTTGTTAGTTGATTAAAATAAGAAAATGCAGGATTAAGAGGTGCAAGATAATTATTATTACCATCTAATTGAATTTCCAAATTTTCTAGTGTAGAATTAATCATACGTCCTTCTCCCCTTAAATCTAATATATAAGGATGATTATTATCAAAATTATTAGCGAATATTAATTCACCTTCTTTATTGAGAAATATAGGAGCAGGTGGAGTATCTTTTGAATATTTGTCATTTATTTCAATTAAATAATTCATTTGAACTGTAAATGGATGTTTATCATCATCTAAATCTTCATCTTTAACTTGTGTAACTACTTGAAACTTTTTTGGTTTTTTATCATATGCCACAAGAAAATCATCAATATAAGTTGAATCTCTTTTCTCTTCAGCTTTACGAGCTTCTTCTTCCCAAGTATCTGAATCAACAAGTTTTTTATCATCGAATAAAGCCCCTATTAAATTAGAATAAGCGCTTTCGGGAGAATTTGAAGCAGAAGAAAGATTAGCTTTTTCTTTCTTTAAAAGTCTTATTAAAGATTCTTTTACATCAATCCATGATACAGGCCTTTGTTTATTTTTCTGCAAATCTTGCTTTCCCTCTGGCCATACAAAATCCCCCCACTTTTTAATAATGTCAATATCTGGATTATTCGTAGCAGTAAAATCAGCACCCTCTTCCTTGGCGCCCTCATAATTTGTTTGAATATATTTTTTCATTTTTTCAGCAGATATAACATCTTCTTTACCAGCTAAATCACAAATTATTATATTATGATGTTTTGTTTTAGCTCCTTTTTGCACTTTTACCCTAATTTCATAAACTAAATGAGACCTTGAACTTCTATCATTATTATATGTAGCAGCTGTTTTTTTAAATGTATCTACAGCATCATAATGATATTGAAATTTCATTTTTAATTTTTTTAATAAATTTTCTTTATCTTCGCCAGCTTGATATATATTAATATACCTTGCTTCAGTTGCGTTTTTTAAAAATTCTTCTTTGGTAGTTCCACCAATGTAACCTAAATCTTTTGATCTTTTAAAATAATCCTCAAGTTTACTTTCTAATTCACCTGTTGGTACTTGTTTCCATATATTTTGTCCATCGGGGGTTTCATCAATTATTAATAGTTTATTGGATGACAGCTTTTCTGTCACTTTTTTTAATTTAGTAGGTGTAAATTTAAAATATCTATTAACAGTATTTTTATATAACATATCATTTTCTAGTATATGGTCTATTGTTTTTTTATGATCATCTTTTATTAAATGAATATCTTGCTTTCCTTCTTTCCTTAGAGTAACTTCTATTTTGTTTTCTGTTGGTTTTTTTGCCCCAAATAAAGATTGTTTAAGTGAGTCCTTTCCTGTTTGGTCCATTTTCAACTCTTCTACTTTTTTATTTACATAATCAGCATTCAAAAATTTACTCTCAATTAATTCCTTCATAAATATATATTTTTCTTCAAATTCTGTTTTATATTCGTCTTTTATCATATTTTTTAATTCCTCAAAATCTGCTGTAATTTGGTTTATTTTATCTATAAATGATGACGAGCTTGAAGTGTCAATATCAAATTTTTCACCCATTAATAATACTAATTCTTCAATTACCCTATTTAAAGCTATTGCTTTTATTTGCATTATTTTTTTTTTCCAATCTTCACTTTCAAAATATTTAGTATTTTTAAAATAAGATTTAATAAACCACTTATCCTTATCCTTCATTTGTATATTTTCATTAAGCAAATTTTCATAGGATTTGGGTATGTGTTCACTATTATAAAAATTAATTCTATTAACAAAATCGCTGTCATCAATTACACGACTAGTTCCTATATTATCTTTATAATATGAATCCATTTCTTTTTTTGTATTATTATAATTATTCAATTTTGTCTTAAAATCAGTAAATACTTCAAAAATATTTATTTTTAAATTTAAATTACCAAAAGCTTCCATCACTGCTAGTTTAAATTTTTTTGCTGCTCCATCAGATTTGAGATTAAGGTTATGATATTCAGTACTAAAGGTTTGAGTAATGTATTTAAACACATTCGACTGACCAACATCCGAAATTTTATTGCCCTCTCGCCGAGCCGTGTTTGTGAGGTCCTTTCGTAAATAATCCCAAAAAAACTCTTTTGCATTAAGACCGAAAGAGTCGGTGCCGTGGTAGAGTGACATAACAAGATTCATAGCTGGAATTACTTTTTTTTTTCCTATCGAAAAGCTTATAATAATTTGGGTATAGTGTTTTTATCTTCACTTTATCATTTTGCCCATTTGCTATAAAATTTTTTTGTACAAAGTTTGTGCGACCTATGTAATTATCTTGCACCACTTGTCTTTTATTATTATATACTATTGTATGAGGATAAATAACAAAATAGTCTCTTGGCAAGCCCAAATCAAGGGACGTCAATTTCCCGCCAATCTCGCCTGACAGCGTTCTTTTAAATAATATATATATCTCTGGATTTGTATAAGTGTCTTGCCCGGGCGCTATTCCTGGCTTCGTATCGGTAAGATTAATATTTTCTTTTCCAAATGGAAATTGTTGTAAATTTTTAACAGCATTCATTATATCAGTGTGATTAGAGTAACTCGCCCCTTTTGGTAAAATATTTATTAGTTCTTGTTTAGCTATTTTATGAGCATCAGTCTTTCGAATATATTCACTTTCTAAACTACTAAGAAGTGGTTTAGATTTGATAACGGGGCAATCAAATGTTAAGCTATTTTTTCCAGCAACACTTATTTGTAAATCACTATCTTGTTCTTTTGATAGTTTTATTTGTATTTGTTTATTTTCAAATCGGATTGGGGCGAGGTCTATCTTAAATGCTATATTTTGATCAGGCTTCGTTAAAAAGGAAACAGGTTTTATTTTACTTAGAGTAACACTGCCACTAAATAATGGATTCTCCATAAAAGAATTTAATTTCGTGTGTATTTGATTATATGCATCTTTAAAATAACTTAAATACGTCTTTTCAAGTTGGGTCTGATTCGTTTTTATATCCTCATTTAGATTTGCATCATTTTTTGTTAAACTTTTATTTAGTATATTTTTATAAAGAGCATTTCTCTTTATTATTATTTTATTTTTTTGCTCACGGGTTGCAATATTTAAATTTGTATTCCATGTAATGTCATTAGAAGATTCTAAAAATTCAAATATGTCTTGGTATGTTTGTTTTTTCATAGGCATATGTCCATTAATAAGAACCCACTCATTAATAGGTAAATAATTAAAATGTAATGCTGTTTTCTGAAAAAAATTATATCCAAGATTTATTTTTTTAAAATAATTACATGTTGTTCCGCCTTCAGGTATAGAAACAAATTTATCATCCAATATTTCTGTTAAATTCCATTTATCATTTTGCGTTGAGTCATAATTAGATACAATTACTTCTTCCTCTTGTCCAGGTTGGACAGGATTATCTTCATCTATTTGATTGGAATATCCATAAAACTTTTCAAACCAATATTGAGCATGTAATAAATTATCAAAACATAACATTAATCTATCTATTTTGTTCTTTTGATAAATTATTAGTTCTTTTTTATATTCGGAATCACTATACTTTTGTTGTTTATCGTCCGCTTTTCTTTCATCAAAATTATCTAATAATGGTTTAATTGTAATAAAATCAGAATTTTCTTTTAAAAAGTGCGTTAATAATTCAGTTTTAACCAATGGAGCAGTATTTTCCTTATCTCGAGTATAAAAATAAGGCAATACTTCTTTTTTATAATTTTCTAAATCTTCTTTATTATTTTGCCCAAATTTAGTTTCAAATTTATTCCAAGATTGATGATTACTTAATGGACCAGTAAATTCTTTTCCTGACATCAAAACATCTTCATCAGGTGTTGTTGCTGCTACCAATTCACTATATCTAATATCAATTGATTGAATTAAATCATGATTTTCGGCAATATACATTAATAAATTAGCTATAATTTCTTTTGTGTTATAAGTTTTTCCAGAACCAGAGAATCCGTAAGTAAAATAAACAGATGATAATACTTTTTTTTTCCCATTGTGAAAGTAATTTACTACTATCATAACTTTTTAATAAATTAAAAAATCCATAATTGATACGGTCAGTCATCATTTTATTTGTATCATTAGGTCCATAAATATGATTCATAAAATCAAACTGAAATGTTTTTAAATTTGAACCTATGTTAGATTCTATGTTATTATTTCCTTCTATATCATTTATTTTTTGTTTTTCTATATTTGAAAATATTAATGAATCTCCTGAATGTGATATAAGCATTTTATTTATTTTTCTTGGTTTATAAGGTTGTTTTTTAGCACATTGAACATCGCTAATTCTCATAATTACATTTATTTTTGAAAAAACATATTTGTATAAAGCTCTTAATGGATTTAACAAAATTAAATTTTTCTTAATTAAATCCACTAGATTATTAATAATTATTTCATAATCAAATTCAATATTAACTTCTTTATCACCAACAATTATTTTGTGACAATTATCTAAAATTTCTTGAATATTTTCCTCTCCTTTTTGAATTCTTTTAAAAATTCTATCTTCATAAAAAGTTGATAATGATTCTTTTTTATCAGAATCATATCCGTGAATACATTCTTTGTTTTTCAATAAACTAAATGTTGCGAATAAAAACATATTTATTTTTTCAGTTTTAATATCATCTAATTCTGGATGTTTGTGTAGTAAATAACATATCATTGTTTTTATTTGGAACTCAAGGAAATCAGGAATATTTTTTAGATTTTTTTCATTTTCTATTTTGCGGACTCGTTGCATAAAAATATCTTTTCCTGCCTTAGATGCAAAAAATCCAAACTGTGTTTGAGTTATTATATTATTACCTTTAAATGTATTAATATTTATTTCTGTATCAGTGAATACTCTATAAAGTAATAAATAAAAATTATACTTTTCTATTAAATTAAATTTAAATTCTTTATCTTTATTATTTCTTATAAAGTTAATAGTTTTATATAAAAATATACTGAAATATTTTGTATCGAAAAATGAAGTTATGTTATCAAATTTGTTAATTTTCCACATTTCACTTGTTAGTTTATTTTGTGTTATTTTTGTAGCATCGTTATAAATTTTCTCAAATCCTCCGTTTTTGCCTGACCATAAATTTACTATATTATCACTAATTAATTTATAATCATCTTCTTGATTAAGTCCTTTAGTTTCTTCACTCGCTAGTATTTTTTTTTTTTTAAATTTTTCTCTTCCTATTTTAAATTGTTTTTCTTGCTCTTCCATCTCTTTGAGTGATGCTTGATACTGTGCTATAATTTCATCTACTTTGGTTTCATAGTTTTCCCCAACATTTATTGTTTGTAAAAAAATATTTAAAAAATTAATATTAATAGCTCCTTTAACTCTATTATAACTATTTATAAAATCAGTTATTGTTGTTTTCTTTTCTATTAGATATTTATTCATATCATTAATATTTTTCAAATACTTATTGTATTCTTTTTTTTTGGATGGTTCGATATAAACTTTACCTAAAGTGTTTAAATAAATATCTATTACGCTTTCGTATTTAGCTTCACCTAAAGTGGTTAATAGTTCTATTTTATTAGTATCTAAATTGGGATTTATAAATACAGTCTTTGCATAGTCATCATTAAGAGTTGAAGATATTTTAACATCTAATGATTTACATGTTTTTAAATACATAATATATGCTAAAAATAATTGCATTTTTTGAATATAAATATCTCTAATTTTTTCTTTTTTCTTCGTGCCAAAAACATCATTTCCAGAAATTTGAATATTGTCATATGTGCCAATGCCGGGAAAATCTAAAGTATTGGTAATACTAATAAATAAACCAAAATAATCATTATACGATATTTTGTTTTCTTCTAATATATTGTTATATTCACTTAGATTTATATCTGTAAATGTAATAATTCCTCTTTCATTTTCGTAGGAAATTTGTTCAATTGCTGAAAAAATAGTTTTATCATCCTCGTTCAAATCTGTGAGCTCTCTTAGATGATTAACTTGTTGCAAATAAGCTACTTGTTCCATAGATTTAGCTGATACATTCACTTCCCGTATAATTCTAAAAATATTTTCACAAAGACTATCATACTGCTCTTTATGAGTTTGGCTAATTTCATTCCATCTTTTAATTAATTCATTAGGAAAATTTGCATTTTTCATTTTTAGGGTTACACTATTATAGTTTGCTTTTTCTTTTAATCTTTGTGCAAGTTCCGCTACTTGTTCATCAGAAAAATACTCACCACTCCATGTTTTGTCTTTAAATTCATTATTAACATCTTGTAGATTGGAAATTTGACTCTGCAATCTTGCTTGAGCATTAGTTAATAGACTATTAAGTTTTTCTATTTTTGCCGCATTTGATGCGTGCACATCAACACTATCTATTGAATTAATATTAGTTATAATGTCTGATAAAAATCCTTGGTGTGATTGTGTTATTCCTTCAACTACAGTATTAATTGAATCTTGATTAAAATTAGGTCGGCTCAAGTTCGGGCCGCCCCCCATTGGCAGTACAGGTTCTGCATTGACGGCGGGGGATTTATCTGGCGACACAGATATAGCATTCACTACTGTTCGAGCTGATGAAGGCAATGCGGCTCCTTCACCAGCTCCCTCATTTCCCGCAGATTCTAAGCCTGTTATTGTAATGTCGAATCTATTATTATTTATTATATCAAAAATACTTTTATATTCATCATTATTTTGTTTTAGTGATTCAATTAATTGTTGATATTCTTTATCAGTTTTTTGCAAAAATTTTGGGAAATTTGGGTTTTTAAAAGGATGATCATCATCTGATTTAATTTTTTCTACAGAAGATTCTATCAACTGTGTTGAATTTTCTGTTATCGGATATGGTTCTTTATCATTATCCTCAGCTACACCAATTGAGTCTTGGATTTTTTTATCTATTATAATCAATATTTCTTTAATTATAAAAATTTTCATAACAGTTATTAATGCATCTGGTATGTTATCTTTATCCACATATTGTTCTGCTTTTGTAATTAATTTTGCTTTTTCATCGGTAATTGGTTTAATATAATCCTCTTTACTTTTATTTCTTTCTCGACTCTTTTTTCCCCAACCAGGTAATGATCCTCCACCCGCAAGTTGCTTTAAAAGTGATAATAAAATGTAACGAAGGCTTTTTTCTCATCATCATCGGATGCTGCTGCTACTGTTTCTGGTACTGTTGCTGCTGCTGCTTCTGCTGCCGGCGCTTCTTCTGCTGCTGCTTCTGCATTTTTCGTTGCTGCTGCCGCTGCCGCTGCTGTTGCCGCTCTTCTTCCTGCTATTTTTGTTTGCTCTAATTCTTGCGCCAATTCTGCTTTTCTTTGTATAACTTTTTTTTCAGCAACACTTTTTTGCTCTGAGGTTACTGCTTCTCTTAGAGCTTCTTTTGCTTCTTTTACAGCTTCGCGGGCTACTTCGTCTTCCTCTTGTTCTTTTCTAACATTTTCTGCTGTTGCTGCTGCTGTTGCTGCTGCTGTTGCTGCTGATGATGATGCTGCTGATGTTCCTGCTGATGCTGATGATGCTACATCTCTAAGTGCTGCTGTAATAATCTCTTTTAAATTTTGATATCCGAGGGGTTTTTTTGGACCAAAAATATTTCCTTTTATATAATCTCTAACACTAACTTTATTTGGGTCAAAAGTAGCTAAGTGAGTCGTTAATAGTGTTACCATACTATCAATTTCTCCTTGATCCATATCTGGTATGCGTAATTTGGTTGCGACCTGAATGACATCTGTATCGGTTATATTTATAGATGCATTTCTTCTCTTTCTTTCTTCAAATACCTTTTTAATTTCCACCCATCTCTCATACTCCTCTGGGGTCTGGTATGTTTCTCCATCTGGTGCTTTAAACGGCGTACCACCTTTTTGTTTTTTTTTGCTTCGAGAATTATTATTTCTGTTCCCTCCTTTTATCGAGTAAGTTTTGTGTTTCCTTAGTTTAATTTGACTCTTTTTAAGCTTTTTCTTATAACTTTTTG
>Ga0115100_10111747_pt1 | contig 9882 bp, 10 predicted proteins | sample MBTome_3_FD_89642 | JGI IMG/M metagenome (GOLD analysis project Ga0115100, IMG submission 89642) | Marine eukaryotic communities from Pacific Ocean to study complex ecological interactions - MBTS_2Apr14_M1_3um Metatranscriptome... | ecosystem: Environmental > Aquatic > Marine > Oceanic | place... | reverse complement strand
TTCTAATTGATCAATAATCCCTTGAATATTTGTATTGTTATACTCTTCTTGTAAATTTACTGCCATGTTAATAATTAATTTTATATAACTTCATTTACATTTCATATTATATAACACTAAATTAATAAATTTCAACTTTAAGAGAAAATTAATTAGCCAATCTATTACTCAATCATTAATAAATGGGTTGTCCAGTTTTGTTCCATGTGAAGCAGTTTTAACTCTTCGTTAACTGTAGGAAAGTGGAACGATTTTAGTTGTCTTAGTAAGAACTGTAGGTAGTCTTTGTCTACTTTCGAAAGCTTCTTCGAGGAAATAGAGTGGGCGAAAAACATCTAAACACATGTGATTAGGCAAGCGATTAAAAATTGCCGTATCTTACTATTTTACTAGGTAAATATTTCAACAAAAATCAATCCAATTCTAAAAGTTCGTTCATAATTACGCTTCGTTACGAGGTGGTAAAATGCGGATTCGTTGGTTTTCTTTTATTCCAACGGTAAAAGTTTCCAATTGATAATGTGATATTAATTTGTACTGTTGTTTGCGAATTGTGTTGGTCTGAGGGAATAAATCTACGGCAACGTTTTTTGCAATTACAACTTCTTCAATAGCTAAGCGTGCTTCTTCAAGGGGCGTTAGAAATTCTTTGCTAATTAATCTTGTTAATCGATTTTTAACCGTCGTGTTTGAAAGATTATCTTCTTGTGTTAATTTCATAGAATTTTTCTTTGCTAGTAAGCGAAGTGCTTTAGCAATTTTTACCAAACTATTACTTTGGATTGTATGAATCGTAATTTTACGTGAATGTGAAATTTGTCGTAATTTTCGATTATTTTTAATAAGGTTCGCTAACGCTAAAATCGCATCCGCATATTGAATTTCATTTGTAATAATAATAGGAAGGCGTAAAGTTTTTATTAAGGAAGTAATATCAGCGTTGTTTATTCCATAGATATATAAAAAGGTAAATTCTTGCTTTAATTGTTTATTTATTAACCCTTTTTTACTTGTATTTTTCTTAAGTTTTAAGTCAGAATTCGACGTGATCGTTTTAAAGGTCGATGCACTTTTTTGCTTTTTATCTGAAGAATAATTTACGTAGGTATTATCTTTTAATCCATCAGAATTTTTATTTGTTTGAATTGTTTGACACGCAATAAAGTTATTGTCATCGTTCGATAATTGACGTTGCTGAATCGGGCAAGATTGTTCTTGAAGTAATAAGTCAACTGATTGCTCAATATTATTATGAATAACCCACGTCTCTTTATCATGTATTTCAATCGCTACATCAAAAGTTGGGGGAGCCTTTCGTTCTAAGATACTTTTTGAAGATCCTCGTCGCTTCGCTTCTTCATCTCCTAACGTAACGTATTGAATGCCCCCAATTAAATCTGTTGTGGTTGGGTTCTTAAGTATATTATCTAAGGTATTACCGTGAGCCGTACCAATTAGATGAACGCCTCTTTCTGCAATCGTTCTTGCAGCCGCAGCCTCTAATTCTGTTCCAATTTCATCAATAATAATAATTTCAGGCATATGGTTTTCAACTGCCTCGATCATTACTTCATGTTGGTCTTGATGTCGCGAAACTTGCATTCTTCGAGCTTTTCCAATTGACGGATGTGGTAAATCTCCATCGCCAGCAATTTCATTCGATGTGTCAATTATAATGACTCGTTTTTTCATACCATCCGATAAGACTCTTGCAATTTCTCGAATAGCTGTAGTTTTTCCAACTCCTGGTCGTCCTAATAATAATATGGATTTTTTCTGTTCTAAAAGATCCCGAATAATACTAACTGTTCCAAAGAATGCACGGCCGATTCGACAAGTTAGTCCAATAACACTCCCTTTTCTATTTCGGATTGCACTAATTCGATGTAAGGTTTTTTCGATTCCTGCGCGATTATCTCCACTAAATTTTCCTAATTTTTTAAGGATGTTATCAAGATCTTGCCAAACAATAGTTCGGTAAGATAAGTATTCTGTCTGATTATAAAAGCGCGCTTCCGGTCGTCGACCAATGTCTAAAACAATTTCAATTAAGACATCGTGTCGTGGATGTTTTTCTATTGGTTCTCGAATAAACGTAGGTAAAACGTTTAGTAATTCTCTTAAGTCATCTGCCAGCAACATTTTAAGTATTTTTTTCGTGAATAATTGATCGATTATTAACAAGTCAAATTTTAAGCCCTTTGTAGTTAAAAAGAGTTATAAAATATAAAAACTCCTACGTGATTACTTTTTTTCAACTGACTCTTTTGGCACAACTCGGGCTTGAAGGATATTTATAAGATGAGTGGGAGTACGTTAGCTTGTTTCACCGAAACGGTTGAATGTGTCAAACTCTAATTTTCTTAGAAGTACTTCTTTTACTATACCTCTAAATTTAGTTTTTTATTAACGGGTTAAGAAACTCGAGTTTTTTCTAATTTATGTTCGCTTTGGTTTTACGCAATTGAAGGTAAAGTGGATTTTTTAATCTGTGTTAAAATAAATAGTGGAGTAACGCGTTATCGCGTCAAATAACAAGCAGTTTAATTTAATTGAACAAACATAAAAATGTCTCATTTCACAAAAATTGCTACAAAACTTTACGATCGTACAATTCTTGAAAAAAGTCTTTCCGATCTTAATATTGAATGGGAAGTCGGTGTGACAAAAATACGCGGCTATAACAACCAAGAACACTCTGCTGAAATCGTTGTTCGACAAGAGAACAATCACGATCTAGGATTTAAGTGGAATGGAAAAGAGTATGAATTAGTAGCCGACCTAATGTTCTGGGACCAAAAGTATTCTGTAAATAAATTTTTAAACCAAATTAATCAACGTTATGCTTTTAACCTTATTACAAAGGTTAGTGAGGAACAAAGTTTTCAATACGTTGGGGCAGAAAATCAAAATGATGGTTCGATTAAGTTACTTTTACGCAAGTTTAAGTAAACATTTACGTTAGAGAAAATACCCTCAAAGTATAACTTGGGGGTATTTTTAATCAGCCTATAGCTAAAACAACTTTAATTAGCGGGAAACGGATTTGAACCATTGACCTTCGGGTTATGAGCCCGACGAGCTACCAAACTGCTCTATCCCGCGAATGCTATAATTACAACCTAAACCACTTCTTTCGCTTTGTCAATGTTCTTTTAGATTCCCCTATATCTCGAATGTTTGGCTTTACCATTGTTTAATGGTAAAAAGTCACATTCATAACGAGCAAGAAAAAAGTTACGTTTCCTCTTAATTTTTTAGAGCAATTTCATGCTATCATTATTACTAAATGTATTCATTTGTAATCATATTCTTAGCTTAATCCACTGATTAAGAATAAACTAATATAGCAATAAATATATGACAGCATCATTTTTACCCCCAATTTTAACACCAGTTGTTACGCTTGTATTCCCTGGTTTAGCATTTGCTTTATTTTTCGTATTAATTGAGCAAGAAGAAGTAGTTTAAGTATTTTTAAAGGTTTCTTAAAAGGGCAGTCTTTAGAAGAAACCTTTAATATGTCTTTAATTTTTATATAAAAATCAATTTTACATTATTCATTTAATGAACATCCAATCCTCTTTAGATAATCTAATATTCTTAGTTTTATTAGTTATAACTATTGTTTATTGGGCAAGTTTAATTTTTCCAAGTTTCAAACTTTTAGCAAAGGTAAGGTTTGGAGGTATGATATTAACGAATTCCTTACTCTTTAGTTTGCTTGGTTTACGTTGGTTAACCTATGGTTATTTTCCGTTAAGTAACTTGTATGAATCTCTAATGTTTCTGGCATGGGGAATTACATTTACAAGTATTCTTCTAGAAAGTAAAGCTCGAACAGGGTTAATTGGCTCTATTAGTAGTCCTATATCATTATTTGTTGTAGGTTTTGCTGGATTATCCTTACCTGAAAGTATGCAAGCCCCTTCCCCACTCGTTCCTGCATTAAAATCAAACTGGTTAATGATGCACGTTACTGTGATGATGTTAAGTTACGCGTGTTTAATTGTTGGTTCTTTATTGGGTATCCTTTTTCTTATTCTAACAAATGGTAAAAAAGAGGAAATTATTTTACAAGGTAGTTCGTTTGGTACAACAAATCCAAATAATGCACTTGTTAATACAGCTTTTTACAAAGAGGGAACAGCAGATGATTATTCAAATTTAATCATTGAAGATGGTAATACTTCCGTATCTGCAATTTCGTCCTCAGAAACTCGAATAGGGCTTTTAGAAAGTATCGATAACTTAAGTTATCGTACGATTAGTTTTGGTTTCCCAATGTTAACTATTGGAATCATTGCAGGTGCTGTTTGGGCTAATGAGGCATGGGGATCTTATTGGAGTTGGGACCCAAAAGAAACATGGGCTTTAATTACGTGGTTAGTTTTTGCTTCATATTTACACGCGCGTATTACAAAATCGTGGCAAGGTCGTAAACCAGCTCTTATCGCTTCACTTGGTTTTATTGTGGTATGGATCTGTTATTTAGGAGTTAATTTTCTCGGTAAAGGTTTACATACATACGGACAAATTCTATAACTGCAGTAGTGTACCATGGTCGTATTATTTGCGAGGTAAAGAAAATTTTAATTATCAACGCTATAAACGAGTAAAAAGTTAATAAAATGTCATAATTTTATTAACTTTTTATTAGCTTATTTTTTTTGTTCTTTTGATGTGTAAAGTGACTAAAAAAATTTAAACGTAAAGTTGGCGACCTAAGCCAATCGCTAAAATTGCCGCCGTTCCTGCAACCATTAATGCAATAAAAATTTGAGAATCTGTAATCATCTTTTTTCTAAATTCTTTGTCTGTAATCATAATTATATGACAATCTTTAAAATTACAGAAATAATAAAACTAATTCGATTACTTGGTTTATTTGGTCGAAAAATACCAATATCTTAACAATGGAATAGATCGAAAAATTGAAATTAAGTGCTTTCTACACTTCTATAAGTGAAATTTATTACCTGACAGAAAAAAATTCTTCAGCTTCCCAGTTTAAAAGCGTCAACAATTAACCCGTAAATACAGCCGATTTTAAAGTAATTTAATGAATTCATTAAACTAAGTAGATACGGCTTTTCAATAACTCCTTCTCGGGCTTGGCCAAGGATATAATAATAAAAAGTATTAAAAGATTCAATTGTAGCAATAACTAGCGCAGCCCCTACGATGGCCCATTCGTTAAACTCGCCTAAAGTAGTGTCTACAATACTTGAAGATAAAAACCCTCCAAAGAAACTTATTAAATTAAAAATTCGAATCGAGTTCATTTTGCTAATTCATAAGGAAAAAATTACACACCGATAAAAAATAATAACGACTTTATAGCTAATTTATTCAATTCTTTTGAACTGAGGTCGTTATTTGCATTTCCCACTCGTGTTACGAAGTATTGTTTGTAAAGATATTGAAATTTTTTTAAGTATAATTTCAAAAATTCGCATTCAATTTTTGACGGCAGGGAAATATCCGTATTTTTTTTCTTCTCCAGCGAATTTAAGAAGACTTTTATACTTGTATAATTTACTTGCCGCACGAGTGCAGTATTGGCACTTGCCTTTAATGCAAGTAAATAGGTTGGGTTTGTAATAAGGTAGCCCCCATTTATTTTATTTAGGTTAAGCTGTTTTTCAATGGTTAATTCCCGAAAAATATCTTGATTACTAACTAACGTCAGAAGATTACAATAAAAGTAGACAGTATAAATACGTTTTTCTGTACTTAAGGTTGTCATGTTACGAATTTTTTATGTTATAAAAAACTAGCTTTTAGATTATTCCGATTGGAATACTCCAAAAGCTAGTAAAGGTTATTTAGTAGTAAATTTTACCACCACCCCATTTCTCATTAACAACTTTTGGTTGTAATAAAATGTGACCAGCAATTGCAAAAAGATCTTCATCCGTAAGTGAACGCATTTTTGGGAAAATATCGGCACTCTTAATACTTGGGTGAACTTCCGAGATAGAATCGATTCCATCGTATGTTGTTGGATCCTTGAAGTATGCAACTAAACTTGTTACGTTATCACGTGCAGGTGTTGCTAAACTTAATGATTCTGTATCTAGACCAACGTTTGGGTTTGTTTTTGTTAAACCACCAACGTGACAAGTACCGCAAGCATTATTAAACAGACGCTTTCCACGCTTTACCTGTTCCGGTGTCAGAACTACACTGTTCCCTTTTGGATCAAGTGTTACTGTTCTTGTATCTTCATCTAGCTCTAGAGCTTGGGCTGGAGCAATAGCATTTCCAAAGAAAAGTGTTGCTACAAAGCTTCCCACTAAAATTTTATTTTTTAGCATTGCAGGTTAAATTCTTAATTTTTATTTCAAATAGTGAAGTTTAAAATACTTTCTTAACTACAATTATAGTTTAGAGTTTTAATTCTTCCCCATGACAATTTAAAACTCTCTGTTAGAGTTATTGGAAATAATTTAATCGTATGTTGCCTTTCCTGTAAATTTCACACTAACTGGTTGTGGATTCTTACCAATTGAGTGCATTACATTACCAACACCTACTCGACCTTGATTGATTTTTTCAGGGAATACTCCGTCTTTCGGGTGTAGATACTGAACTTCACTGTTTGGAAAAATTCGGTAAATTTTGTAATCGTTAATTTTAAATAACGTACGTAATTGTGTACTAAGCGCCAGACATTGCTCTTTTTTTGCCAGGTATAGTAAATTTTCCCCTTGCTGCATAATCGCCGCCCCGCTTGTCGGCATTTCAAAAATTTGCTCTTTTTTACTTGTCCAAGTTAAAGCATATTTTTCTTCTGTTTCAGCCGCGCGTAACCAACCACCTGTACTACCACCAAATGTTGGTGAAGGAATTTGTAAGTTTAATGTATTTGTATCTGTTGTTTCTGTCATTTTTTTTGTTTACATAATAAACTCGATAGATTTAAATTTTGAAAAATAAAATCTATTCGATGTAATAAATAACTTAAACATTATTATATATGGGAATAATAAAAATTCATTGTTTAAAACAGTAAATTCGAGCATGTTCCACTTTAACGTAATGTTAAGTAAAGTAATATTTTACTGACTTTTTGAATTCAATTAGGTAAAAAAAATAAATTTTTTGCTCCTCTATTTCCATTTATTGGGCCGAGTTGGATTTGAACCAACGTAAGCTATGCTAACGGATTTACAATCCGTCCCCATTAACCACTCGGGCATCGACCCATTACTATTTCTATCTTACCACTACCTCTTAAATTATACAAACAAAATAATGAAAAAATCTTCGCTTTACAGCAGGGTGGAAATTACTCGCCCGTTAGTTCAAAAGCTCAAAAAAGTAAATTAGGTGTTTTACACCCGAGACACCTCATTAGAATTTGGTTATAAAATACTTTTTTGTTTAACTAATGTGGTACTGAAATTTCTTCTAAATAAAAGTTGAGTTGATTTCAGCACCACACTTTAAGTTTAAGAAACAAGTTTTATTTTTCTGTCGAAAAATCAGTTTCGATTACATCATCATTTCCATTTGGTGCTGGTTGTGCTGGTGTCTGTAAATTCGCTGTTGCCTGTTCTACGAGATTTTTCATAGCTGCGTAATCTTCTTTTTGAAGTGCACTTTCTAAATCAGCTATTAGGCTTTCAATTTTTTGCTTTTCAGCAGCATCTTGAACGTCATCAAGTTGTTTCTTTAATTGATAGCAAAGATTCTCTGATTGATTTTTTGTTTCAATCTGCTCTAATTTTTCTTTATCTTTTGCTGCATTAGCTTCAGCATCTTGAACCATACGCTCGACTTCATCCTTAGCTAAAGTTGACGCTCCAGTGATTGTAATCGATTGTTGTTTATTTGTTTGCTTATCTTTTGCAGTAACTGATAAGATACCATTAGCATCAATATCAAATGTTACTTCAATTTGTGGCACCCCTCGTGGAGCTGCAGCAATTCCATCTAATCTAAATGTTCCTAGACTTTTATTATCTTTGGCTAATTCACGTTCACCTTGAAGAACATGGATTTCTACGTTTGGCTGGTTATCAACAGCTGTCGAAAATGTCTCTGATTTTTTAGTGGGAATAATAGTGTTTCGCGGCGTAATTTTTGTTGTTACACCTCCTAACGTTTCAACTCCTAATGATAAAGGCGTTACATCAAGTAATAAAATATCTTTAACTTCACCACCCAGAACACCTGCTTGAACAGCCGCTCCAACAGCTACAACTTCATCTGGGTTTACCGTTTGGTTTGGAGTTTTTCCTAATAAATCTTTTACAAGTTCTTGTACAGCTGGGATTCTTGTCGACCCACCAACTAACACATTTTGATCAATTGCCGCAGGTGTTAATTCAGCGTCTTTTAATGACATTTCAATTGGTGTACGGCAACGACTAATTAAATCGGCGGCAAGCTCTTCAAATTTTGCTCGTGTTAGCTCTTTTTCTAGATGCTTAGGCCCTTCTGGCGTTACGGAAATAAATGGCAGGTTAATGTTACTCTGCGCTAAAGTTGATAACTCAATTTTTGCTTTCTCAGCCGCTTCTGTTAGACGTTGCAGTGCTTGACTATCTTGCGTTAGGTCAATTCCTTCATTTTGTTTAAAATCGCTAACTAACCACTGAACAATTTTCTCATCGAAATCATCTCCACCTAAGTGTGTATCACCTGATGTTGCTAATACTTCAAATACTCCATCACCTACTTCAAGAATCGATACATCAAATGTCCCGCCTCCAAGATCGAAAACTAAAATTGTTTCATTTTCTTTCTTATCTAAGCCGTATGATAGTGAGGCTGCTGTTGGTTCGTTAATAATTCGTAAAACTTCTAACCCAGCAATTTTTCCTGCGTCTTTAGTTGCTTGTCGTTGTGAATCGTTAAAATATGCTGGAACGGTAATTACAGCTTGTTTAACAGGTTCCCCTAAATATTTTGAAGCATCGTCAGCTAGTTTACGTAAAACTTGAGCGGAAATTTCTTCTGCTGCAAATTGCTTATTTAGTGATGGACAATTTAATTTAATAATATCGTCTGTTTGAATGACTTTATAAGAAACTTGACGTAATTCTTCATTAACTTCATCAGTTTTACGGCCAATAAAGCGTTTAACTGAATAAAACGTGTTTTCGGGGTTAATAACTGCTTGTCGTTTTGCAATTTGACCAACTAATAAATCACCTTTTTTTGTATAAGCAACAACAGAAGGTGTTGTACGTTGACCTTCCGAATTTGTTATAACTTCAGGCTTTCCCCCTTCCATAATTGCGACTACAGAATTTGTCGTTCCAAGATCAATTCCAATAACTTTAACCATTTCTTATTTTATTTTTAGCGTTTAATGTCCTTCTCTATGTGTTTCTATAATTTTACTGTGTAGTATGTGTTTTTAAAAAGGAGTATTTACCGTAGCGATTCGACGTTTTAAGAACTTGAAATAGATAGACAACTAGTGTTTAAATAGGTTATACTGGCTATACTTATAATCTTTATTCAAAGTAAGGTTTATAATATTACCGGTTTTTTAAAACCGCTTTGCTTTAAAACCTATTTAAAACGACGAGAAGTCCTATGGCAATTGGAGTATTCGCAAAGAAAGTTGGTATGACCCAAATTTTTGACGAGTCAGGAGTTGCGTTTCCCGTAACAATATTAAAAACAACTCCCTGTCGCGTAAGTCAAATAAAGACAATAGGAACTGATGGCTATAATGCCGTTCAAATTGCTTATAACCAGAAAGATATATCAAAGCTTAATAAAGCTATTAAAGGCCATTTACAAAAATGTGGAAACGAAGGATTCACATCGTTTGGGGAGTTTCGTGTAAATAACCCTGACGAATACAAATTAGGCCAAACGGTAAATCTTGAGACTTTTACAAAAGGACAAAAAATTAGA
>Ga0115100_10453183_pt1 | contig 9889 bp, 2 predicted proteins | sample MBTome_3_FD_89642 | JGI IMG/M metagenome (GOLD analysis project Ga0115100, IMG submission 89642) | Marine eukaryotic communities from Pacific Ocean to study complex ecological interactions - MBTS_2Apr14_M1_3um Metatranscriptome... | ecosystem: Environmental > Aquatic > Marine > Oceanic | place... | reverse complement strand
CCCAGCGTCTGTTGCAAAAGACGTGCAAATTTATTATGAAAAGGAAAGTATGATTGCGGAGCCAAGACGGGATCCTGGCACCGTTTTGCGGCGTGTGTGCGCTCTTGCGTGCGGCCTCTGGCTACTAACGGGGACTTAGTAGTTGAGGGCACAGAAGAGGGCGACACCGCGGCGGATCCAGTGATCCTGCGCCTCGCTGCTCGGAATCTCGAGGGGCAACACAAAGTTGGTCGAGTGGCCCGTGGTGGAGAGGAGACCAGCGCGCACGAGCGTCTTGTAGCACGGGCACATGTAGATGCCCTCCTCTGGCTGCGTGCGGTCCGCCTCGGGCTCCATAAGGATGGGCGGCATGGTGGTGAAGAGCTCTTTGGGCCGCGACTCGGCCAGCTCGCCCTTGCCGGCGTCCCAGCGAGCGCCTTCGAGGTACATGCCATAGATGTACACGCCCTCCTTAGGCTTCTTCGTGATGTGCTCGGCCTTTTTGTTCAGCACACTAAAGCCGAACGACAGCGTGTCGATGGACACAACGTGGCGGCGGGCATAGTTCTGAAGCGTGCCCGTGAGGAAGGCCTGCGGGAAGTAGAAGCCAGAGATCCAGAAGGCGGGCGGGACGCCGTCGTCGACCCACTTCTGAATGAACTTGAGGCGCTCCTGCAAGTCCACGACCCACGCAGCCAGCGGCTTGAGCGACGGGTAGGACACCTTGCTCCACATGCCAGGGACCTGGTTGTCGAACAGCGCGTTGGAGGCTTTCTCGAGGTCCTCGGACATGACGACCAGACCCTTGAGGGCCTTGGACAGGTCACTGAGCGACGAGTGCAGGATCGCGAGGAGCTTATTGAAGCGGATCGCCTCCTGGATGAGCACCGTGTTCATCGATTCCTCGTACATGACCGGGTGCTTCTGCGAGATGTGGCGGAGGTCGAACGGCTGCGCAACCTTGTCCATGATGTCCTTGGCCAGCGCTTCGAGCTTGGCGTCGCGGCCCGGGCCGCCGGACCCGGCACCGCCGCCGCTGCCGCCCGCGTCGAGGATGGCGCTGAGGAGGCCGTCCGTCTCGTTGTTGGCGTACGTGATGTTAGCGTTGTCGTGAAGGCCAAACATCTCCGGGTTGTCGTTGATAGGTCGGCTCTGGACGTAGTCCTTGTAGCCCTGGAGGTCGGTAACTGCGGGCATCGAGTAGGTGCCCGACGGCGAGAACTTGTAACCTTCGCCGGGGACGGCCTCGTTATAGAAAGTGCTGAGGAGGCACAGCTGGAGGCGGCGGTCCCAGTTGTCTGTCACGCGCCCGCCGTAGTTAATGTGGCCGGCGGTGTACACGAGCACCTTGTAGGGTGGAGCGTCGTAGTCCTCGAGGAAGAGCGAGAGCTGCGTCATGCAGATCTGCAGGTCACTCTGCGTGTAGCCGTACCGAATGTTGAACCCGAGCGGGCCAAACTTCCTGCGCTCGAGCAGCACGCCGTGGAAGATACACAGCGAGAACAGCAGCGACTTCCAGTCGTTGACCTTATCCTCTGTCACCTTATTGAGGTACTCGTCGTCGAGGGCGTCGTACACGCCCAGGAGGTTGGCCTTGACGCCACGCGGCGGCTCGACCGTCATCTTGGAACCGTTCTGCAGGACCGGGACCGGGAACTTGGGGCTCGGCATCGAGGTCAGCCACAGGCGAAAGTCGCGGTGCACCTTGCCCGGGTCAATATTCTCGATAATGCGCTCCATCGTCGGCATCCAACTCGGCGCCAAGTGACAGTTCTGGAAGAACACCCAGCTCCCGCGCTCGACGCCGGCGCGGAACAGGGCCTCGGCCTTGGGGCCCTGGCCCTGGCCCAGCGAGATGGACGTCAGCTTCTTGGACATTTTCATCTCTTCGGCAAACGTCTGCAGGTCCGCGGCGGGGTCCGTGCCGTTAGACAGGATAAAGATGAGCGGGATCGACGGCGTCGTGTCCGGGAACACCTGGCCGAGGTTGGCCGTCTGCGGCTCGATAAAGCGCTGGCCGATGCGCGCAGAGACAAAGTCCTGGAGCATGTCCGGCAGCTTGTCGTAGCGCAGGCAGCGCATGACCAGCAGCTTCTGGAACGTGTCCAGCTCCTCGTCCCACCTGCCCGGGAACGCGCACTTGTGCGGCTCGAGGCTGTCGAAAATCTCCCGCCACGCTTCGATGTGGTTGCCAAAGTCCTTGGCAAACTCGCCGAAAATCGGGAGGGCGGGGAGCGTCAGGATCTCGAGCCACGAGCGCTCCGATACCCACTCAGGCCCGGGATTATCCAGCTGCTCCGGAGTGACCGTGCCACCGGTGATGAGGAAGCGCCACTCGGCCATGTTAACCTCGTTCTTGCCCATCAGGATCCGGGCGCACATGAGGAAGGAGAACAGCAGTTTGTGGCGCTCGAACAGCGATCGACAGACGTTGCTGTACAGGCTGAACGTAAAGTAGTCGTTGATATTGACGATGCGCGCCTCGAGGTCTTCGTCGTTCTTTTCGGACTTTTCCAGGCTCTGGAGGAAAATCAGGCGGAACCACTCGAGCGAGTACTGGTACATCGGGTCGACCTGCGACAGGCTGGTCACGGCAAAGAACAGGATCTGCGACCGGACTGCGACGGGGATGTACTTCATACGGATGACGTCAATGTCCTTCTCCGTCTTGTCGGCGGCGAGGACCTTTTCACCAATCTCGTCGGCCTTGATCTTGGAAGCGTCGAGCGTGTCGATCAGCTCGATGTCGTCTACCGGGCTGCCCTGCGACTCACTCAGCAGCTTGAGGATGAGGTCCTCGAGGCTCTTGAGCTCGGCCTTCATCTTGGCGTTGTTGATGATCAGGTCGTTCTTGGCGGCTTCGAGGTCGGGGCGCTCCTGCGCCACCACGAGACCAAGCATCTGATCCTCGAGGCCACTCGGCGACAGGGTAAAGTTGATGACGGTCGCTTTCGTGGACACCTCAGGCGTGTACAGCGGGTTAGGCAGCTTAGTGGTGATGTAGAAGCAGAAGTCATCGTGGTACGGGATGACGGAGTCGCCGAGCTTAATGACCACGCTGCCAGCCTGAATAAATGTCTGCTGCAGCAGGATGGGCTCCAGGGCAGGGTCGAGCTCCTCGCCGACGTTCTCTAGCAGGCACGGGCTGCCGAAACGCACGGCGTTTTCGAGCGAGCGCAGGAAATCGCGGTCGCTGAGTTTCATGACAACGAGCTTGTCACCCTCCTTCAGGCGGACCCAGCGGTTCGCCTGCCCCTGTGGGTCGATGAACAGGGGCCAGCGCTCAGAATACTTGACGACGCATGCGTTTTCGGTAGACATCGAATCCTTTGGCAGGCCCGCCAACTGCCAGTCGCGCACTTCGACGGCCTCGCTCAGGGTCGACGTCAGGTTGGCGCCTTCGGTGTGGGCGAGCCCACACTCCTTCATCTTTTCCCGCCACATGCCGCAGAGCCCCTCGCGGTATTCTTCGGTGAACGGGCCGAGGTAGGCCACCGTGCCCGCGGAGACGACAATGTCGCCAATCACGTTGACAAGCAGCTGGTCCGCCAGTTTGATCGATTCAACCCAGCGCACCTTCTCACCGCCGAGACCGTTGATCAGGCGCTCTGCGCGCTGCAGACGTTGCGCGCACTCTTCAGCTTTGTCCTCGAGCTGCTTTTTCTTCTGCACCATGGCGTCGAACTTGACCTCCATCGCCGAGATCGAGTCGGTTACTTCCTGCAGCATCGCTTTCGCGCCGGCGAGTGCCTTGAGCGTAATCTGGAGCGACTCGTTGGCCTCTTTCAGGGCGGCACGCTTCGGGGCGACCATCCTCGAGATGTGGTAGTACTTATCCATGGCCCGCACCCACGAGCAGATGGCCGTGCAGGCTTTGGACACCTTGGCAATGGCCTGTGGGGTGAAAGCTGGGTTTTCGATGTACGGCTTGATATTCTTGATGGATTTGGCTGATATATTCTCCTTGTCGAAGGCAAATAGGCTCTCCAAGAACTTGCCCGGGTTGGACAAGAGCTTACCCGTCTGCGGCCAGTAGTCGTCAATCTTCTCGCCCGGTTTCTCGCCGTTGATCCGGTTCGGCTTGACGCCGAACATGATGCAAACCCCTTCCATGACCATCTTCACGCCAGCCGGCGGGTTTGTCAGCGCCTTGACCTCTGTAATGTCGTCCTTCTTTAGCGATTTCAGACTGGCGACGGCGGCGTCGAGGGCGGGGAGCGCCTCGTCCAAATCGCGCTGGGCGTCGTCGGCAATGGCCTTTGTCGCGGCGGCCTTCTCTGTAGCGTCCTTCTCTTCTTTGCCGACAACAATGGCCTTGTCCTCGGCGACGGCCTTCGCGGCCGTGATTTCAACCATGGCCTCCTCCGTCTCGGTCGCGGCCTGCTTGAGCATCGGCTGCATTGCCTTGAGCTCTTCGCGGAGCTCTTCGACTTCGATCTCGGTGGTCTTGAGCTTGGTGAGCCCGTTGTCTGTCTTGTCCCGGCCATCCTTAAGCGCTTTCTGCTTTTTGCCAATCATGCCCTTGAAGACGGACAGGAGCGACAGGTAGGCTGTCGGGGTGACGTAGTTGGTGCGGCCAAGCGTGGCCAGGAACTCGGCCGACTTGTTGACGGCCGACTGGTGGATTATACTGGCCATGTCTGTCACCTTGCTGATGATGGTCTCGTCCGTCAGGGTCGGGATATCGCCGAGGATGGCCGCGGCGACGGATCGGAGCGCCTCGTCGGGCCACGCCGAGAACCAGTCAATGGTACAGCACGACACAAGCGCCGGGAACTGACGCAGGCGCGAGCGGAAGATCTCACCGATCGGACTCATGCAGATGACCGAGTGCACGTTGTACCGGACCCGCGAGCAGTACTTTGCAAACATGTTGGCCTTGGTGAGCTGCATGCCTTCGGCCTGCACCACGGGCTTCAGGGCCGCGTAGATCTGATCCAGCTCGGGCGTTTCGTAGATGCCTGGGACATTGCCGCTGTTGAGAATGTTGTTGATGTCTTCGAGGAAGCTTTCGTTCTTGATTTGCGTGTCGCTGAAGAGGAAGACGACGGGCTTGTTTTCGATGCCGGCCTTTTGCATCATCACCTTCAGGTCGTCACGCCATTCGGTCATGCCGTAGTTCTTCGACAGTGTGACCTGGAAGCATTCGAACTCAGCGATGTGCGCGGCGAGGCGTGTCATACTCTGGCGGCCACTACCGCCGACACCGAGGAGCAGGGCGTTCCCGAACGGCTGGCGGATAACGCGGCTGATTTTGGTGCAGTGCATGATGGCGTCCTCGAAGAGCACGAGGTTCATCTTGGCAGAGTTGGCGTCGTTGTACTCCTGCAAGTTTTCGTTCATGATTTCCTTGACGTCCTTCATCTTAGGGAGCTCGCCGTAGATTTTCGGGTCGGCCGAGGCGTCCAGGAAATCGCCGTAGATAAGCGGCGAATTCGGGCACACCTCGTCCCACTCGTAGCCGAACGTCCCTTTGCACTTGGTTTTGCAAACGTTGTCGAAGAAGTCGCGGTCTTTATCGTTGATGAGACGGTCGCGGAATACGCGGTTGCATTCGTGCACCCAAGAGCGGACAATCTGGACCTCATCCACGATCGCTTTGTAGTTGTTCATCAGCATGCCCTGGAACACTTTCGCAAGGTCGCGCAGGTTGAACAGGTAGTGGACCTTTGCAGGTGTGGGCAGCAGGCTCGCGGTGACATCGTTGAAAAGGTTGATGGTCTCGCTGACAATGTTCTCGATCGTGGTGGGCTTGCAGGCCTTCTTGGTCTGGTTCAGGTACGAGGTTAGGATGGGGTTGAAGATGGTGGCCTTGCTGTTGTCGGAAAGCTCCAGCATCGTCATAAAGTTGAAGTGGCGCATGAGGCGGTTGGATACCTTGTTGCGGCCACCTCCCGGCGGGCCCATAGAGCAGCAGAAGCTCATGTCGATCAGCGTCATGAAGGAGCCGATGGCCTTGCGGTCGTACCACCCTTCGTGGTCCATCCACTGGCGGACAATCTCGATAGGTGGCTGCGCGCCGTACTCTTCGAGGGCCGGCATGTTCAGGTCATCGATAAAGATGATGAATTTCTTGCCCAGCGGCGGGGCGTAGATGCCCTTGCGGCGCTTGTCGAGCTTGGCGTCGATCATGTCCTGCGTCTGGTTGGCGTTTGTCTGCGCCGAAAAGTTGATAAAGTTGGCCAGGTACCGCTTGTGCATGCCCGAGAGCAGCTTGTTGGTGATGTTGAGGGTTTTGCCCGTGCCTGTGGGGCCGATGACGCACACCTGCTTGCCGTTCGTCATCAGCTTGTTCAGGATGTACTCGGTGCAGATCGTGTCCATGGTTGGGATGAAAATCGTGGAGAACTCCTGCTTGGGATCGATTTCAGGCACGATGGCGCCCTCCGTCCACTTCTTCCACCCGAGGGTGACCTCGGTGATCTCTTCCTCGTCCTCGTCCTCGCCGTCTTCGTTGCGGTACATGTCATCCTTGAGGCAGTAGTCGTAGATGACCCCCTCGGCGGGGAACTTTGCCGACGCGTTGCCGTCTTCCATAGCTTTGCGGAGGTACGCGTCGAACTTTTGGCGGCCGGGGCCGTCGCACGTTGCGCCGACGGTCCACGTCATGCAGAAGAAGAACCACGGCTCGATGAGGTCGCTGACCGCATCCTCGCGGTATTTTTCGACCTTGCGGCCTTCCTTGGGCATGAAGGGCTCGAGGAAGCAGTCGAAGAGCTTGAGGAAGCTGAAGCAAAGAGCGCCGTCGACCGACACGTTCATTTCGTTCAGGTTCAGGCGCACAAATAGGACGGCGGGCTCGAGGTACGTGTCGAACAGCTTCTCGAGCTCGTCCTTGAATGGCTCCACCGCGTCCGGCAGCTTGTGCTCGAGCCAACTCGTGACAAACGGCTTCAGGCCGAGGATTCCTGGCTCGAGGTAGACCATACCGCAGCGGCTGACTGTTGCCGGGGAAGCGACCGTCAGGTCCTCGACCTCGAACATCATGGTCATCTCGTCCGTGAGGGCGATAATTTCGCCACTCGCCAGGCACAGCTTTTTGTTGTCGTCGAGCACCGTGTTCATGTTCTCGATCCAGATGGCGTCGACAGGGCCGTCGAAGACGAACCACTTCTTTTCGTCGTTCTGCGACGCGACACCGAGGCGGACCAGTGTGGAGAGGATACCGTCCGTCCATTCGTGCGTCAGCGGGTCGAACTGGCCGTAGAGCTGACCCATGGTGATCGATTTCGGGTTGAGCACGTAGTTGTTGATCTTGGTAAACTGCGAGCCCGTGTCGTCGAGTTCACCGGCCACACCGAGGGCGTTGATGGCTGAGGTCAGGACCTCGCGGCATCGCGTCTTGCCTGAGCACGTTGGCCCGACAAGCATGAGACCGTGGCGCACCACCGTCGTCTCGTAAAGCTGGATGACCTTGGTGATGAAGCCGGGGACCGGCTGCAGCTTGTGCTCAGCGCAGCCCACTTTGATGGCCGATTCAAACTTGCCGTAGTCGATGTCCTTAAGCTTTGTGTTGGGGAAAAGGTCAGAGACAATACCCTCGAAAAGCACAAGATCCTGCTGGAGGAACTTGGGGACGTTGACGTCGCGGATGGCACGGAGAGCGATCTGGTCTTCCGCCATGACGTCGCCGAACGCGCGTTTCAGGTTACCGGCGGCGGTAATGACCGTCTTGACGGCGCGCATGCCGAAATCGTAGTGATCCTGGGCAGAAAGCTGCTCGGAGGACAGCTTGAAGACAGTGGTGAGCTTGGTCGACAGCGGCTTGGCGTCCTGGAAACCGAACGAGTACAAGAAAATCTCGGCAATCATGCCGTAGTCGGGGACCATCATCGCCACAGGGCGGAACAGGGCGGCGAGGTTGTCCGGGAGTTCGGTCCGCCCCGCGTAACCAGGGTTCATCGTGATGAAAGGCGCGCACGTCCACTTGAGGCTCAGGTCGACACCTTCAAACATGAAGCGGCGCTCCTTGGCCTTGACGGCGAGCTGGATTGTGGCCACCTGCTGCGCTACCACGGAGAGCACTTCAATATCGATGCGGTTGAATTCGTCGAAGCATGCCCAGGCGCCGGAGCTGGCGAGGCCCTTGAAGAATTTGGCCATGGCGAGGTAGTCGAGCTGGTCAGAGCAGTTGAACACCACGCACTGGATGGCCATGGCCTTGGCAAGATCCTTGGTCGTCTCGGTTTTGCCCGTACCGGCGGGGCCGGCAGGGGCGCCGCCGTAGATAAGGGAGAGCGCGCCTGTGAGCGTCAGGTAGCAACGGTCCGTCAGCGGGGTGATGACGAGGCGCCCGCTGTTTCCGAGGTATTCGTAACCGTAGGTGAAGACGGCCGTCACGGCTTTGACCTGGATATTGTCCTCGCCTTCGGCGTCCTCTTCCCAGTAGTACCGGAGCTGCTTGATCCATTCAAAGTCGGTGATCTTCTGGATCTTGTCTTTCTGGAGGTCGTACACGACGTCCTTGGCGTGCACCTCAATGACAATGAGGGCCGACACCACCTTACGCGTGATCTTGCCGAGCTTGCCACGGATGGCCGTCACGAGGTCCGACAGCTGCTTATCGCACTTCTTGACGTATATTGCCATGTCTTCCGGGCCGCCCTCGATCGCGTCACCCGTCTCGTTGGTCCACGCCATCTGGCACGCGGCGATGACAATCTGGCCCGGCCACCCACCCTCGGTGACCCAGTCGATGCGGTCCATGTCGGCGTATGCTTCGTACGCGGTGAGGAAGATCTCGCGGAGCGAGGCCTGCATGACGCGCTCAACGGCCAGCAGCCAGTCCTCGACGTTGCCCTTGGGGCGGAGCTCTTCGTTGAACTCGACCGCCTCTCCGTCGCCGGCGATGAAATGGGTCATCTGGAGCTTGTCCGGCGGCACGAACGTGCCTTTCACGGGCTCCGGGGAAAAGGTGAGCTTGGCAATGTTGTCGAAGCACTTGCGCATGTGCGGTTGCACGGCCGTCGGGTCCTTGGTCTGGGACAGGATTTCCAGCAGCTCGTCGTCGGACAAGAAGTAGAAGCGCGGGAACGACCCGCGCTTCGTCTCGAGGTACGCCGACAGCCCCTTCTGGACCTGGTCGAGCAGCTTGTTGCACTCGCGCATGTCCTCGAGGAGGGAAACACTGGGGCAGGCCTGGATGACGTTGCGCACGCGGAAGCAGTTGTCCATGGCGCGGCGCCAGATGCGGTCCATGGTCTGGTACCGCTTGTTCTCCGTGGGGAGCTGCTTGGCAATGTCGTCCGAGCTGAAGATGGGCTCGAGGTAGAGCCACGACTGCTGCACCTTGAGCCACTCCTCGAGAACGTCCTGTGTGGTGCACAGCTTGTTGTCCCACACCATGATGCGCTCCTCGAGCGGGCCTTGTAGGGCGAGAAGGACATGGCCTGGGTCATGACAATGTGGTCGTCCAGCTGCTGCATGGCCTCTTCGGCGGCGGCGAGGATGTACGTGCCCGTCATCTTGTACGGCTTCATGTCCAGATCGATGTCCTTCCACGCCGCCTCCATCTCATCGAGCGTGCGCTCCAGCTGCCACTCCTTGCCGGCGTACTCGCCGACCTTGACGATGTCGTCAATGTAGTCGTCGAGGTGCAGCTCGAGGCACTTGGTAAAGGTGAGGTGCTCGTCGACCACGACGTCGAAGCCAATTTTTTCTGACACCTGCTTCCAGTGGCGCTCGCGCATACCCGGGTTGCGCAGCGCCTGGATCAGCGGCGCGTACGGCATAAACTTGGAGATCCACTCCTTGACCTCCTCGGCGACCTTCAAGCAGCCCGGGATGTCCTTGAACGCCTTCAGGCACTTGTGGATCGTCTTCCACGAGTCTTGGATCTGCGTCATCATCTCCTCCGGGTCGAGGTTGGTGAGGCCGTCCGTCAGCCACACCTTGTGCGACTTGACCCACT
>Ga0115100_10324842_pt1 | contig 9913 bp, 6 predicted proteins | sample MBTome_3_FD_89642 | JGI IMG/M metagenome (GOLD analysis project Ga0115100, IMG submission 89642) | Marine eukaryotic communities from Pacific Ocean to study complex ecological interactions - MBTS_2Apr14_M1_3um Metatranscriptome... | ecosystem: Environmental > Aquatic > Marine > Oceanic | place... | reverse complement strand
CAGCAACCCATAAATAAAACCGAAAAAGTTGAAACTCGCATAATTCGAACTGATGATCGTTGTCAAACTGTTGACCACTTTATATTTACTCAATACCGCCAAAAAAATAACTCATCCCATACGAAATTACGTCATGAGTCATGACAAGCAAATAATGTCAATTTCCCTATATTGTAGTCACTTTAATCAAAAGTATATTATTTTTTTAAAACTTATCCATCAAATAATAAGGAGAAGATGCATTTAGAAAACTTTGAGCGCCAAAATAATTATTTTATTGAAGTTTGCAGAATACAATGATAACAGAACCTTTTTTATTACGTAATAAAATAGTTACGTAACAAATGAGGTTTATGCAGAATCACGCCTCTGACTTAAAAGAGCATAATTCACATTCAAATCACAAGCGCGTTCGTGGTGTGCACTATTAATTGTGCACACTTTAATTTGAGAGTGCACAAATGAGTTACAGATCGCTCAACAAAAAAGCCTGTGATAATAACAAAAAGCAGCATATGTACTTTTTGACATTTAGAGGAAACGTATAGGTCAAATGACATGTGACCTTATACTAAATTCCTGTAAATTTGATAAATGATATCAAGACAAAGATATCTTAAGAATATGATCACGAATGATCATTCAATCCTAGTGCTCTATAAAGGACTAGGCGTACGAGTCATGCCCAGTTTAAGAACATGTCATCATGCTTTCATGAATTTTCATGTTAAAACTGGCTTTGAAACCGTTTTAAACTAGTTTAAACTGGTCTGTTTTGGGAAGATGAGCTCGGTATGTGTCAGAACGGAAGAATAAAAGAGTATTTACCCTTTCTAAAGTAGGTTTTGGGTTTGGTTTTGTAATCCCAAATATTTAAAATGATGTGATGTACTGGTGTAGTACTATGTGTAGTACAAAGTTAGTTGAATTTCGAAAGAATCATATCTAGTTTTCTTTCAATTTGATCGAGACGACTCGAATTCTCCATGGCCAAGTGGTAAATGTCTTTCATTTTCATGTCACGATGATAGTCTGAGCGACCAAGTTCAGCTTGCTGGTCAGTCAACCGCATAACAGTTGTATTCACGTGACTTATTTGAGTACTCACTGTACTGATCTGAGTACTAACTGCAATCAGTTGTTGTCCAAAGTCACTTTTTTGATTATCATTATCGAAAACTTTTTGCATACGACTTGGTATTAAGGAAGGAGAATCCTCATTTTGTATTTTGATATCATTATCATTATAATTATTGAAAGGTCTGTTATGATTAATTGGAGTCATTCCACTTGTTGGCGTTGCTCGTGCTGAATCTGATTTATCATTACCACCAATCATCGTAATCCGTTTGATTGTATTTGGGTTGGTGGTAACAAGTCTATCTAAATCATTTATTGTTTTTGTATCTTTTGTTGGTTCTCCAATGCCTCTGGTACCATTGTTGCCATCTAATCCTTTGTTGCCATCCAATTCTTTTTTAACTTTTTGTTTGTTAAATGCTTCTTGAAGGATGTTCTTTATATCACGAACTGAATCTTTTGTTTCTTGAGACCATCGTTCAGGAGTGAGATTCCACCCACGCTTTCCATCCCATGGCTTGACACCACGGGCTTGTGTTCCTTGTTTGTTTCGGATGGAAACATCTGCTCCACGATTACAAAGTAACTGAACCAATCGGACATGAACATTTCGACTAGCATGATGAAGAGCAGTATTACCATTCATATCTCGAATATTTGGATTAGCGCCAGCTTTCAAAAGGGCGTCAGCAACTTCAGGCCAAGCTCGTGTTGAATGGCCTGTAAGCATCAATGCTGTGAATCCGTCACGTGTTTGAAGATCCGGATTTGCATTGTAATTCAGAAGCATTCGAACAATACCAATTTTACCTTGTCCGGCAGCACAGTGCAAGGCAGAGAATCCCTTGGCACTTTGTTCGTTAACATCGATATTTGGGTCAGTCAAAAGTGCTTTAATCTGATCTTGAGCTCCACAATTTGCAGCGGATATTAAACTTTTTCTTTGAAGAATATTTTTGTCACTTCCGGTCGATGCATTACTAATTGATGACTCGTCACCTCTTTTATCCATTTCTTCTTTATCTTCTGATCTTTTATTTTTGTATCTTTTCCACGCTTGAATCAGAAGACTTTTAACAATTTCAACATTTCCACCACCTTTTTTGGTTTGTGCTAGATGCCAAGCCGTTGCACCAGCATTGTTTTTCAGTTCAAGAGATGGATTGTGACGTAATACTGCATCAACAGCTGATACATGAGCAGCTGAAACGGCTAAATGAAGAAAAGTATTTCCATTTGCGTCTTGGAAATCGGCATCAGCACCATTTCTGAGCAAAAGACGTGCTGAATCCAAATTAACTCTTTTTCCATCAACAATAGTCCGCAAGAGGGCACTCTTTCCATTACGACGACTATTAACTTCAACACCAGCATCAAGAGCATCACTTATTCCCATGTTGAACCCTTGTTCTGCACTAAAGTGTAAAACTGCAGCTGATTTTTCTTTGAAATTGGAAATTCCGTCTATTCTCGGGAATTTTCCGCGATATTGATCACAAAGTTTTTTCATTTTAATCTTTCGATCGTGATCAATTTTTTCGTCATCGTCCTTTTGAACTTGAACAACTGCGTCCATGGCACTGTTGCCTCCGTATCCACCATAGTTTTTTCGATATTTTGAGCTTTCTGATTGGCGATCTTGGGCGTCATTACGAACTCCTTGTAAGGCAGAATTAAAAACACTTGCAATACCTTGTGAAGGTGGTTTTGGTCCGTCACGCGATGAAGAATGTTTTTTCATTATTTGATCCATTTCAATATCAGGATCAGATTTTTCTTTCCAAAGATGTTCGGTACTATTATAGGCTTTTGAGTCTTTCCATAATGAGGCAGGTTCCCACTTTGAATCTGAGTCCTCCGATTGATCATAAGGTGATAATGTTCCACCATTGTGATTTTTCTTCAATTCAGCTCCAATTGCGTTTATTCTTGAGCCAGAATTGCCATGATCGACTGGCTCAAAGTAATCATCGTCTTTGAAAGATGAAAAATCAGGTGCTTCAGGCCAAACGGATGATCCCTTTGCCTCCTCAATATCAAATGGACTATTTGTTAAACCTCGATCGAATCGCCACATGTCTCTGCTTGGTTCTTCTGCAACCGGACCTTGGGATGATTTGATTTCGGGATTGTTTGTTTCAAAATAGGTGTCATGTGATTGGGATGAGGTGATAAGTTTCTTATTTTGGTTATTTTCTTCTTCTTGATTGATAAAGGCTTCAAGTCCAACTCGAAGAATATCCTTCATCTTATTACAGTCGGCTTCATTGGACAACTTGTCGGCATAATACCATGGCAAATTTCCATCAATATTGAACGAAGTTGTACTGTTTGCCCCACAACTGATCAACAGCGAGGACAGATCAAATTGACTCCGCTTTACTGCAATGTGAAGAGGAGTTTCTTGTTTTGCATCGCATAAGTTGGGATTGGCTCCAAGATCAAGCAGCTCTTTGGCTATTCGAAGAGTTTGAGATGCTGTCAACTCGGAATCAGCCAACTCATGTAAAATACTTTTGTGTTGAGGCATCGTTTGCTGATTTGGATTAAATCCATTTTGTTTAATAAAAGGTTGAATCGCCTCATAATCTTTTGACTTGATCGCTTCTTGAACGGACATATAAGGCCGACCAGGAAAATCGTTCGATTGGTCTCTTTCTATTTCATTCAGATTTTCTCCAATCTGATCATTCATTGGTTTGGAATTAGCTTCCAAACTCTCGGACATATTTCCACAATCTTAATAAAATTACGGGTTACCAGAAAAAGAGGACAAGAACTAAGAGGAACTTCAGTTTTGGAAAGACTAATAAGGAAAACTTTCGAATATAGATACGAATCCAATATAGTCTTCTGGAATCGCATCGAATACTGCACATAGCTCATCAACTCCACTCTTATCCATAATATCTTCAATAAGATAATCGATTACGTGATTTGAGAATACTGCCAGCGTTGCTTCGTATAAAAATTTTGATTTTGTTGATAGTGCAAAATAATTTATTCTTTCAAAACGAGCTTCTTTCAACAGTTGACCAAAATCAACTGAATACGAACCAAGAAGTGATGTACTAAACAATATTCGACCCTTCATTTTTAAAATATCACCGACTTCCAATTTCAATTTCTTTCTTTTTCTTTCCCCGTTCACGATAAGCCATTCTAGATGTCGCATATAACTCTGATTATCTAGATATTGTTGGATTTGAACTTTATCTTCATGACTTTCATTTCTCATATCAGTTTGACTTGCAGCTTGTTTGCTCGATGATATATCAGAATCCGATTTAGGTGGTGGTGTTGGTGACATGAGTGACCCATCAACATATCCATTAGGGCCATCTCCACTACGAAAACGACTTCTTGGGTTGAAATATTCCTTTATCAGCGAACCATTGGACGCTATTGGGCCTTTGTTTAAATAATCTGGAACGATTGCAGTATTTGCTCCATCATTATCCCAAACAAAATTCGGAAAATTGAATTCAGTTATTCGATCGAAATCCTTTTGTGAAAAACGCTCGGCGAGTATTTGATAAATAACATTTGCTGGTTTATTCTGGCATGGCTGGTTTATATTTATTATTTTATCAATCAGGGTATCGGCGGACATACCACTTTGATTGAATCGATAGTACATTGCCATACTTAAACATGGTGGAAGACCCTTGAAATCTCGATCGTATAAAATGAATTTAGCTGGATCCTCTTTATCATTTAATTTGAGTGAAGTTAGACATTCCAAATCAGGAGACCATGAATAAATGTCTTTCAGTTGGGCCGAACTAAACTTGGCCAACGAATCTGCACAGACCAGTGATGAGAAAATCGTTTGATACTGTTGAGTTATATTTGGACTACCATATTTCGCCAAAAAATAAACTATATGAAGAGGATGATGATCAATACTAACACCAAGATGATTGTTAAAGTCAATTCCATCTGGACTCACGCCACGATATAATAATGCTTTGACCAATTCAACTGATTTTGTTAAAAGACCAAGAACGAGTGGTGATACTGCTGGTGATTCAAATCGACGTAATTTTACATTTTTCAACGAACCGTTTCTTACGAACCAATCGTCATAAGATAAATTCCATTTTATGGCAGTATTTTTATTTTTCACTTTTCCAAAGACCATTTGCGTCATGATAGTTTTTGATTTAATTCCGTCCATAACGATAGCGTTGTATATCACACAACCAAGAATTTCTTTGTTCTTTTGAAGAGGAAACCCATTATCAAGAAGTGTCTTAGTAATGGGAATATTGTATTCCCAAATGGCCAAAGTCAGTGCATCAGTCGTTTTTATCGTACTACTAATTTCAGTATTTAATTTTTGGTGATCTTGAAGACTTTGCATAACACATCGGACAAGCTTCAAACTATTTACAAGAGCTGATGCTTGAAGCGCTGTTCGAAATTGACCTGACATAAGAGTTTTTTCGGATTCTAGAACACGTGATGGGCTGAATAAAAGACTATCCCCAAGCCGCTTAGAAATTGCTCCTTTCTTGAGTCGGGCCGATGTTGTTGTGATAAGTCGTTCAATGAGGCTTTCAAATCTCGTTTTGGCAACAAATTGTTCTTGTTTGAAATATCTGAGTTGATTAATAAAGAAAACGATTGGCTGTACGACATCATTACTTCCATCATAAACCAAAATTTTGAATTGTCTCCGAATAAGAATTTGAATAATTTCTTCCAATTTCTCACGCTCGTGGTCGTAGTTATTAAAATGGGCCATTTTTATATATAATTTCGCGGCCAAAGATAATGGAGAATAAAACCTAGGGTACTCTTCATCGTGTACGAGGCAGGGTTCAACAGACAGGTTAGAATCAAAACGACGAACGAAATTTTTTTCGTGAAGAATTTTTTGAAACGTTTTTTCATTGCAAACATCATTTTTCCGTTTTATTTGTTCCACCTGGCGGCTTTCTTCAGTTAGTGCATCTAATATTGTAACATTTCTTAGTAAGATAGCGCAATGAATTGGTCGAATTGTTGAATCAAATACTTCAAAATATTTTATCTGTAGTTCGAGCTCTTCTGTAACAAAAGAAAAGACGCGACGACCAATGACGTCACAGGGTCCATTATATAGAATGTGTGAACCAAGATCATTATTGCATGTTGTTATCATTCGCGAAAAGTTTTCTAAATTCAAATCACTTGGATCACGTTTCTTCGGTTTTGCATTTTGTTCGATCGATAAAGGTTCATCAAGCCCAAAATAATAATGTCGACACATCAATAAAACTATAATATCTGACTGTGTTGGCTGTGGACCATTCATCGATTGGCATATTCGCATTAATAAAGGTGAAGTTTTACCAGATTGAAGCGTACTTAATAGATCATTCATTAAATCTGTATACATTTGACCTGTGACTGGATCTTGATCACTCGCTTTTGCATCAAATTGTCGACTCCATTCAAGCTCAATTTCTGATTGGAGTATTTCGCAATTCTCGTCTTCCATCGCACTGGCTTTAAATTTATTGAAAATATCAAGTATGTTTGGCAGTGACATTTCCTCGAAGGATTTTGATAAAGACAATCCTTCAAAATTCGATATTTCCATTTCCGATTTCGAATCTACAAATAAATTGTGATGGTCATGGTATGGTGCGGGTATGGTATTGGGCAATGATCAGGATTTGGCAGCAAAACGGGCACGAAGGATTGCTTTTTTTCTAGCTTCTTCTTCAGGGTCTTCTTCACTTGCATAGCCACCTGCAGGTGGACCCGATCCGTCTTCGTCGGGATTAGCGCCACCTTCACCACCGGTTATTGCTTTGGTTTCATTTTTAAGTGGATTATAGCTTTTATCAAATATCATTCTTTCCATTTGTTCATTTGTGAATCTATCAATATCGATATCAATTGCACCACGTTCTTTTTGTTTTTGAAGCTGATATCGCCATTCTCTTTGCCGTTCTTTTTTGGCTTCTTCAACTTCTTCTTCCCGAATAATTCTTTTAACCTTTTCTTTTTCGTGTGCATTATTTAATTTATTTGAAATCATCATTTTAATTCTCTCAGCAGGTGTCATTTGTTTACCACCTTTGAGGGGTTGGGTTGGTTTCTTATAAGACGCAGGGGTGATAGGACCAACACGTTTGCGACCTGGTTCAGATCCTGGAGCACGGATCGCAACACGATCTTCATCATCGGATGACAACGAAGAACTTGAGCTAGAACTCGAAGATGAGCTTGAAGAGCTATATTTTCGTTTTCTAACAGGTGAATCTTGTCTTTTTGGTGAATCTCGTCTTTTTGGTGAATCTCGCCTACGCCTCTCATCACGGGACTCGCGTCTTCGTTTTGTGTCACGGGATCTTGATCGTGATCGATCACGCCGGGAACGATCACGCGATCTTGATCGACGATCGCGAGATCTACTTCTACGCCTAAAATCTCGACTTCTCGATCTTCTTCGCATTCGATCATAACTTCTATCACGTGATTTTCTACGATCACGCGACCTTGATCTTCTTCTGCGATCATAATCCTTTCTTCTGTCGCGATTATCTGAATCCCGACTATATTTCCGTCTTTCTCGTTCAACTTCTTCACGTTCTTTTTCTTCAATTTCGGCCAACTTTTCAGCTTCTTTTCGCCTTTTCTTTTGAAATTTTCGTTTTTCTTTATTTAATTATTTTATTTGTTGAGCTTCATCTTCTGAGCTACCACCAAATGAAGTGATAAATTTGGCTTGACCTTCATTTTCTTCTTCATCAGAATCGTCTGAACTAGAAGAATCGGCTTCACCATCTTCTTTTTCTTCTTGTTTCTTGGCATATGAAGGCAGTTCAGAAATAATTCTATTTCTTATTTTTCGTTCTCTTCTTCGACGTCTTCTTCCCCTCGATCCTTTACTTTCATTTTGATTCGCTGCGGCTTCTAGATCTTCAGCCATTTTTGTTCTTTTTTCCTCGAGATAAAATCTATCCGATTTCAATAATTTTATAAAGACACCCGGACCAATGTTGAAATCCATAGCTTTGTTATCGATCATTGATTTATCATGATCTGATAAAAGTGAAGGATTCATAACTTCTTCAATTAAAGCAACACCAGGTCCATCATCATCAGAGTCTTCATCATCTTCCCCTTCTTCGCCTTTATCGTCATCTTTTGTGACAATTCCTTCGCCGTCTTCATAAGTAAAGTTGATTGCGGCTTTTTGAACTTCAGGCTGCTTCGATTTTATTTTGTCTTTTTTAATTTGCCTCTCGAAGGATTCTTCTGTGGCAATTTCATTTAGAACCTGTTTATGATCTAAACCGCGAAAGTCATTATGAATAATTTCTCTATATCGTTCGTACATAACTTCCGATAGTTCATCTTTTTCAAACTCCGAATCAATATCATTGTCACCTTTTTTCTCAGTTGGCACAGAGTCCAAATGTGCCCGGACATCAAATCTATCAATCTGGTCACTATGTTCGCCGTCTTCATCTTTATTCCATTTCATCATGGCACTTTCAGCCGCTTCGCTGAGATTAGCATTAACATGAATACGGAACTTATTACCATGTATACGTAAAAATGAAACTGGGTCTTCTTTGATTGCATCATAATGTGCACGCCGTCTTTCTGCTCGACGTCTTAGATCGATTACGATGCCACGAATTTTCTTTTCGTGTTTTCGCGCTTCTGCCCACATCACCGGAAAGTATTCATCAATCTCAATTTTTAATTTCATTCATGGTTTATTTACAAAACGAGTGACCCAATATTGTGCAAACTTATAGAAATAGGCCAAAGAAAGAAGTTTAAACAGGTACGAACGGGCAATTGGAATTTGAATTTACGTAATAAATTACACAAAACATTATTTAGTAATAAAAAAAGACAATATTTTGGAATCAGTACTTTGTATTCTTTACGAGTTACTACGTAATGCTTTGCATAAATTACATAACACGTCTGTTAGGTGTAATTGAAGAACTTTTTACAACGAGAATTGTGAATATCCAAAGTAGTCATCGCCATCTCCAAAGTAGCGAAATATTCCGCCAATTGTAGCGAACATGACAATGTTCGCACCCATCACCAATCCACAGGACCCCCACTCGATTACGTCACGATTTGCGAGTACACATGGGAGGGCAAATGCTGATACAATCATTCCAACTGAGAGGAAAAGGGCGAGCTCCAAGCCGCCACCAGATCCGTCATTATCACAATTTCTCGCTAGAACAAGTGGAATTGGCGCCAAAATATAAAAAGCAATCACAAAGAGAGACCAGCAATTGTTTGGAATTGCATTATCATCATCTGGGATCGGAACATCTCCAAATGTAAGTGTGCACGACAACAGCAACAAAGTCAATGCTATCGAACCAATAAATGCAAACGAAACGACCAATTTTAAACTCATCTAAAATAAAATAAATGTTTAATAACTTTTCAAATCTCGCTTTCCCACCCTGTCCTTCCTCATCTTAAAGTTCAAGGGTTTGGTTCAAATGAAAGGGTTGAAGGTTAAAGTTACGGCCTATCTCGCTAATGTATTTTTTATAGGATAAAGTTTATTATTAGCAGTGCATAACAATAAACGTATTCTCGATCAAAGTTCAAAGCCAAATGGTGAATTTTAAATCTTGTTCCACAAGGTATTATCACAGCTAGTAGGTTTTTCCCCTATATCTGTAATGCTAATCATGCCATTTTAAATGGTCATAACTTATGGAGCACAAATTTCCGCAAGATACCATAGGTACCAATAAACTGAGAGTATCCCAGAATTATATTTTATATTAGTCCCCATCTTCAGGGAATTCCAGGGATATTCACTAGAAAAATCTCAAAACCCGTG
>Ga0115100_11036805_pt1 | contig 9927 bp, 21 predicted proteins | sample MBTome_3_FD_89642 | JGI IMG/M metagenome (GOLD analysis project Ga0115100, IMG submission 89642) | Marine eukaryotic communities from Pacific Ocean to study complex ecological interactions - MBTS_2Apr14_M1_3um Metatranscriptome... | ecosystem: Environmental > Aquatic > Marine > Oceanic | place... | reverse complement strand
CAACAATCTACTTATTGAATTATAGGCAACTATGGCTAGCATAATGAATAAGAGTTCCAAAGAACTAACGAACGAAGAGTACATCGTTAAGTACGCTATCACCTATCTTCAAATGAAGAAGACCAAGGACGAATCTGTCACTAAGATTCTCGAAAACGAAGATAACAAAACTGCGTTTAAAATCTTCGAAGGCAAGCAGCCCTTCCTATTCGTCAAGATGTTGGGAGCTGAGAACATGAGCATCAGTGTTGACCCACCAAACCTTGAGAAGGAGGCTAAAGGCAGAAAGTCTCTCCTTGTTGTCAAGACTGTCACCTCTTAAGACGCTACCAGTGAGAACCCCTTCCCCAACGGAATTGCTAAGGATATCGTTTTTATGGAATTGAACAAACCTATCCTTGAGAACTTACTATCTGTCTGCTAGGGAGTATTCATGCCCGTTCTAGGCAACCCCCTCAACCAGATCGGCTGGAGTGACCTCGTCTCTAAGGACCTCATGGATAAGTTCCACAGCTTCTTGGCCTACACCGTAGTCACCATCGGACTTGTGAAGGGACGCACTGTCCTTCCCCTGCCCCCAACTGATGTAACCTCTTCTGAGAAGACTTCTTCCAAAGATAAGTCCCTCATTCTCGAAAACGCTATCGTACAGTGGAGCAGACAAATTAAACACGTGCTCAAGTAAGATCCTGAAAACGCTCTTAAGTCTGGAATGAACCCCGGTCCTACTGAAGAGCTCAACTTCTGGAAAAACAAAAGTGACAACTTGAACTCAATCTGCTAACAACTTAGCAGTGAGCGTATCAAGAAGGTCCTTAAGTTCCTTGAACAGAACAAGTCCACTTACACCTCTACTTTCTCTAAGTTGCAGAAAGAGGTGCAAGTTGCCCGCAAAGAAGCTAACGAGAACTGCAAATACTTACAGACCCTCGAAGGCCTCTTCAAGGACTTGACTGACGAATCTAAGGAGATTGTAGATGTTGCTGACCTTTTCGTTCCTATCATGCACACTATTCTCATGATTTGGACTTACTCCGAATTCTACAACACTCCCGCCAGACTTGTGGTCCTAATCCGCGAGATCTGCAACGCCATTATTATTCAATGCCATAACTACGTAGATGGTGAAAGAATAAAATCCGCCATTGAAGGTGAGACTCCTCATGAAGCTCATGCCTGTCTAGAGAAGTGCATCGATGTTTGCGCCAAATTCAAAGAGGCTTACTTCGATTACAAGGCAAAGAGCAAGAACCAGTGGAAAATTACCACCAACGCTCTTTTTGTCCGCCTTGACGCTTTCTCTGAGAGATGCCAGGACATCATGCACCTTACTGGTACTATCTAGCAATTCAACAAGCTTGCTAAGATTGAAATTGGTAACACTAAGGGTAAGACCATGACCAGTTCTGTTATGAACATCCTAGATCAGTTCAATGCCGCCAAAGATGAATTCATGCTTGTCAACTATGACATTATGGATATCGAGGTGCGCGAATTTGATGATGATTTCTACAAGTTCCGCCAACGCATTAAGGAGCTCGAACGCAGATTGGCCTCTGTCTTGACTGGATCCTTTGATGATTGCGACACTATCATTGGTAAATTTAAGCTCCTTGAAAGCTTTGAAGGTCTACTTAACCGCCAAATTATCCAGGATGAGCTTGAAAAGAAGCATGTCACTCTCCTTGAACTTTACAAATAAGACCTCAAGGTTGTGTCTAACATCTTCCACGAAGGCCGCCTTCTCGTTGAACAGGTTGATGAGCGTGCTCCTATCGCTAACAACATGCCTCCAATTGCTGGTGCCCTTTACTGGACTAGTGGTCTTTTAGAAAGAGTTGAAGAGCCCTTCAACCGCCTAGAGACTCTATCTGCCACTATCAAGGAGCGTGAAGAGTACAAGGATGTCTAAAAGCTTTATGCCTCTCTCTGCAGAAACTTGCAAGAATTCCAGGACCTTAAGATTTAACAGTGGGTTCAGGGAGTTGAAGCTAACACTGCTGATCAGCTTAACAAGTTCTTACTTGTCCGTGAAGATACTGACCTCTTTGAAGAAGGCTTCGTTAGAGTTAACTTTGACCCTATCCTCAAGGCCCTTCTCCGTGAAGTAAAGTATCTCCTCCTCTTAGACCTTTAAGTCCCTGAAACTGCTCAAGCTCTCTACAACAAGGTCGATATCTACAGAAACCAGACTGGTAACCTAGAGCTTATCGTTGAAATGTACAACAACATGCTCTCCACTCTCCTACCCGTAGAGAAGCCTCTCCTTGCTGATCGCATTGAGAAGATGGGCAACGCTCTATAAGCTGGTATTGACACTTTACGCTGGAACTCAGAGAACATCAACCCCTTCATTAACAACGCTATGAAGATTGTAACTGACGTCGATATTCTAGTCAAGAAGATGAAGGATAACGTCAACAAAATCCACTCTCTTATGGAACAGTGGAAGAAGCCTCTCTATGAACGCAAGAAGACCTTCGAGCCAGATGTAGTTCAGCAATTCCACAGTGCTACTGTTGGACCTCGCCATGATGACATTCGCTCTCAAGGTAAAGAGATTCACAAGCTCTTGAGAGACACTCAGGATCACATTAAGCCTGACAAGAAGGGCTATGTTTGGCTTTAATATGTCGATTACGTTAATGGCCTCCTAATTGAAGGAATCACTATCGCTATTAACTCCTCCATGTCTTTCTTGGCTGATCAAATCAACCTTCACTCCAACAGAATCAACATGTGGTCTCCTATCTTTGAAATTAAGGTTGACCTTATTGATGGAGAACTCGATTTCTTGCCTTCTATTGAGTCCAATGAGAGAAACAACGGTATTAGAGATATTCTTAACGAAATCTCCAATGACTTCATCTCTATCGCTATCCAGATCCCTCGTCTCGATAACAAGGACACTGCTGGAGGTGATTATCTTGTTGAAATCAGAGATCAGTTTGAGCTTTTCGATACTATGGAAGATATTAACAGTAACCTTGATGAAGTTCAAGAAGTTGGAAGCAAATTCTTGGATCAGTACCGTCAGTGGGAGTTCTTATGGAAAGAAGAAATTCACTCTTCTTTCTAGGCTTTCCTCAGTCAGGGAACCGATCTTTATGCCTACTACAAGGCACAGTAAGAAGCTCTTTATAAAGATGAAGAGCCTGAAGAATTCGAACAGAAAATGAGCTACGCTATGCTCAAGTACGACTACCTCTAACAGAAAATCTTCACTGATGTTACTACTTAACAACCCGATTTGGCTGCTTTCGACAAGAAGATTGAGTTCTTACACGCAGTTAAAAACAACATCGATGGATAAAAGTTGGTCCACGATATTGGATGGTTGAAGGTTAGCTCTCAATCTCTTATTAACACTCTCCACAGCACTGTCTAAGAGTGGATTGAGAAATACACTTAATATCTCCTCTAGAACACCACTACTGAGATTAACAACATCCGTAACTTTGTTTAAAACGTCTCTTCTGGAATTGAGAACCTTCCCGAAGCCTCTGAGACTAAGGAAGAAAAACTCCACCTTATGAAGATCATGGAGCACCTCCGTGACGTTAAGATGATCACTGAAAACACTCTCGCTCGTATTGAGCCCATGAAACAAACTATTATCCTTCTTAAGAAGCACGGTGTTGCCATGAAGCCTGAAGAAGACTTCCTAGTCATTCTAGAAAACATCAAGACTGACTTGAGCGATACTGCTGAGAAGGCCCTTGGACCTGTCAAGGGAAAGATTCTACCTATCCAAAAGAAAGAATCTGAGAACATTAAGGAGGAAGTACGTAACTTCAGAAAGGAAGTTGAAATTTACCGCCAAAAGTTCAAGGAAAACCTACCTTACCACGTTACAGAATCCTCTCCTGAAATCATTGAGGCTGCTTACGCTAAAATTGATGAGTATCACACTACTACTGATGCTCTCATCAAGGAATCTGAGCGTCTACGTAACCTTGAGGGTCTATTCGATCTCACTGACTCTAAATTCAAGTAATTGGATGAGTGCAAGAGTGACCTTATTAACCTCAAGAGAAACTGGGATTTAATCTGCCTTGTTGATGGCTAATTCGCTTCTTGGAAAAAGACTCTCTGGGACCAGATTGATACTGATAGTCTCATCGCTCAAGCTCGTAAGATGGCTTCTGACCAAACCAAGCCTGAGCTTAACAAGGAAATTAAGGGCTACAAGAGTTTCCAATAACTCAATGAACGTCTTAAGAACATGATGAGAACTCTTCCCTTGATTGCCTAACTTCACTCTAAATACATGCAAGAACGTCACTGGAAGAAACTTATGCGTTTCACTTGCAAGAGTGTCAACTTTACTTCCCCTCAATTCTGCCTTAACGATCTCGTCGTGCTAGAGCTACAGAAATACGAAGCTGATGTCGAAGAGCTAGTTGAAGGTGCTCAGAAGGAAGACAAGATTGAGAACAAGCTTAAGGACATTATTAAGTCCTGGGACAAAATGAAGTTTGAATTTGAGCTTCACAAGGATGTCCCTATTCTCTGCGAAACCACTGAAATCGTTGAATTGGTTGAGTAACACGGTATGGATATTTAAGGTATGCTTGCTTCCAAGGATGTTGCTGAGTTCAAGGAAACTGTCGAGAAGTGGAGAAACAACATGAAAACTCTCGATATTGTCATTGACAAATGGAAGAAGGTCCAAGCCGAATGGAAAATCTTAAGACCCATCTTTATTGAGTCTGATGATATTCGTGCTCAGTTACCTGAGACTACTGTTGTCTTCTAGAAGGTCAATGAAGAATGGCGTGAACTCATGCTTGAAGCCTAAGAAGAACCTGGCGTAATTAACGCTGCTACTGCTGACGGCCGTCTTGAGAAGCTTAAGATGTTCGAGGCTGAAATTGGAGAGTGCAACAAGGCACTTAATGAGTAACTTGAGTCTAAGAGAAAGCTTTTCCCTAGATTCTACTTCGTCTCTGTTGATATTCTCTTAACCATTCTATCCAATGGACAGAACCCCGAATTGGTTAACGCCTACATGGGAGATTGCTTCGATGGAATGGAATTTGTTCTTTTCGATGAAGAGGGTGAACGCCCATGGAAAAAGGTTATTGGTATGAAGGCTAAGGATGGAGAAGTTGTCCAATGGAACAACACCCTTACACTTGAGCCTCCAGTAGAAGCTTACATGAGCGACATCGAGCGTGGAATGCAAAAAACTCTTGTTGAAATTCTCGAAGTTGCCAAGGGTGCTACTGAGTAATGGAGACTCGAATAACCTCGTGAAATCTGGCTCGAAGATTACAATGCACAAATTTCTCTTCTCTCTACCCAGATTGTCTGGACTGAGGAGACCCTTAGTGCTTTTGAAGAACTCGAAAGTGGTGCTGAATCCGCCATGAAGGAGAACCTCGATTTGATTAAGAAACGTATCTCTGCTCTCATTTCTAGAGTCCGTGACTTGAGTTTAAGCATGGAACTCCGTGTTAAAATCATCACCATTATTACTGTTGATGTGCATGGAAGAGATATTGTTGACGAATGTGTCGTCAGAAAGATTATGGACTCTACTAACTTCTTGTGGGCCCGTTAACTTAAATTCGGCATGGAAAAGAGACCTGGCTACAAGGAAGATCCTAAGATGGAACACTAATACTGTTAAGTCACCATCTGTGATTGGCTCACCTGGTACTCTTACGAATACGTTGGTAACTGTGGACGCCTTGTCATCACTCCTCTTACCGATAGGTGCTACATTACTCTCACTTAAGCCCTAAACTTGCTTATGGGAGCTGCTCCTGCAGGACCTGCTGGTACCGGTAAAACCGAAACCACTAAGGATTTGGGTAGAGCACTTGGTCTAAGAGTTGTTGTATATAACTGCTCTGATCAAATGAACTACAGAGTTTTGGCCAACATCTTCATGGGTCTTTCCTAATCCGGTTTCTGGGGATGCTTCGATGAATTTAACAGAATTGCTATTGAAGTACTTTCCGTTGTCTCCTCTCAGGTAAAGAACGTTCTCGATGCCCTAATTGTCTACAAACAGACTGGTGGAGCTAAGAACAACTTCATCTTCATGAACGGAGAAACTGCTGAAGATATTTCCATCAAAACTACCGTTGGATTCTTCATCACTATGAACCCTGGTTATGCTGGACGTACTGAACTTCCTGAAAATTTAAAAGCTCAATTCAGATATTGTGCTATGGTTGTTCCCGATATGGTACTTATTTGCGAAAACATGCTCATGTCTGAAGGTTTCGAAACCGCTAAGGAGCTTGCTAAGTAATTCATGACTCTTTATGAACTTTGCAAGTCTCTCCTTTCTGGATAAGTGCATTACGATTGGGGTCTAAGAGCCGTCAAATCTCTACTCAGATCTGCTGGTGGACTTAAGCGTGCTGACCTTGAAGCTCCTGAGAACCTCATCTTGATGAAGGCTTTAAGAGATTTTAACATCGCTAAGATTGTTGAAGCTGATCAAGCTATCTTCATGGGACTTATTGCTACTTTGTTCCCTGGTATGGAAGCTGATGTCATTCTAAAGCACGACCTCAGAGCAGCTTGCTGTGAGACTGCTCTTAAGGCTGGTCTTTAAACTGATACTGGTTACATTGATAAATGCCAGTAACTCTTCGAAATTCTCGAAGTTAGACATTCCGTTTTCCTTATCGGAGCCTCTGGTCTTGGTAAATCTGCCGTTTGGAAGAATTTGGCTGAAGCTTTATCTACTCCCGCTATGGATACAACTACTATTTGGCAGTAGGTTGATCCTAAAGCAGTCAGTTCTGATGAATTGTGCGGTTGGGAGAACCTCAAGACTAAGGAATGGCGTGATGGTGTTCTTTCCTCTATGTTCAGAAACATGAATAAATGCTGGGGTAAGTTTACTAATAAGCAAAAGATGAAGTGGTGTGTGTTCGATGGTGATGTCGATCCCGAATGGATCGAATCCCTTAATACTGTCATGGATGATAACAAGGTTCTAACACTTGTATCTAACGAACGTATTCCTCTTACCGCTTCTATGAAGCTCATTATTGAAGTTGCTAACTTGAGAAACGCTACTCCCGCTACTGTCTCTCGTGGTGGTGTGCTTTTCATCAACTCTGGAGATATCGGTTGGATGCCTTACTACAACTCATGGTTGTAAAAGTTCAAGTCTGGAAAGACCAAGGATGATATCGCCATGAACTCCTTCATGCTTGCTTAAACTCACTACATCAGTGAAAGCCTTTTGGATAGCATGCATTCTTCTTATGATACCTGCTAACCTATGGTTGATATTGCTTGTATTGAATCTCTAGTCTGCATTATTGACTACCAGATGAAGCAACTAACTGTCAACAAAAACGCTAAGGCCTTCTTTGAAAACATCCGTGCTGAAGCTGAAAAGAATGCTGATTCTATGGAACGCCTTAAAAACATGTTCGATTGCTTCTACGCTTTTGCTATGATTTGGGCATTCGGTGGCTGCCTTGATGAGAGCAAGCGCGAATTCAATGGATACCTTAGAGGTGCCTGCTCTAAGCTCAAGTTCCCTGAGGGAGGAAGTGTCTATGACTACTTCTATGAGCCTGTTGAGCACAGGTGGATTCACTGGCTCGAAAAGGTCAAGCCATTCGATGCTGGTTTCTCTGGTGTATTCTCTGCCCTCGTTGTAGGAACTGCTGAAACCGCTAGACAAAAGTAACTCTTGCAGATGCATCTTGAAGCTCAAAAAGGTATCGTCTATGTAGGTACTGCTGGTACTGGTAAAACTACCATCGTTAAGAACTACTTCACCGAATGCGATCCTGAAGTAATTCTCAACACTCAGATTAACTTCAACTCTTACACTGACTCTATGTCTCTCTAACTTGTTGTTGAATCTAAGGTTGATAAACGTACTGGTACTCTATATGGACCTCCTACTGGAAAGACTCTTATCTACTTTGTAGATGATCTTAACATGCCTAAGGTTGATAAGTACTTCACTCAACAGCCTATTGCTCTCGTGCGTCAACTCATCGATTATGGAACTTACTACGATAGAGCAGATCTTTCCGTTTAAAAGAGAATTAAGGACATTATGTTTGTCTGCTGCATGAACCCCAAGTCTGGATCCTTCTTTGTTGATATCAGACTTACCAGACATTTGACCACCATCTGCTTGTCTGTCCCTGAGAAGGAAATTTTGAGTACTATTTACACTCAACTTTTACAAAATCATTTCTCTGAATTCGATGAATCTATCCAGAAATTGACTCCTAAGATTATCAATGCTACACAAAAATGTTTTGCTGATATGAGCAAAAACCCTAAGTTTGCTCCCACTGCTAAGAAATTCCATTACATGTTCAACATGCGTGATTTCGCTAAGATCGTGCAGAACATTATGCTTTCTGAGCCTAAGCAATTCAAGGGCAAGCCTATGGAAGTTGTTAGACTTTGGGCTCACGAGTGTAACCGTGTCTGGTAAGATAGACTTATCATGCCCGAAGACCACGAGCAATACTACAAGACTATCGTAGCTGCTCAAAAAGAGAATTTCGTTGACTTCCAGGAGTAAGTTATTTTCGGAGAACCCCTTATCTTCACTTCTTTCGTTGATCACATCAATGGTCATGACTCCACTTACCGTGCTGTTAACGATAATGAAGAGCTAAAGAAAGCCCTTGAGAAGAAACTTGACCAGTATAATGAGGAAATTGCCACTATGGAACTTGTCCTTTTCTAACAGGCTATGGAGCATATCACTAGAATCGCTAGAATTATTGACTAGCCTTCCGGCCACTCCCTACTTGTCGGAGTCGGTGGCTCTGGAAAGTAATCCCTCTCTAAACTCTCCGCCTTCATCCTAGAGATGGACATTTTCAGAATCTAAGTGTCCACTAACTACACCATGGCAGACTTGAAGACTGATATTCAGACCGTCTTCACTAAAGCTGGAGCCTAGGGCAACCCTCAGCTATTCATTTTGACTGATGGTCAAATCATTGATGATAGATTCTTAATGTACATCAACGATATCCTATCTACTGGCTATATTCCTGAGCTCTTCGCCTCTGATGAACTCGAAGCTATTACTGGAAAGGTCCGTGCTGAAGCCAAGTCTAGTGGCTACCTTGATACTCCTGATGAGTTATTCAAATTCTTCCTAGAAAAGACTAAGAAGAACCTTCATCTTGATCTTTGCTTCTCCCCTGTCGGTGATGCCTTCAGAATTAGAAGTCGCATGTTCCCAGGACTAATCAACTCCACTTCGATCGATTACTTCCACCCCTGGCCTAGGGATGCACTCATCGATGTTGCTCAACGCTTCCTTGGTGAAATTGAACTCCCCAGTGAAGAGCTTTGCATGACTCTCTCTACTCACATGGCTTACGTCCACTTATCTATTGACGAAGCTAACAATAGATACCGCACCTAAGAGAGACGTAATAACTACACTACTCCTACTTCCTTCCTTGAGCTTATTAAGTTATACAAGAACTTGTTAGGACACAAACGTGGTAAGATTATTGATCAAATTGAACGCCTAAAGATTGGTCTCTAGACTATGGAGGACACTAACAAGGTTGTTGCTGATCTCGAAATTGAGCTAGTCGATACTATGAAGATTGTTGAAGAAGAGAAAGAAGCTACTGGAAAGCTTATTGCTATTGTCGATGCTCAGGCTGCCGAAGCCGCCGCCGAGCAAGCTCTTGCTGAAATCTAAGAAGACGAAACCAATGCTCTTGCTAACGCTGCAAAGGAGAAGATGGCTGCTGCTGAGAAGGAATTAGAAGTCGCTATTCCCCTTATTAAAGAAGCAGAAGCTGCTGTCGATTGCCTCTCTCTTGCTATGATAAATGAATTCAAGTCCTTTGCTACTCTAGCTACTGGTGTGGATCTAGTTGTTAAGGCTGTCCTTCTCTTGAACAAAAAAGAGAAGAAGAACTACAATTGGGACAATGGTAAAAAGATGAT
>Ga0115100_10816787_pt1 | contig 10010 bp, 1 predicted proteins | sample MBTome_3_FD_89642 | JGI IMG/M metagenome (GOLD analysis project Ga0115100, IMG submission 89642) | Marine eukaryotic communities from Pacific Ocean to study complex ecological interactions - MBTS_2Apr14_M1_3um Metatranscriptome... | ecosystem: Environmental > Aquatic > Marine > Oceanic | place... | reverse complement strand
CTCAGGTATAACTACAGAATCATAAACTCACTAAATTAGAATCTTTAATTATCATGTTTTAGTCAACAGAAATAACATTACTACATTTGTCACCACAGAATTGACATATCATTGATATCATTCTACTGTGTGATTTATCATTACTTGCGGGTCAACTAATTCCATCAGTGTTCAATCTATGTTGACTTATTAAAAACTTATACTACGCAAAGAAAATACCTACAGAAGAAATTAAACTAAACAGAAAATGTTATTGAAAGTCAGCAGTCGTGCAATTATATGTAATACATATCTAGGATTCGCAGAGTTGAGCGTACTTATAGTCTTTATTACCCTCCATCCTCTGCCTCATAGTAACAACTATTTTGAAGATGAAGATGACGGATACACCAGCTAGAAGTCCGATAAACAAAATGAAAGTGCCCATATTAAACTCCCACCTCGGCAAGCCAAGAGTCCTCTCGGTTTCATCTTCACTGGTTCCGTCTGAGTTATCTTCTGTTTCGTCTGCAGGATCAGGATATTCAACAGAGTACGGGTGTTCAAAGTTCAGTGGTGAGATAACTTCAGCATCTTCCAGTCTAGAAACGTCCAATACGTCAAACTCCTCTGCAACATAAAGCTCTTCCTCCCCAAAAGCAACATCTTCGGCAACGGTTGTTTTGTGATCCCTGTGCTGCTTAGTTACAGTTACATGTCTTTCAGTGGTTCGAGGTTTTGTCTCTTTTTTGACAGTTACATGTCTTTCAGTGGTTCGAGGTTTTGTCTCTTTTTTGGATTGCGTTAAGAACTTTGTAGTTGGTGTAGTTGGTGTAGTAGGGGTTGTTGTCAATGAAGCAGTCTTAGTAGTTGGAACACTCCCATCGGTAGATTGGCTCATTCTTCCCCGAAAAGCTTCCCTTTTACGACGTCTAGGATCCTCACATCTCCAAAATATGCTCTTAACCGCCGTGTAATAGGCGTTTATACTGTCCGCGTGTCCTTTATATAAGGAGTATTTGGAACCTGGGTCATCTCTTGCAGCTTTAGTGATATCAATTTCGCCGTCCAGCTTAAATACAGCGCTTATGAATATTCCTTCATTTCCACCCGCAGTCATTGGAGAGCAATCTGTTTCAGAAGGCTGAAACACACAATCCTCATTCTCAGCACATGGGAATTCAATATTCTTGAAACCACAATTATCTTTATTACCGTTTGCTCCACTGTTCAGTGTAACAACTAAATCCGCCACCGCTTGATCGGTTTCGCAATAACCGGTGCCAACACCAAGGAAAAGGCCAACTTTGAGCAATGAATAGTCAATAGCTATGACTTTGTTACAGGTGGTGATGGTTTCAGAATACTTTCCGGTGGAGAAGAGACAAGTGACCTCCGTCAAGGACGTATCGTACGGTTGATAGGTGAAAGACGTATCATCCGGAACGTGACACTTCAGGGAAGCGACTAAGCCTATTATCGTAGATGAGCTGTCCTCTTTATTTAAAAGTGTGATGTCTCCGTTGGCTCTTTCTAATGTGTTACATGGTTTTTGTACTTGATAGAAAGGTAAAACAGCTTCAACTGCTTGGCTGCTAACAGTTGTCTTGCAGCCGATGTTTTTCAAACTGTACCAATACAGGGTTTCGCTTTTCACAACAACTGTGGATAAGTTATTTTCGAATGTATGCGTCATTACTTCTGGTTTTTCCCATGCTTTTTTTCGTCTACCATTGAACATGACTTTCATGTAGCTGGGTCTTTCACTAGCTGTCACGGTGAATGTCATAGTAAACGTAGATCCTACGAATTTATCAGCACTGTTCAATTCAATAGTAGTTTTTCCGGCCTCACGGACGAATGCCGAAGAGGAAATAAGATCCCCGCCTATTTTTTCTCCTTGATCAGGCAAAGTCAGTTTTACTCTCCATTCAACGGCTTCATCTGCACTGAATGAGTAACTTGGAATGTTAATAAAGGTGTACCAGTATTTTGCCTTAGCGTTTTGGACAATATACTTTCCACCCTCAGGAACGTCCTCCCAGGTATCTTGGAGCTTCTTCTGCCACGTGATGGTGACATCTGCACCCCACTCGAACCTTTCAATGTTGGCTGTAAATCCAGCTGTGTCCCCACCAGCTGTCCACGAATTAGACAATGCTGGTTCTCCGAAAAATGATAAAACTTGCAAGTTAGCTGAGTCTGATTTCGTTGCTTTCCCTGCTACCTGACAGAAGAAGGAACCTTTACCGTTGTCCTCAGTAAGGCCTGATAAGGTTGCGATACCAGTGTAAATTGTACCCCATGATTCTGTGGTAGGTTGCGTGTCCATTACCACATTTGGTACAATGCCAGTACCTTCTGAGGTCTTTAGCTCGAGAGTAACAACTTCGGTGCTGACAATTGCACATGTGAACTTAGCTTGGCCACCAAGCAATCCCATATTGTCCGTTGGAGCGGTCTTGAAACCAATAACATTCAATGTGGCATAGTCACTGTCTAGTACAACTTCTCCCCATTTTGCCCTGCATTTGTATTTTCCACTGGCATCAAATGATGCTTTTCGAAAGACTAATTTTTTAATCAACTCTTTATTTTCTGTATCGTACTCAACGCTGTTACCCCATATGATTTTATCCTCGTTCCCTTCTTTGTGCCAAGTCATTCGGGACTTATCGTCCTTAACTGCCGGTACAATGCATGTAAATGTAGCCTTCACGCCTGATTCCACGCTTATATCTTCTGGCTGTTTGATGACAGTTGGCATAACTGGTTGTATATCCACACCCTCTTCACCTGACTCCTGCTTACCAGTGACATCCACCTCCTCGTACTCCGCACACAAGTTGGTAGCTTTACCTGTACAGGTGTACCGCCCTTTGGTTGACTCCAACACCTCAAAACTGTACCGCTGGTTTCCCTGGACCTTGGGAGCTGATTGTCCGTCTGGTTTTATGAGCTCCACATCTTTAAATTTTCCGACATCCCTGCACACGATAACAGCCTTGCTGCCGGCGTAATGTGGTGCGGCTGGCTCGACTACCATGTTCAGCTCGGCAAATCGAATATCGGTTTTATACTTGAACGAGTTTTCCCTTCCTGAAACTTTCGCTTGACACATATACCTTCCATTCTGATCAGGTTTAGCATCTGTCAAGGTTAGGACAGATGAGATTTGGTTATCAACGAAATTTGTCGTCTGGAATCCTTCACTAATCTCATCAGCCCATCTGGTCCACACAATAGATTCTACTGTCTCCTTAGTTTGGAAGTTGCAAGTAAGTTCAAGACTGCCATCTAAAGATGTTTCGCAAGACTTGAAACCACTGGCTTGTACGACTACAGTCTTGGGGACAGTAACTTCCACGTTGTTTCCGTCAGCAAAAGAGAATTTGCACGTGTATACTCCGCCATCTTCCCAGGTAGGCTTTTCTATAACGATTGAAGTTTTAGCAATATTATAAGTGGACGAAGCACCCTCCACTTCCTTAGAATCCGTCTTGATCACATGATCTGCGTCCGCGACAACCACTTTGTCCTCAAGCAGCCACTCGACAGTAGGTTTGTCCTTTCCACTGTATTCACAGGTTCGGACAAGATCTTTATTCCCGAGATTGTCCATGAAAATTTGCTTCTCATTTGTTTCGTCCGTCAGGGCTAACCTGGCTATGATGTTAACAGGATCAGTTTTAGCGTCATTTCATCTTTCCAAACTGCTTCAAACGTGTATTCTCCGTCATCTTTACCTGCCCTATTGTTCTTGTTGTAATCCAAGGTCAGTATGTAAGTTTGGGAATCACCAACCTTAGCTAGCGCTTTCAGCTTTAAAGCAGTTATCCTTTTCTGTCCTTGGTTGATAAACATATTTTTAGGCTTATCAACAGAGCCCACTATTACAGAAATTTCCCATGTATCAGATGTTATGTATTGCGTTCCAGACTTGCTTACGGAGATGGTTCTCACTGTCACAGTGTTAGTCGTCGTCAATGTTATTTGACCAACTTTGAAAACACAATCGTAATCTCCGCTCTCATCAACAGTCATCGAGGAGGCCGTAATCGTGCTTTTTTGAACGTTGTTTAGGTACTCTCCCTCATTTACCGTCCATTTGCTCTGATCCACTGGCTGGAACTTGTAGTTCCAGGTGACAGAAGCAGGCGCTACAGATCCTTGGTACTCACAGGAAAGAGTCAATGCACCTCCATCGTTACCGACGATGTTTGTCTCCGAGGCAGAGCCGATGACGGCTACTTTTACCACAGATGAAACGAGTTTGACAGGATACGTAACAGTGGTGAACTCCACGTGATACTCTCCCCCCAATTCAGTGCCAATTGAGGGGTTGTTTAGTGTTACCTTAAAACCTTCACCCTCCTTCTTCGAGCTTGGTGTGAAACCTTTTGCTACGGATACCTTTTCTCCGTTTAGGTACCATATCATACTAAAGTCTGCCATGTTGCTAGAGTAAACGTACGCCTCCAATTCGAGACTTCCACCTCTTTCGACTGTCACAACCGCATCACTGAGCATATTAAGTTCAGCAAATTGGAGGTTTAGTGTGTGTGAGGGGTTTTTATTATCAGGAAAACCAAACTCGCACCTGTACTCTCCCGCATCAGTGAGTGCAGGATCTGAAACTTCGTGGTTTGTTGTGTACAAATTACCGTCCATAGCCATGCTGTTTCCGACAAGTTTGTTATCATAATACCATTTACCAAAATCAGGGGCTTCGTCGTTATAGATTACACAAGTGAGTTCCACAGTTTCCTTTTTCGTGTAGTATATTTCTGGCTGGGGTGATAGAACTGACCTAACTTTGACGGTAGAGGTATCAAATGATTCTGAGGTGTCTGCGTAGATGAGCTGACATGTGTATGTTCCAGCGTCCTTGTATGTACTGACGTCCACCTTCATTATAAAGTCATTGCCGTCTTGTTGGAAGGTATATTCTCCTTCGCCAACAACGTAGTCCGCTTCTCCAGGTTTTGGGCCCAAATCCTCACCGTCGGATTCTTGCCCCGTCTCTGACTTTAACATGAAATCAGCCCATTTCTTTTTTTCTTCATCCCCCTTTTTCATGACAACGAACTTAGGTTTGATATCTGATATAACTGTGCACGTTAACTCCCAGGTGCCTTCTACTGCCACAACATTGACTGGAGTCAGTTCCAGGGCGAGGACAGTGATTTCCTTGTACTCCTTGACAAGACCGGCTGCTGTTGCAGCCACACATTCGTAATCAAGCACCTTGCCTCCGTACGTTATTGCGTCTTCAACAGGGTTGGTGATCAGCTTAGATGACATTTGAAAATCTACGTAGTCTGAGTTCTCAAATTTACCTTGCGGGAGTCTGTTACCGTTAACATCCCACCTGATTTTTCCAATTTTAGCTCTGGAAGCAGCGTTACAGGTGAGAGTAATGGCTTCTGAGCTCCTTACAATTATCTCCTGCGGACCGTCGATAACAACTCCTGTGTGAGCTAATTCGATCTCTTTGGAGAATGTTTCCCCGTATGCGGTAACCTGGCAGATATATATGCCATCCAATAGAGGGTCCATCTTGAGAGATGTCAAAACTATTTCGGCAGTGTCGACTATCTCCACCTCCTGAGATGCAGAGGTCTCTACGACTTGTTGGTCCTTGAGCCAGGTCATAGCGGCGGTTCCTTGCGTAGTTAGAGTACACGTAATTCTATTATCGTCCAAGGTCGGGTAGAACTCTTTTCCTTGGTCAATCTCGAGTGAAGCACCGTACAGCTCAGTTTCGGTCTCTCCCACATTGTCCAGCCCGTCCTTAAAGATGCAGGTGTATGTTCCACCAGTATTCTCTACTACGGTTACTTCAAGTGTACTCTCCATCTGATAACCAAATGATTTAGTTTCGGAGGTATCAATTTGAGGCGGTTCTCCATCAATCTTCCACTCGACTGATGCTGGAGTGTCACTTGAACCCCAGGCACACTTCAGGGTGATTGTTCCAGGTAAGCTCATTATGTTGTTTGGTAGTTCCTGTGAAAATCCGATTCGCTTCATCGTAGTGAGCTGTTTGTTGACGTATTTGAGATCAGACCGGGTCGAGTGAGCAAACTCGATGTTGCAAGAAAGAGGTGCTTGTTTATAACCCAGATCTTTTAGATAAAGTTCCACACTCTGCTTTTTACCGTCCACAGTCTTCTCTATGTACACATTATCATTTTCGTCCGTTGATTTTATGGGATTTGGCTTTTCTGGGTCCGTCATGTCGTACCATATGATATTGGGGTTATCAGAACCAGTGTAGTCACATTTGATTTGGACATCGTCTGTGAAGTACGCAGTGACTTCCTCGATCTTACTCAAGGCAGCATGTGTTACCAACACTTCTTTGCTAATTTTTATGTCGTAGTTTCCAGATAATTCATACTCGCACTTCACTATTTTCAAGGTACTATCGACTGTAAGACTGTTGACTGTTACACCATCTTGTCTATCAGCACTGGTTCCAGATGTTGTTATGCCAGAGTTTATCTTCACTCCGTCCAGATACCACAGCATGGTTTCTGCAGTAGGTCCCTTGTAAATACAATCCACCGTGGCCGTGCCCGTATCAGACAGTACCCCCACAGGTGCAGTCAGGGTGTACCCTAGCAGGTCGCTCGTCATACTCACGATCTTCTGTTCCATGACGAAAGACTCGCACTTGTATTTACCCTGCTTTTCTTCCGTCATCTCACCAAGAACCCAGAAGTGCTCTTGATACTGCTTTCCACCCTTTTCAATGGTTTTACCAATCTCAGGAGCCACAGACTCGTCTTGTGTGCCCATGTAGTAGTACTTCATGTAGGATCCAGTTTGTACTACCTTGTAACAGAGTAGCTTCACATCTCCTCCGAATGGTTCAGCACGGTAGGTGACCATGTCCGAGAATACGAGAACGTGGAATGTAACAGTTGTGTCTCCAACTATATCGTCTTTATAGAAACCCTTGCATCTGTACACTCCGTTACTTGTCTCCTTAACCGCTGTTAAAAACCACAATTTCGTCTTGAAAATAATCTCCTCGCCGTCTGTGTAGTCGGTCCCATCCTCCAGGTCAAGAGTGCTAACGTCCGTTACTTCCTTGTCGTCGATATAGTATTTGATGTCGTATCCCTCTTGGGTGTAGCAGACAATTTCCAGCTCCTCTCCGACTGCTAAACTCTCTTCGTATGTCTCGATATGCTTGGCTATTACAAACAAGGGTAGAGCGTCAGATTCGGCCTTTTTGGTGGCAGCGGTTACTTTGAGCACGTATTCGCCGGTGTATGTGGCAGGAACGTTCTCGACCTTGAACACACTTGAAATCATTTTATCGTCCCATGTTGGACTTGGGAGGTCTTTTTCCAAGTCACTCTCCCCCTCTCGTTCCAAGACAAGGACCATTTTAGTTTCCGCAGAGATATCTTTAGAAGCCTGGATCTGTCCAGTAACCTCGAACTCAGAGCCTTCGACTGTAGTGTAACTTCCCCCAATAATTCCTGGAATCTTTATCTCCGGCTTGGTGAAAACATCTAGAGTTCCGGTCAGAGAGTAAATATCATGACCGTACCCTTCACTTTTACAACCATACGTTCCAGCGTCATCGAGTGAGTCAATTGTGTATTTAACCTCATATCTGTCCATCTCAAAACCGCTAATTGAATAGTCTTCCTTCTTTTCATAATCATCGTTCGTTAGTTCAACAGTCTCGCCAGCCCAGGTGACGGTGATATCTTCTCCGCTCACGCCGTAGCACACGAACTCCACTTCTGTGCTAACCACCTCGAACTTTGTCTCAATGTACGTGAAATCCTTCGGATCAAAGATTTTTACATCTACAGAAGATGCCGAGCCTTGATCAACTGTCATACAGCTGTAAGAACCTGACTCAGCAACAATTACATTTTCCAAAATAAGAACACTAGTTTGAGTGCTGATGTCCTCCTCGTATTCGTTCTCGTAATAGCGGTCATTGACCTCTTTATCGTCCTTCATCCAAATCAGGTTTACCTCAGCTATAGCCACAAGATTACAAATAATCGTCAGGTCCGTTCCAAGAGGGATCATTGGATATCCTTCAGTTGGCGTCAAGACAGTATCACCTAGAGGCACCACGTCTATGTTGTAGATGAAAGATGAAACTTTGAAAGTGTCAAACATGGATACGCACTCAAACTTTCCATCTTGTTGGTCGGTAAGTTTCACCTTGAGTAGCTTCTTCTCCCAATGTCCTAGATCAACAGCAGAATAGGTCTTTTCAAAGGTGTAGGCACTGAATACAGACCCATCTTTGGTGAACTCGAAATCTTCTTTGTAAGACCAGCAGTTAAGGGTGAAAAAGACACCATCATTCACAGTTAGCGATTCTTCTTGGTCCTTGGTAGCGATGATCATGAGTGGCATATCGTTAGTGCTCCTCTTCTCCTCTCCCTTACAGTAGTAGCTACCAGAGTGCTCCTCTCTTGCGCTTAGGTATGTTAGCGTGCCTTCTGTCACTCTGTCAGAGTTTACCTCCTCTTCGACGGTTATAGAATTGGAGACTGCGAGAATCTGTTTATCTTCGCTCCCCTCCACTTCGACCCACCAAGATATCGCAGAGCTGAGTTTCTTGTTGGCGATACAAACCAAGGAAATCTTACTTCCGGCTTTGTGGTACTTATCGGCGGCAGATATCTCTAGAGATGCTATCCTACTGATCTCAAGGGTGAATGTGTGCTCTAAAACGGTGAGGTCTCCCAAAACCGCTGTACATTTGAACACTTCTCCGTCACGATCTAATTTGACTTGCAGGATCACTTTCTGCCACACGAACATATTGTGACCAGTGGCAGATGTTTCTTCTTTGAGTTTTGTGAAATCTTCCTCGTCTGTGATTTCACTCAAGAGTTGGTTGTCTTTGTAGAAAGAAATAGTGGATCCTTCAGGGGCCGAACAGGTAAGAGATACGGTTTCACCCTCTTGGACGACCACGTCCTCAACCTCCACCTCAACGGAATGGAATTCTAGAGCGATCTCAGGACTCTCTACTTCCTCTGCTACACAAAAGTAGGAGGCAGAATCTGACTTTTCAGCCGAGACAAATGTCAACTCTGTGTATGGGACACCTGCTGTTACTCCAGTTTTGAGCTCTGTAACACCAGCCTCAGCTTCCATTAAGACATTTTTGGGAAGCCTCTTCCTGTACCATGTCATGCCACCGACTACTTCCACATTGGCAAGACACGTGATGGTCACTCTTGCACCAATGGCAAAGAATGCTTCCGTCTCAGGCTTGGTCGTGAGTACAACTGCATCTGCTATTTCCAGGGTGAAGCTATGATCAACAACCACTTGGTCGTTTTCAAACTCAGCTTTGCAGGAGTAGACAACTCCGTTTTGTTCGAGTCGAGCGAATTCTATGACCTTCTCGTATTTGATCCACTCAATACTTTCACGTTGTTCTGTGTCTACTAATTGTTCAAATATCTCATCTACTCCTTCCTTCGTCATCTGTTGATCGTCTTTGTAGAAAGAAACCACAGACTCTTTAGGTGCGAAGCAAGTCATAGTAACAGGCTTATCTTTACGTTGGAAGATGTCCTCTGCCTCAATAACAGGCTCAATAATGTAGACTGGAACAGACTCTTCCAAATCCTGGTTACCAGCAAATTTACATTTCCAGAGTCCAGTACTGGTTGCAGGAATAACACTGGTAACTGTGTGAACATCCATTTGAAAGTCGTCGGAATAATTCGTCTCTGATGTCTGAGTTGCTCCTCCTTGCTGCCCTTCGTCGTCCTTGTACCAAAAGATCTTCTTCTCTTGGTCGCTGGTCAGTACACAAGTCAGTATTGTTTCTCCTCCAACAATTCCGTACAGAGGTTCGTCATGTGCAATGACCAGAATATCAATGAATTCAGAGCTTGTCTCATCTCCATCAAGAGTTGTGGTTGAAGTAGATGATCCTGCCGTCGTTGAAGACGAGGTTATACTACTAGATGATGAAGACGAACTTCCTCCAGACGAAGATGAGGAAGAACTCTCTTCACCGGAGG
>Ga0115100_10236423_pt1 | contig 10128 bp, 10 predicted proteins | sample MBTome_3_FD_89642 | JGI IMG/M metagenome (GOLD analysis project Ga0115100, IMG submission 89642) | Marine eukaryotic communities from Pacific Ocean to study complex ecological interactions - MBTS_2Apr14_M1_3um Metatranscriptome... | ecosystem: Environmental > Aquatic > Marine > Oceanic | place... | reverse complement strand
TTCGAATATTAGGGTAACAGTAAATTATTTAATCAAATTTAATTAATGTTTACTTTAAAGATCTTAGTATACACGGTTGTAGTGTTTTTTATTTCTTTGTTTACATTTGGTTTCCTTTCTAACGACCCATCAAGAAACCCGAATCGAAAAGATTTAGAGTAAAAAAAATCTTCTTTTAGTATTAACTTACTAAAAGAAGATTTTTGTATTTTATTTGACCCTTATTAAGAAATTTATCTATAAACCTTTTTTAAGTTGAATTAAATTTTTGCCATTCTTTAAAATCGAGTTTTTAATCTTGCCGACTTACCTGTACGCTCTCGTAAATAATAAAGTTTAGCTCGTTTTACCTTTGCTCGACTTAGCACTTGTATTTCTTTAATCCATGGGGAGTTAAGTACAAAAACTTTTTCAATACCACCACCTTGAAACATTTTCCGAACGGTTATAGTTGAATCAATTTGTAAGCTACTTTTATGTTTTGAAATTACTACACCCTCATATACTTGTATTCTTTCTTTTTCTCTTTTTTCGCCTTCAACTGCTTTTTTAGGTAGCTCTAAAAAAATGGTTACTTTTACAGTATCACCTAATTCTATTTTTGGTAAATTGTCTTTTTTATAAAAAACTGGTAAATCTAAATCAAGGTTTCCTAGTACTTTCACGTTATTAATTAGATCGTAATAAATATTTGAACTTTTGCCACGCCTCTATTTATTACCATACTTTTTTTGTTCTGTAAATAATCTAAAGATTAAGTATTAGTATCCTTATCATTTTTGGATCTTAATTGAAAAAAATTCGACAGTGTTTTTTTTGTTAAAAATCCTACCCTTTTTTCAATGGTTGTATACCGTCAACGAAAATATAAAATTTAATTTCATTAATCAAATTAATTTTTCCAGGAATTATTTTATTTTTATCATTGGAAGAAATAAATTGGCTTTTGAAATATCCGTATATTTTGTACCCCTTTTTTTACTTTTGTTGAAAATATTTTACATATTTACGCAGTAATAAATTCATTTGATGTATCTCTTTTTTATTCAATTGTGAAATAATGGAAAATTTTATTAATTAAGATGCACTAACGACATTTCCAGATTCAAACCATTCTCTTAAAAGTGTTAAGTCTTTATTTTTTGTTCGTGCTAATGGAACAAGTTTTTGAATAGAGATTAAAATATCTTCGTTATTAAACTCCCTTTCTTTACTAAAACCAATTCGCATTGCTTCTATCACTACTTGTTCAATTTCAGCACCTGAAAAATCTTTACTTAAATCACTTAATAGCGACAATTCAAACTCATTAACACGATCTTTTCTAACTTTTTGTAAGTGAACATTAAAAATTTCTTTTCTTTCTTCTTTTGTTGGTAGATTTACGAAAAAAACTTCATCAAATCTTCCTTTTCGTAAAATTTCTGGTGGTATCCATTCAATATTATTTGCCGTGGCAACGACGAAAACGGGTGAATTTTTCTCAGAAAGCCATGTTAGAAACGTTGATAATACTCGACTTGTTGTTCCACTGTCACCACTATTTTGAGCACCGGCAAAAGCTTTATCAATTTCATCAACCCAAAGAACACAAGGTGATAATGCTTCTGCGATTTGAATCATTTTACGTACGCGTGATTCTGATTGTCCAACTAATGATCCAAAAAGTCGACCAAAGTCTAGTCGTAATAATGGTAAATTCCACTCGTTAGCAACAGTTTTTGCTGCTAAAGATTTTCCTGTTCCTTGTATTCCTACTAAGAGTACACCTTTTGGATAAGGTAGACCATATTTACGTGCTGCTGGTGAATAAGCTTCTGAACGTAGGTTTAACCATTCTTTAAAATTTTTTAATCCACCAACATCGGTAATTTTTCTATTGGTAATCTGGAATTCTAAAAGTTGGGTTTGCTGGATAATTTGTTTTTTTTCTTCGATTATTAATTTTGGACTGGATGCATCGATATTTCCAGATTGTGCTATTACCTTTGATAGTACTCGGCGAATTCGCTCCAAAGATAAACCTTGACACGCAGTGGTTAAATTAACGATAAGATCATCTGAAATTTCTTGTTTCAGTGATTTCATTAAGCGCGATAATTCTTCATTTATCTCATTGTATGTTGGTAATGGAAATTCAATTAATGTAATAATTTCCCGTAACGTGTCAGGAATGTTGACTTCCGGAGCTATTATTATTATATTCTTTGGTTGTGTTTTTAACGTTTTACTTAAATTTTTTAATTTACGAGTTATTGTAAGGTCTTTTAAAAAATTATCATAATCTTTTAAAACAAAAATTGAAGCTGTTTCTGGAGTTAATTTTTCTGTCAATTCTAATGCTTCTAAAGGGTTCTTTGCCGCAAAACCAACATCATTTGGGTTCCCTTGATACCCTTCAACAAAATCCCATGAATAATATGTTCGGGATACATATTTTTTGGTACAATATTTTATAATATATTCCAAACGTTCTTCTTCATTAGTTGAAATATAAATTATTGGATAACGTGCTTTTAACAAAAGAACGAATTCATTTAAAAAACTCATTAAATTATAAAACTATAAAAATTTATTTGTAAGTCAAAAACAACGCCGAAGATATTTTTATCCTATAGAGCCTTCAAGCTTTAAACTTAATAAACGGTCAGCTTCTGAAGCAAACTCAAGCGGAAACTTATTAAATACATCTTTACAGAAACCGTTTACCATTAATGAAACTGCTTCTTCATTTTCAATCCCCCGTTGTAAAAGATAAAATAGTTGTTCTTCAGCAATTCTTGAAGTTGAAGCTTCATGTTCAATACGAGTATAGCTGTTTTGTGCCTCAACATATGGAAATGTATTTGCGCTAGAATATTTACCAATTAATAAAGAATCACATTGGGAATAATTTTGTGTATTTTCTGCATTATTTCCAATTTTAACTAGTCCACGATATGTATTTTTAGAGGATCCCGTTGAAATTCCTTTTGAAATAATTCGACTTTTACTTTTTGGGGCAAGATGAATCATTTTTGTTCCAGTATCGGCTTGTTGTTTATTACTTGTTAGCGCAACTGAATAAAACTCTCCAATAGAGGATTTACCTGCTAATATACAACTAGGGTATTTCCAGGTAATAGCTGAGCCTGTTTCAACTTGTGTCCAAGAAATATTAGCATTTTTACCAGCACAAATTCCTCTTTTAGTTACAAAATTATAAACACCACCAATACCTTTTTCATTGCCTGCATACCAATTTTGAACTGTAGAATATTTTATTGAGGCATTTTTTAAAGCAATTAATTCAACAACAGCTGCATGTAACTGATTACTGCTAAATTGAGGTGCAGTACACCCTTCCAAATAATTTACTGAGCTATTTTCCTCAGCAATTATAAGTGTACGTTCAAATTGACCAGCTTCTTCATTGTTAATACGAAAATATGTTGATAATTCCATTGGGCAAGTTACATTTTGAGGAATATAACAAAATGATCCATCACTAAAAACAGCAGAATTTAACGCGGAAAAAAAATTATCTCCAATCGGTACAACAGTACCAATATATTGTTCAACTAAGTCTGGATAATATTCAACAGCTTCAGTTATTGAACAAAAAATAACACCTGCTTTTTGCAATTGTTTTTTGAACGTAGTTCCTATTGATACGCTATCAAATACAGCATCAACTGCAACATTAGCAAGTAACTTTTGTTCGTTTAAGGAAACTCCTAATTTTTCAAATGTTCGTAATAATTCAGGATCAGCATCATCTAAACTTCCAAGCTTTTTTTTTGTTTTTGGTATTGAATAGTACTGAATATCTTGATATTCAATTTCGGGAATATTTAAATATGCCCAATAGGGTGTTTTCATTTTTTCCCAAAATAGATATGCACGTTCTCTAAATTTTTTTAAAAATTTAGGTTCATTTTTCTTATTGCTTATGTCTTTAACAATTTGAAGGTCAATTCCTTTCGGAAAATCTTCCGTCTCAATTTGAGTTGTAAATCCATACTTATAAGGGCTTGTAACGATTTCTTCTAAAACTATGTTTGAATCGTAAGTTTTTTTTTCCACCATTTATAAAAATATTTAATTCACTATTAAATAACTAATCATTTTTCGCATTCATATTTTAGAAATTACTTTAATTTTAAACATTAACTTAAAATGTTTTGACATACATATTATTTAATAAGATTAAATTTCTGTATGTATAAAAAATTAAGTCCCAATCTTAAATTTTGCGACTTAAATCGAATTATACTACTTTTTAAAAGTTTAACTAATTGCGCCAGCTGTACTAGAAAAAAAATCTATTAAAAAGGTTAATAAAAAAAAACCAAGTAGAGGTGACAAATCTAAGCCAATAAGAGGAGGAATAATACCGCGAAAAACTCGTAAATAAGGGTCTGTCATTTTTCCTAATGAATATAACGGTTGTGTATAAAAATTTAGATTAGGAAACCAGGTTAAATAAACTCTTAAGGTTAACAGTGCAATATAAAATTTTAAGAAACCAGCAATGCCACTACAAAATGTAAGTACTAAAACATTCATGAATAAAGTTGTCTAAATTTACATCATAACTTAAGATTAAATAATAACATAAAAGGTTATTGAAAACTCTCATTAATTGTTCATTTTTTTTACCTTCTTTAAAAAGAGTACTCTTGTTTAATTTTATGAAAAGAAAAACGACAGAAAAGCCTTTATTTTATTATGATGAAAAATAGAAACTGTTTAATAATAACAAACTTATTCAGCTTTATTTTTGTCAAAAGTTAGTAAACACCAATTTAGCCTATACCAAGACTATATTGCCGTTATAGTAAGTAACAATTATTTTTCTAAATTATGTGCAAGAAGTTTTTAGCTTTAATAAGTCAATTAATAAATCTCTATATTAACTTTTAGCAATAGCTAGTGAAGAGACTTGAACTCATAACCGACTGATTACAAATCAGTTGCTCTACCAATTGAGCTACACCAGCTTTTATTTTTATACGTTACATGTTTAATATTACCACATTATTACTCTATTTGTAAAATTAATTATTAAACTGGACATAAAGTAAAATAAACGGGGTTACAATTAAGAGCTCTTTATGGTTTCTCAGGATAGTTTCCTACAATGTATAATGATTATATCGATTACTTTAAAATAATATTTAACTAACGTGAAGATTATAGTAAAGAAAATTCGATAAATTTTTTAAATTTAAATAGTGTTTAAAAGGCAATTGTATTTTCTTACAAAACTCTTTTTCGATATTTTGATTTAATGTTTTAGAAAAAATACCTAATTACCAAAATACTTGATTTTTTCTAAAGTTTATTATAACATGATCTGAGTAAAAATAAAAAGTACTAATAAAGTGGCTAAGAGTAAAGGGGCAAGAATTAGAATTACATTAGAACATAAATGTGAAGAAGGTGTTTATCGCTACCATACAACAAAAAATCGTCGTAATACAACTGAGCGCATTGAATTAAAAAAATATTCACCAGTAACGAAAAAACACGAATTATTCCGAGAAATAAAGTAGTATTGATAAACTTAAAATCATTATAGTGAAATAAATGAACAAAACCAATTTTAAAGACTTGGAACCAATTAATGAAAATATTGAAACAATTAACTATAAAGATACAAAAATTCTAAGTAGCTTTATTAGTGATCAGGGTAAAATTTTACCTCGTCGACTAACTGGGCTAAATTCAAAACAACAAAAACGTATTACAAAATTAATAAAAAGGGCTCGTATTGCTGCGCTGCTACCATTTGTAATAGGTGCGGCATAGGTGAAGTCTACCCATAATTGAAGAAATCTTTGCAATCTAATAAAAAGTGTTATAATTCTTTTTAAAGATTACATTGAGTAAAACTATAAATTTAGCTTATGACACCTTCTTTAGGAGCCTTTTTAAGTAGCATTATACTTGCTGTTTTAATTGTTATCATTCCAATCTCAGCAGCACTAGTATTTGTAAGCTCATCCGATAAGATTGTACGATCTTAGAAATGTAGAATCTGGGTTTCTTTTAAGAAACCCAGTTTTTTATTTCTAGAAATTCATTTCAGCTGCTTGTACTTTTTCGAATTGTTTTTTCTTTAACACGAGTAAAATTTGTGCTATCGTTACAGTGAAGAAGAAAGCAATCATACCTTTAACACGGTTTGGGTTCTGTAGGATAATTTCTGTTTCCGCCTGACCAAAGCCGCCAACGTTTGGATCGTAAGTTAAAGCATCATCTTTTTTAACAATATCATTAACCTTAACAGATAAGTTTAAACCTGCTGGAACTGTTTGTGAAACAGTATCACCTGAAGTAGATTGAATTTGTACAATTGTTTTACCCTTTTCACCTGGCTCGATTGATGTAATTTGACCAGATACTGTAGTTGTAAAACTAGTATTATTACTCTTTTCTCCACTTGGATATACTTGACCAAGTCCTCTGTTACCACCCACGTAAACTGGATAGTTTAAGAAGTTAACTGCTTTATTTTGTGCAGGGTCTGGTGCTAAAATTGGAAATACGATTTCCGGATTCTTATCACCTGAAATTGGTCCTACAACAAGAATATTTGGCTTGTCTTTACTGTACGGCTGAATAAATACGCCTTTAGTCTTAGCCTTAATATCATCTGTAAGTCTATCTTTTGGCGCTAATTTAAAACCTTCTGGTAAAACAACAACAGCTCCTACATTTAATGGCCCTTTTTTACCAGATGCTGTCACTTGCTGAACAGATTTGTCGTACGGAACACTTACAACAGCTTCAAAAACAGTGTCAGGTAATACTGCCTGCGGAACTTCAACTTCAGTTGGTTTTGCAGCTAAGTGGCAATTTGCACACACAATACGCCCAGTTGCTTCTCTAGGGTTTTCGTAAGCATTTTGTGCAAATACTGGGTACGCATACGATACTTTTGGAAAAAGAATAGTTGCACTAATACCTAAGATTAAAAAAATAGAACGAAATTTCTTTACTATAATATTCATTTTTATAATTTACTTATATCGTTATGATCTGGATTATACACGTAATAATTTAGAATTTCTATTTTTTAATACTATTTTGTTATAATAGAAGTTTTTTTATTTTTTCAACAAGATTACAAGCCCAGAACCTCCTAAGTATAATGCTAAAAGTGCACTTGTCATAAGTAATTGAGTTATAGGATCCGTTGAAGGAGTAATTACGGCTGCTAAAGCTGTAGCAATTACAACTACGTATTTCCAAGCGGATAACATTTTTTGTCCCGAAATAATGCCTAGTAATCCTAAAATGATTTGGACGACGGGAATTTGGAATGCTAACCCCGTACTAAATATTAAAACAGCAACAAAATCAAAATATTGATCGAAAGACCAAAAAGGCTCGACAATTTCTGAGCCATAAGTAATGAAAAACTTTAAAGCTGCAGGCACTAAAAAAAAGTATGAAAAACATAAACCTATGCCAAATAAAATTCCCGAACCAATAGTCATCGGAAGAAGAATATCTCTTTCTCGTTTTGTCATTCCTGGTAAGACATAAAGGAAAATTTGGTAAAGAATAATTGGGCTACTTATTAAAATTCCACTAAAGGTAGCAATTTTAATAGATGCAAAAAAATATTCACCAGGAGCAAATTGTAAAAATTTAATTCCCATAGCAGGAGCTTGAAATAATTTTACTATTTGTCGAATATCTGCAAAACAAATTAATATTGCAATTATTAAAACTAAAATACAAAAGATAAGTCGTTGACTAAACTCTTCAATATGTTCAGACAATGCCATCTCATCATCATTTATTTTGTTTAGAAGATTATCGTTTGTATCGTTATTAAAAGTTAATGTATTGTTATCCATTCAATATTTTTTTGTTGGTTACTTAATTGCTATTTTTAATAAAAAGTTTATAAGTAATACGCTTAATATTATATTTTTTCTACTTAATAATTAATTATTAATGATACAGTTAAGATATCTAGGGTTCTTATAAACTGTCTTTTAGGTTTGATAAGTTGATTGAATTTATCTACACATTATTTAACTTCGTTATTTTAAAGAACTTATTTCGTCGATTTTATCAACAATAATACATTCTGTTGTTAAAACCATACTAGCAATTGAAGCTGCATTTTGAAGAGTAGAACGCGTTACTTTTGCTGGATCAATAATCCCAGCTTCATACATATTTTCATACATATCAGTTGCTGCATTATAACCAATTTCAAAATTTTCTTCTTTAACGTGTTCAAAAACTACAGCACCATTTTTACCTGCATTTGAAGCAATTCTTTTTAATGGCGAACTTAAAGCTTTTTCCACAATAAGAGCTCCAATTAGTTCATCATCATATAAATTATCCTTTGCCCAATCTAATAAAGATTCAGAAATATGGGCTAGAGTTGATCCTCCACCAGGTACAATACCTTCTTCGACAGCTGCCTTTGTAGCATTTACAGCATCTTCTAAGCGCAGTTTACGATCTTTCATTTCCGTTTCTGTTGCGGCGCCAACCTTTATAACAGCTACTCCTCCACTTAATTTAGCTAAACGCTCTTGAAGTTTTTCTTTTTCATAAGTGGAATCACTTGTTTCTAATTGACGTCGTAATTGTTCACAACGAGCCAATACTTGTTCTTTATTTGAATCAGCTATTATTGTCGTCGTATCTTTACCAATAATTACTCGACGCGCTTTTCCAAGAGTTTCAAGTTCCATTTTTTCTAGGCTTAGGCCTGCATCACTACTAACTACTTGACCTGATAATAGTACAGCAAGATCTTCGAGAATAGCTTTACGGCGATCACCAAAGCCAGGTGCACGAACAGCAACAACATTTAAAATACCTCTTAATTTATTTATTATGAGTGTAGCTAATGCTTCTTTCTCAACATTATCACTAATAATTAATAAAGGTTGATTCGTTTTTGAAATAAGTTCTAAGGTTGGTAATAAATCTTGTTTAACAATAGTAATTCTTTTGTCTGTTAATAAAACGTAAGGGTTTTCTAAAACAATTTCCATACGTTCTGTATTTGTAACAAAATAACCTGAAATAAAACCTCGATCAAATCCCATACCTTCGGTAATTTCCAGTTCTGTTACAGTTGATTTTCCTTCTTCAAGAGAAATTAAACCTTGTCTGCCAACTTTATCAATGGCCGAAGCAATAAGAGAACCAACTTCTTTATCATTACCTGCAGAAATTGTTGCTACTTTTGTTATATCCGAAATACTTTCGATTGGACGTGCATACTCAGTTACTTTTCGTACTACAAATTGTGTTGCTTTTTCAATTCCTCGTTTAAGTACAATAGGGTTTGCACCTGCTGCAACGTTACGCATCCCCTGCTTAATAATTGCATATGCAAGAACGGTAGCAGTTGTTGTTCCATCTCCAGCAACATCATTTGTTTTTGAAGCAGCTTGTCGAATTAAAGAAACGCCTGTATTCTCTAAGTTATCTTTTAAATTAATTTCTCGAGCAATAGTAACCCCGTCATTAACAATTTGTGGTGTACCGTATTTTTTTCCAATACAACATTTCTCCCTTTTGGACCAAGAGTTATAGAAACAGCTTCAGCAATGGTATCCATCCCTTTTTCTAAAGCTTTTCGAGCATTTTCCTGATATAAAATTGTTTTTGCTGGCATCTTTTCAATATATCAAATTAATTACAATTTTTGACTTTAAAACTTAACTCTTTTGGTAAAAATAAGATTATAAACCTTAATTTAATATCACTTTCTTGGCTCAGGCTGGACTTGAACCTGCGACCTTGGGCTTATGAGTCCCCTGCTCTAACCAACTGAGCTACTGAGCCTTTCTAATTATACAAAGAATAATAACAAAAACCTTATTGTTTTTGCAACTGTCTAATAATTTAAAATATATTTTCAGTTGAAAATGGGAATGACTTATTAATAGGTATTGCGAAGCAGCCTTCTAAATGATTATAATAGTAATAGAATTATTAAAGGGTCACTAACTCAATGGTAGAGTACTCGGCTTTTAACCGAATAGTTCTGGGTTCGAGTCCCAGGTGACCCAAATACACTTTTAGATTATCGGAAAATTATAATAGTATAAAAATTCAATAAATAAGCTTAAACATCCTATACCTATATAGTGTTAG
>Ga0115100_10010567_pt1 | contig 10173 bp, 6 predicted proteins | sample MBTome_3_FD_89642 | JGI IMG/M metagenome (GOLD analysis project Ga0115100, IMG submission 89642) | Marine eukaryotic communities from Pacific Ocean to study complex ecological interactions - MBTS_2Apr14_M1_3um Metatranscriptome... | ecosystem: Environmental > Aquatic > Marine > Oceanic | place... | reverse complement strand
TTTTTTATATGTAAACTTTAAAGCATTTCCAACTAAATTAATTAATACTTGTGAAAGTAAATCTTTATTTCCTTTTACAATTAACTTAGTAAATGAAAGTTCAGAATGAAGGAGTAAATTTTTATCTCGTGCTATTATTTGATAATTTGCTATAGTTTGATGAAATATTTCTTTTAAATCTGTAGATTTTAAAGAAATATTTTTAATCGAATCTAATTTTGAAATACATAAAATATCATTTACGAGTCTAGTTAAACGATTTGTTTCCTTATTTACAATATTAAGAAAATATCGTTTTTGCCAGACACTTAGTGTATAGTCATATTCTTGTATTGTTTCAATAAAAGATTTAATATTAAATAAAGGAGTACGAAGTTCATGTGAAATATTCCCCATGAAACGGTTTTGTGTTTTATTTAATTCTAATTCCCTTGTGGTATCTTGAAGTGTTATACCAATGCCTATAGGTACTCTATTTTTTTCCTGAGAGTCATAAATAATATTAAGTATTATGCGAACAGATTTTTTGGACAATGCGATATTTTCATTGTTTATTTCTCCAAAAAAAATAGCACTACCAGAGTCTATTAGTATTTTTTGAAGAGTCACAAACATTTTTTTTTGTAAATTTAATGGTAAATGGTCCCAAATTGAAGTTCCAATAAGTCGAGTCTTTGTTTTCCAACCAAATAATTTAATCGCAGCATTATTAACTAAAATAATTTTTAAATTGGTATCCAGAAGAACAGTCCCATCTGCAATTGTAGTAATTAAACTTTCTAATTTTGTTTTTTCACTTAAGAGTCGTTCTTTATTTTGTTCTTCAAATAATTCTAATTGTCTGGCCATTTCGTTAAATTGTAAAATAGGTTCTTTTAACTGCCCAGTAAATTGTACTTTTATTCGTTTTGAAAAATTACCGTTATTAATACTAGCTAACCCCTTTGAAAGTTCATTTACTTGACTTGTAATACTGATTCTAGTAAAACTAACACCGAGAATTAAAATAATCCAAAAAATAATAAAAATAAAAAGCACAATTTCATTTCTTATTCTTAAATTATTTAAGATGTTTGAGTTAAAATTAGTACCAGTTAACAATAATCCAACAAAATCGTTATTTGAAATGATAGTTATCTGTTTTTTAACTAAAGACCAATTATTTATGGATTTAGAGTTTAATGTAAGTATTTCATTATATTCATATGGGACGCCATAATATTTCCCAAATCTATCAATAAATAATATATAACGTACAGTAGGAGTATTATTATAAAAACGTTCACAAAATGAATAAATTTCATTACTTTTATTTTCGTTATATAATGAAATAATGTTAGCAATAAGTAGAGAATTTATATCGTTTGTAAATCCCTTATTGTTTATGTTCGTTTGTTCTTGTATAGTTGTGAAAGACCAAGATGCTACACTACTTAGAAATAAAGAGATCATTAAGGTTACAGCTAATATTATTTGTGTTTGTAATTTAAAATTTACCCACGAACGATTTACTGAGTCAACAAATTTTTTTATATTGAATAACATTAGACTTATATAATTTTAAATATATCGTTACAACCGAGAAAAATTTATCCCTCCTCTTATTAGTTGTTTTTTAGAATTCAAAACAAATTTTCAATTAACAAATTCGAGAATGTAACAAAACTTCAATTTTATAGTGAAATAGCTTAAACAAAAATTTTAATGTTACAAACCTTTTTTCAAAACCCTACTAAACAATTATTAGCAAAAAATGCTTCCCAGTTACAAAAAATTAATACTATTGGGAAACAATATATTAGATTAACAGATGAACAGCTTAAATTAAAAACTTTTGAATTAAAAAATCGTCTAAATAATGGTCAAAATCAAGCGGATATTATTGATGAAGCTTTCGCTTTAGTGCGTGAAGCAACATCACGCGTATTAAAAATTCGACACTATGATGTACAATTATTAGGTGGTTTAGTATTAAACGACGGAAAAATTGCAGAAATGAAGACTGGTGAAGGAAAAACTATTGTTGCTTTGTTACCTATTTTTCTTAATGCTTTGTATGGTAAAGGCACTCATGTAATAACAGTTAATGACTATTTAGCTCGCCGTGATGCTGAATATGTTGGACAAGTTCATGAGTCCCTTGGTTTAAGTGTTGGGTTAATCCAAGAAAATATGTCGCCTGCTGAGCGAAGAGAAAATTATGCATGTGATGTTGTCTATGTAACTAATAATGAATTAGGCTTCGATTATTTACGTGATAACATGGCCTTTAATAGTTCAGAAATGGTGCAGCGACCTTTCTTTTTTGCTGTTGTTGATGAGGTTGATTCAATTTTAATTGATGAAGCTAGAACACCTTTAATTATTTCCGGTCCTAGTGAAATGGGAACACAAAAATATTTAAAAACATCAAAACTTGCAAAAATATTAAAACGTGATGTTCATTATATCGTAGATGAAAAAAATCAAAATGTTACATTATCGGAAGAAGGTATTTCATTTTGTGAACAAGCTTTAAGTCAATCTGATTTATATAATCCTGAGAACCCTTGGATTTCGTATATCTTAAACTCTATTAAAGCTAATGAACTTTTTAAATTAAACACAAATTACATTATAAATGAGGAAGGTGAAATTATAATCGTTGATGAATTTACCGGTCGGACAATGTTTGGGCGTAGATGGAGTGACGGTTTACATCAAGCTGTTGAAGCTAAAGAAAATTTAGTTATTCAAGATGAAAGTCAAACATTAGCTTCAATAACTTATCAAAATTTATTTTTACTTTATGAAAAACTGTCAGGAATGACAGGAACGGCAAAAACTGAAGAATTAGAATTTGAAAAAATATACAATTTAAAAGTAGTACCAATACCTACTCATCGACCTGTTCTCAGAAAAGATTTTCCAGATTTGATTTATAAAAATCAATATATAAAATGGCAAGCAATTGCAACCGAATGTGTTGAAATGTACAACTTAGGTCGACCCGTTTTAGTTGGTACAACTACTATTGAAAAGTCAGAATTATTAGCTACTTTATTAAGTGAATATAAAATTCCTTATAAATTGTTAAACGCAAGGCCAGAAAATGTTGAAAATGAATCTGAAATTGTTTCTCAAGCAGGGTGTAAACAAGCCGTTACGATAGCAACCAATATGGCCGGGCGCGGTACAGATATTTTATTGGGGGGTAACCCCGAAACACTAACATTATCTGCATTAAAAACTTTATTAGAACCATTTACCTCTAATAAGGAAGAATTAAGTGAATCTGAAACTCTAAAACTTAAATTAAAATTACAAACGGATGATTTAGATTCAATCAATAAAAATTACAAAATTTTATTAAAAGAAGTATTAGAAAATCAAATAGACAGTGAAAAAAACCCTTTATATAAGTTTTATAACCAAACCCTTGAGACTAAAAAAGAGTTGGTTAAAATTGACAAGGAAAATATTTTGCGCTTAGGCGGCCTTCATGTAATTGGTACAGAAAGACATGAGTCGCGACGCATTGATAATCAATTACGTGGACGTTCCGGGAGACAAGGTGATCCTGGTTCATCGAGATTTTTTCTCAGTCTAGAAGATAAACTTCTTCGTTTATTTGGAGGTGATCAAATTTTGGAAACGATGAAAAATATAGGCTTTCAAGATACTACACCAATTCAAAGTCCTTTTTTAAACCAAAGTCTAGAATCTGCCCAAAGAAAAGTTGAAGCTTATTATTTTGATACTCGCAAACAATTATTTGAATATGACCAAGCATTAACTATGCAAAGAAATGGTGTTTATAGCGAGCGTAGAAGGATTTTAGAACGAGATAATGTAAGAGATTGGATCATCGAATATGCTGAAAGAAGTTTATATGATTTAGTATTATGCTTAGGTAAATCTGGTGAGTATACTCAACAAAAGGATATTTTTAGTTTGAAAGTAAAAGAACTGTTAGGTATTCCATTTACTTTTGAATTGGATAAAGAGAAAATCGGTTTTGATAATACATTTTCATTGTTAAGACAACAATTTCAAATTAGCTATGACCTGAAAGAAGTTGAAATTGAATCTATTGAGGCTGGCTTAATGCGCGAATTGGAAAAAACATTCTTACTTCAACAAATCGATTACTCATGGAAAGAACATTTACAAAAGATTTCTTTACTAAGAGACTCAATTAAATGGCGTGCTTATGGACAAAAAGATCCGTTAACTGAATATAAGAAAGAAGCCTTTAACTTTTTTATTACTATGTTGACTCGTATCAGACATAGAGTTGTTTATTTTGTATTACGTTCAAAAATTGTGTTGAATAATTAAAGCTTAAGGAAATTTAAACTTTTAAACAAAGTTTTTTTCCTTAAGCTTCAATATGGAAAAGGTACTATAAACCAAATTGATTTCCTCTGCGGTATTGTAAGTAAGCAGCAACAAATAATCCTGTTATTGTAACTGGCACAAGACCTAAAACAAGACCTGATAATAAGACTTCAACCATTTTTTTTTAATTTTTTTTAATTTATTAAGTAATTTCAGAAAAAAAGACTACTCTCACGAATATCTTCAGCCTCGATAGTTACTAAATCCGCCTTTGTAAGAATTTTATCACCAGAATTGAACATTCTATTTGCATGCCTCATTCTTGCTGTATCAATGGCGTTACTAATAGTTCGGGCATTAGCAAACAATGGAAGTTCTCTTCTTTTTTTAACATATTCAAAAAGAGCTTGTTCAGCTTCAGAATTCATACGATATTGCTGTTCTTCTAAAATCAAACGAGCAATTTGAATTAATTCATCTGATGTATAATCTGGAAAATCAATATGATTTGCTACACGTGAAGATAAACCTGGATTAGATTCATAAAAACTATCCATTCGATCTTTGTAGCCTGCAAAAATTACAACAAGATCTTCACGCTGATTTTCCATAACCTGCAATAAAATTTCAATTGCTTCAGCACCATAATCTCTTTCGTTATCCGGCTTATATAGGTAGTACGCTTCATCAATAAATAAAACACCACCCATGGCACGTTTTAAAACTTCTTTCGTTTTAGGTGCAGTATGTCCAATATACTGCCCTACTAAATCATCTCTTGTAACCGTAATTAAATGGCCTTTTCGAATATAACCTAATTTAAATAGGATATCCGCCATTCTATTTGCAACAGCTGTCTTACCTGTTCCGGGACTACCAGTAAAAGACATATGTAATCCAATAGCAGCTGATTTCATTCCTAAGCCTAGATTTTTTCTTAACCTCTGAACTAATAATAAGGCTGCAATTTCTTTAATACGTGCTTTTACAGGCGCAAGCCCTACTAAATCTTCTTCAAGTTGATCAATAATTCCTTGAATATTTGTTTTATTATACTCTTCTTGTAAATTTATGGACATGTTAAATATACAACTTTTGAATCAACAGTAATACTATATTGTATTATAGTATCACAATTTATTTAAATATTTATAATCATTTTTTACTTTGGGTAGATACGAATACAACGATTTGGTTCTTGCCCAATAGATACCCCTTTTAATTGGTAATGATTGATAAGTTCATGTTGTAATTTTCGTATTGAATTAGGGCGGGGAAGTAACTCAATTGTTAATTTTTTGGGTATGATAATCTCCTCAATAACTAAACGAGTTTCTTCTAATGGTGTTAAAAGTTCTTTCGAAAGAATACGCGATATTTTTTTATCCGAAGGTTTTTTTTCTTTTAATGGAATTGTTGGATATATATTTTTAACTAAAACACGTAATACTTTTGCAATCTGTAATAGACTGTTACTTTGTATTGTATGAATACTAATTTTCTTAGAATTCGATATTTGGCGCAATTTCTTATTATTTTTAATTAAATTTGATAATGCTAAGATGGCATCGGCTGATTGAATCTCTTTTGTTATTATTATTGGAAGACGTAATGTTTTAATTAAAGATTTAATATCTTGATTATTTATGCCATAAATGTATAAAAATATAAACTCGTTACCAATTTTTTTCTTTAGTTGTGGATCTGTTTTAGAAACTTTTTTTAATTTCCACTCATCATTTTTATTTATTTTATTTAAAAGGTAATTGTTTTTTTGACGTTTTTCAAAATTAGGTTTTTTATAGTAATTTTCTTGAAAAATTTTTGATTCATTTTTATTTGTTATTATTTCTGAATGAATAATATTATTTCCTTGACCGATTAATTTTCGTTTTTGTAATGGCACAGTCTGTCCCTGCAATAGTAAATCCACAGATTGCTCGATATTCTCATGTATAACCCATGTTTTTGCATCATGAATTTCGACAGCCACTTCGAAAGTAGGTGGAGCTTTACGTTCTAAAATACTTTTTGAGGAATTACGGCGCTTTGCTTCTTCATCACCTAAAGTAACATACTGAATACCACCAATTAAATCAGTAATAGTTGGGTTCTTAATTAAGTTTTCAAGAGCATTTCCGTGCGCTGTTCCCACTAATTGAACTCCTCTTTCTGCTATTGTACGAGCTGCTGCAGCTTCTAACTCTGTACCAATTTCATCAATAATAATTATTTCAGGCATATGGTTTTCTACAGCTTCAATCATTACTTGATGTTGGTTTTGTGGACTAGATACTTGCATACGCCTTGCTTTTCCAATAGATGGATGTGGTAAGTCTCCATCACCAGCAATTTCATTTGATGTATCAATAATAATAACGCGTTTTTTCATTCCATCAGAAAGTACTCTGGCAATTTCACGTATTGCTGTTGTTTTTCCAACACCTGGACGTCCTAACAATAGTATTGATTTTTTACTCTCAAGCAAATCACGAATAATACTCACTGTTCCAAATAATGCACGTCCAATACGGCATGTTAAACCAATAACACTTCCTTGTCTATTACGAAGTGAACTTATCCTATGTAAAGTCTTTTCTATACCTGCTCGATTATCACCACTAAATTTTCCTAATCGTTTTAGAATATAATCTAAATCTTGCCAAACAATTGTTTGATAAGATAAATAACTAGAACCATTAGAAAAACGGGCTTCTGGTCTTCGACCAATATCTAGGACAATTTCAATGAGTTGTTCTTTTTGATTTTGCTCTTTTAAAGGAATACGAATATATTGTGGTAATATATCTAATAATTGATTTAAATCGTCTGCAAGAAGCATAAATAATTTTTTATTAACCGATACTAATTGTATTGCTAAAACAATATCTTTTGTGTTTCTATCTATAAATTTCTCAGTAAGTCAACTAAGAGTAAGTTTTTTAAAAATATATAAATTAATGATATAATAAAATTTATATAGTTAGACTTAAATTAGCTAACTATGAGTAGAGTATTATAATCCTAACTAATAAGCAGCTAAAATATTTATTCAAATAAGAGTTTATTTTAAATGTCTCATTTTTCAAAGATTAAAACTAAATTATATAATCTTGAAACTTTAAAAAAGAGTCTTTCAGACCTAAACATTGATTGGACCGTTAATAATAAGGAAATTCGTGGTTACCAGGGTACAAAACATGATGTTGAATTAGTTATTATACAAGATAACCAATACGATATTGGATTTAAGTGGAATGGGAATGAATATGAACTAGTAACAGATTTAATGTTTTGGTCACAAGACTATTCAGTAGATAAGTTTCTTAACCGTGTAAACCAACGTTATGCTTATAATTCAATAATAGGCGTTAGTGAAAAAGAGGGATTCCAATTTACTCAAACAGAAACATCTGAAGATGGTTCAATCCGTCTAGTTTTAAGACGATTCCGTTAAATATTAATATTTATTAGTTTAGTAGTAATTTATTTTTGTCTCCTTATTAATTTATTCGTAAGGAGATAAAAATAATTTTAAATTAATCAAAGTTTAAAGAAGCTAAAAAATGTACCTTTATTAAACCCTGTAAAACCTAAGAGTATTCTAGGAGTTAATGATAAGACCTTACCCTATTTGTATGACATCTCTAATTGGTTTTGTGGCGTGCACTTTGATTAATTTTTTTTTTAATCAAAATTTCAAAACGTAATATAGAAGCACTAAGAAAATTTCAACTTTCAGCTAGAGCTTGTTTTTAAGAGGGGGGTAAGCTAAGGATAGGTGAAATAAACGATATTAATAACATCTAATCTAAAACATTAGCGGAAGAAGCTGATTCTTATATTGAAAATCAATTAGAGTCGTTATTGTGTAGAATGCATACGGCAAAACAAAAACAACTATTAAATGTAGAATCTAAAGACGTTGATAAGGTCGTTAATGATGTTTTAAGTAACGTTATAGGTATTTAGCTTTTGATAGTTTTCTCCCATTAACAATAATTTTTATAATTTAGATAGTGTAAAACAAGAAGCGTTTTGGGCTTTATTTTTTAATTTAATAAATTTTTACAACGGTAGCTTTATACTAAAGTAGTGGAAAGAAATAATAATTAATAGATAAGTTTGGAAAGCTATATTGGCAATTCAGCTAGATTTTTTACACTAATAAAATAACTTAATTTAAATAACCTTGTTCTTTTAAGTAAAATATTATGGACAAACAAATATAATAAAACTATAATGATGTCATATCAACTATGTTTTGAATTAGATATGAAAAAAGAAATTGAACTATACGAGATTATTTATTTATTGAATCCTAGTTTTAGTCAACAAGAAATTTCTTCGAAAATTGACTTTTACCAAAATTTTCTTACAAAACAAGGGAGTCAGGTAATGGTCCAAAATCGAGGAAAACGAGCTTTAAGTTATCCTATTAAAGGTTTTGATACAGCAAATTATATTCAAATGGTATATTTAGGAAATGGTAAGCTTGTTAATGCATTGAATAAGGAAATTATGCGTGATGAGTCTATTCTTCGTAATATGACAACAAAACTACCAGAAGACATCAATCTTACGTAGAATTTTCAAATTAAATACTGAAAATTCTTTGCATAAAGTAAAAAAGAAATTTGTGAATATATGACTGATTATTTATGTTTCCTTAGTCCTTTGACAAAAAAAATATTTTATGCTACCATGAATTATGTGTTTATTCGCGGGATAGAGCAGTTTGGTAGCTCGTCGGGCTCATAACCCGAAGGTCAATGGTTCAAATCCATTTCCCGCTAATTTTATAACTTGACAATTAAGATAAGAAAAAATATTATATATTCGTAGAATTACTTTGGGGTGTAGCCAAGTGGTAAGGCAACGGACTTTGACTCCGCTATTCGTAGGTTCGAGCCCTACCACCCCAGATATTAATTAATAGTCAAGACAATAGATTGTCAATTATTTTTGTTTGACTTTTTTCTTTATTTTATGGTATTGTAATAGTAGAGAATTAATATGGGGCTTGTAGCTCAGTGGACTAGAGCACGTGGCTACGAACCACGGTGTCAGGGGTTCGAATCCCTTCTTGCCCGATTGATTATTATATAATATTACGATAAATAAATTATAATCTCTTGACAAAAAGTATTTAATTGAGTTACTTTAAGTATACACGATATCATGGGAGAGGTGGCAGAGTTGGTCGATTGCGTCTGATTTGAAATCAGATGAAGTGCAAGCTTCCGTGGGTTCGAATCCCACCTTCTCCGTTCTTTATTTTTTTTTAATTATTTTGAAAATTTAGATTTTATTCATGTCCCTTCTATTTTTACGTATATACTTCCTGTATAAAAATAGTACTTTTAAACTTTAAGTTCAAACACAGACAGCTTTTTGGTTTATGTTGTTCAATTGCATAGAATGCAATAATTATTCAATTACGATTGAACCTGAAAAACGAAGAATATTGGCAGAGTATTACAGTCGATCAAACGATCCAAATAGTCAATCGGTTCAGAATATTTTTTGAGAACTTAGTAAAACTGGATTATTTGTTAAATGCAAAACTCCAGATTTAATTTGCAAAAATAACAAATAATAAGTAATGGGTTGAATGAATAAATTTGTAAAAAAAGTCTCACGAGTAGCCTAATTTAAATGTTAAGAAAATACATATGAGACAAAATTGGAAAGGTAATGTACCCGATTACTGTCCAGTTTTTATGGGATTTAAGTACTTTTTAGAGCCACTAAAAAGGATATGTACTCAACTCTTTGGTAGAATGCCACAAGCAAGTAAGGCTGGAGGTAAGATAATTTCAGCAAATGAGGAAGCATTTATAATGTTAGTAC
>Ga0115100_10563415_pt1 | contig 10184 bp, 8 predicted proteins | sample MBTome_3_FD_89642 | JGI IMG/M metagenome (GOLD analysis project Ga0115100, IMG submission 89642) | Marine eukaryotic communities from Pacific Ocean to study complex ecological interactions - MBTS_2Apr14_M1_3um Metatranscriptome... | ecosystem: Environmental > Aquatic > Marine > Oceanic | place... | reverse complement strand
TTTCGTTTATTTCCTTGTTATTGTTCCTTTTCTTGGAAAATTCGAAACTGCTTTATTACGATATAAGCCTACTTCTAACGCATAACCCCTTGTGCCCATCTCACGATGGGCCAAGAATCCATGGAGTATAGCCAAGTGGAAAGGCATCGGTTTTTGATACCGACATGCAAAGGTTCGAACCCTTTTACTCCAAATCTTATTTTACCAACTTTACAAACATATCAAAAAATGCGTGAAAGAAAGACAGAGATCGAGTATTCACAGGAATTACATAATCAACACCTTTTAACGAACTTCCAGTATTTACACAAGCAAGTACAGGAATACCTAAAGCATTTGCTTCTGCTACTGCAGCTGGTGTCTGTTCTGGATTGATTATAAAAAGAGCCGCTGGAAGCTTTCTATGAGATCGGAGACCTTCAAAACGCTTCTTCGCTTTTGCATATTTAGGAAAAACAATGTTTTGCTCAGTTAGAAAAGTATCAAAACGATCTAAAAATAATCCAGTAATTCCAATTGTACGTTGAACATGTTTCCAATTTGTTAAAGTTCCACCAACCCATTTCGATGTAATATAATGGTGTTGTGTTTTTACTGCTGCATATTCTACTAAAGGAGCAATCTTTCTATCAGTACAAACAAAAAGAATGTTTTCTCCTTGTGTTATTAAAGATCGAAGGAAAAGAAGACTTCGTTTGATATGAAGTGAACTTACATGTGTATTAAGAATGTAAAGAAGGTTTCGTCTACCACTTGCATAATTTGCAGATTCTGGATGCCATGTTTTCTGGCCAATGTGTGCGTGTGTTGCGATGATGTTATGAGCCATGAAACTATCTTTTTTAAACTATCAGAAAACAAAACCATAGGAAATATATTTATCTTTTATGAATGAAAGATAGGTTTCTAATGGGTGATTATGTTGTTTTCCCTTTTTAGAGAAAACAAAAAGAGACAAAATAAAATAGAACAAAAGAAATGATAGTACGCAAAACATATAAATGTCTAGGTAGCTCAGTTGGTTAGAGCAAAGGACTGAAAATCCTTGTGTCGGTGGTTCAAATCCACTCCTGGACATAAAGTACCCGTTTTGAAATGGGTCAATATATTTCTTTTTTTGAGAAGATATATTTTAAAGAATCTTTCTTTTTCAATAGAAAAAACCCTTAATTACAAAAAGATCAAATCCTAGAAATAGGTCCCTCCTAAGGTTTTAAATGGTAACAGGTTGTCTATCTTTAACGGATAACTAAGATTTTTAGGTGATTGGATAAAAAAGGCTCTATGCCTCTAGAGAAGACTTACTTTATGTATTTACTTATTGTTCTCTTCCCTTTGATTGGATTTTGTGGAGCTGCTGGATGTGGTCGCTGGCTAGGGTCGCGTGGAGCTGCTGTGTTTACAACCACATTAGTGGGCCTTTCTGCTCTTCTTTCATTCTTTGCGTTTTATGAAGTTGGATTATGTGGAAGTCCTTGTTATATTTTTCTTTCTCCATGGTTTGTTTCAGAATTATTTGACGCATCTTGGGGATTTTTATTTGACAGTTTAACTGTAGTAATGCTTGTTGTTGTAACATTTGTAAGTAGTCTTGTACATCTTTACTCCGTTTCTTATATGGGAGAAGATCCGCATCTACCACGATTTATGTCGTATCTTTCATTATTCACTTTTTTTATGCTTATGCTCGTAACTGGAGACAATTTTTTACAAATGTTTCTAGGATGGGAAGGTGTAGGTCTAGCATCATATCTTCTTATTAACTTTTGGTTTACACGTCTTCAAGCAAACAAATCAGCAATTAAAGCTATGTTAGTAAACCGTGTTGGTGATTTCGGTTTAGCTTTAGGAATCTTTGGTATTTTCGCTTTATTCAAAACAGTAGATTTTACAACAGTCTTTGCTTGCGCACATCATTATGCTAATGTTAGCTTTACATTTTGTACATTTTCGTTTGATGCGTTAACTCTCCTATGTTGCCTTCTTTTTGTTGGAGCAGTTGGAAAATCTGCCCAATTAGGTCTTCATACTTGGTTACCTGATGCTATGGAGGGACCAACTCCAGTATCTGCGCTTATTCACGCAGCCACAATGGTTACTGCAGGTGTGTTTATGATCGCACGTTGTTCTCCATTATTTGAGCATGCCCCTCAAGCTCTTTGTGTTGTTACATTTGTAGGTGCTATGACATCTTTCTTTGCAGCCACAACTGGTGTTGTTCAGAATGATCTCAAACGTGTTATTGCCTATTCTACATGTAGTCAGTTAGGATATATGATTTTTGCTTGTGGACTTTCTCATTATTCAGTTGGTGTTTTTCACTTAATGAATCACGCATTCTTTAAAGCGCTTCTTTTCTTAAGTGCAGGTTCAGTTATTCACGCAGTAGCTGATGAACAAGATATGCGAAAGATGGGAGGTCTTGTACACCTTCTTCCATTTACATATGCAATGATGGTTATTGGATCACTTGCACTTATTGGATTCCCTTTCTTAACTGGATTCTATTCAAAGGATGTTATTTTAGAAGTTGCATATGCAAAATATACGATCACGGGAAATTTCGCGTATTGGTTAGGGAGTATTTCTGCGCTCTTTACATCATATTACTCATTCCGTCTTCTTATCTTAACATTCCTTGGATCACCAAATATTTCAAAACAAGTACTTCGTCATGCTCATGATGCTCCTTTCGTAATGGCTCTTCCACTCATTTTACTTGCATTTGGGAGTATCTTTGTTGGATATATGGCACGCGATATGATGATTGGATTAGGTACTGATTTCTGGGGAAGTGCTTTATTTATTCTTCCACAAAATACTCTTTATCTAGAATCTGAGTATATTCCACAAAGTATTAAGATGATTCCACTTGTATTCAGTGGTCTTGGTGCTCTTATTGCTTATGCTATCAACCGTGAAGGAAGTGTTCTGGCTTATGGATTTAAGACAAGCGCTTTTGGAAAACAGCTTTATACATTCTTAAATAAACGATGGCTATTTGATAAAGTATATACTGATTTTATTTCTTCCCCTTCAATGTCTTTTGGATACAATCTTTCTTTTAAGACTCTTGATAAAGGAATTATTGAAATCTTAGGACCTTATGGTATTGCTAAAACTTTCCAACACCTCGCTGGTCATATTAGTAAGTTACAGAGTGGTTTTATCTATCACTATGCTCTTATCATGTTAATTAGTCTCACATGTTTTATGGCTGTTCTTGGAATGTGGGATATTCTCTCATATTGGATTGATACACGTCTTTATTTTATTCATCTTGTAGGGTTTCTTGTATATACTTCATTTTCACAAAAAACACAATCTGCGAGTATGTAATTGAATTTTAAATATGTGGTTTAGTTGCCCATCCTATGATGGGCACTTTATCATAAATGATAGAATAGAAAGCGATCCATTTCTCGAGTTACCCGATGGGCGCATCGTATGGATTCCTGACCCAACAATAATGGATTAGAATAAACTTTTGTTTTGTATGAAACGAGCGACTTATTAAGCCATGGGGAAAAAGATTTTGTGTCTATGTTTTTGGAAAATATATTACTTCTTTTGCTTGCCATTCCATTAATTGGAGCAGGTATTATTAGCCTTCTTCCAAGTGAATCGGTACGCCTTATCAGAAGCCTTGGCCTCTGTACGTCCCTCCTTACATTTTTAGTTTCACTTTTTGTGTGGATTTGTTTCGATAATTCAACAGCAAAATTCCAATTTGTAGTGGAGTGCCCGTGGCTTCCATTTTCTAATATGAATTTTTATTTAGGAATTGATGGAATTTCACTTTTTTTCGTGGTATTAACAACTTTTCTTGTTCCAGCCTGTCTTCTTGTTGGGTGGTCAAGTGTTAAAAACTTTGTAAAAGAATATGTAATTGCATTTCTTGTGCTTGAAACATTCATGTTAGCAGTTTTTTGCATGTTAGATCTTCTTCTTTTTTATGTTTTCTTTGAAAGTGTTCTTTTACCAATGTTTCTTATTATTGGTGTTTGGGGATCACGTGAACGAAAGATTCGAGCAGCTTATCAATTTTTCCTTTATACTCTTGTAGGATCAGTTCTTATGTTACTTGCTATTCTTTTCATCTATTTTCAAACAGGAACAACAGATCTTCATGTATTATTTACCACAGAATTCAGTGAACGACGTCAACTTATCCTTTGGTTTGCTTTCTTTTGCTCATTTGCAGTAAAAGTGCCAATGGTTCCTGTTCATATTTGGCTTCCAGAAGCACACGTAGAGGCACCAACAGCAGGATCTGTTATTCTAGCTGGTATCCTTTTAAAGCTTGGAACATATGGGTTTTTACGTTTTTCAATTCCCCTTTTTCCACTTGCAACTATCTATTTCACTCCCCTTGTTTATACAATGAGTGTAATTGGTATTATTTATGCTTCACTCACAACTTTACGACAAATTGACCTGAAAAAATTATTGCGTATTCTTCTGTTGCTCACATGGGTTTTGTGACACTTGGATTATTTAGTTTAAATGTTCAAGGTGTAGAAGGAAGTATTCTTCTCATGTTAAGTCACGGACTTGTAGCAAGTGCACTTTTCCTTTGTATTGGAACTCTTTATGATCGTCATAAAACACGACTTGTAAAGTATTATGGAGGATGTGTTCATGTAATGCCAATCTTTTCATTTTTCTTTCTCTTTTTCACACTTGGAAACTTAAGTCTTCCAGGAACAAGTAGTTTTGTAGGTGAATTCTTAATTCTAGTTGGAACATTCCAAGCAAACACTCTTCTTGCAACTTTAGCTGCTACAGGAATGATTCTTGGAGGTGCTTATTCACTTTGGCTTTATAACCGTGTAGTGTTTGGAAACTTCAAACCACACTATATGACTACATTTTCAGATGTGAATCGCCGAGAATTTTGGACATTCTTACCTTTTGTAGTATGCGTTCTATGGATGGGAATTTATCCAGAAGTATTCTTAACAAGTATGCATTGTTCGGTATTAAATCTTCTCCAACAGGGTATCCTTTCTTGTGCATAAAATTCTCATTCTCCCAAATGTTCTTTCATTCATTCTTCCGCTAGGCGGCTTATTTTAAGATGGATAAAGATCGTCTACGCCCATCTTCTGATGGGCATACTCGATTTTAAAGAAGATTTGTCACAATACTCTCATAGAAATATAATAATCCATCAACATGCAGTTCATATATTCACCATTCATGTTATGAATTGCATGAAGACATTATGGATAACTAGCACGATTCGCGATTGCATTTTGCTCGTCATTCAGTCATTCCGATGATGATCCCTTAAGAAAGAAATTCCTGCGATGACTATGGATTTTATGACCCTTTTTCAAAATGATTTTCTTTTCATTTTTCCAGAACTCTTTCTCTGCCTTGGAGCTATGTATCTCCTTGTTTATGGGGTGATTTACAGTACTTCAGCTTCTAAAGAATATCCTATTTTACTTCAAAATATTGGATATCTTAGTGTGTTATGTCTTGTATGGACTGGTATTTTACTTTTTAATGCACCAGTAACACACGCGGTCTTTTTTTATAATAGTTTACTTATTGACGACCTTACATTCTTTTTAAAAAGCTTGGTTCTTTTTAGTACAATTGGTTCTATTTTTCTATCATTTGATTACTTTAAACACGAATCTTTTCATGCTTTTGAATATATGGTTCTCTTACTTCTTTCAACGTGTAGTATGCTTTTAATGATTTCTTCATACGATTTCATTTCTATGTATCTTACTATTGAACTCCAAAGTCTTTGTTTTTATGTTCTCGCAGCATCGAAACGAAATTCTGAATTCTCAACTGAAGCAGGATTAAAGTATTTCCTTCTTGGTGCTTTCTCTTCAGGAATTCTCTTATTTGGATCTTCAATGATCTACGGTTTTACAGGAGTAACCAACTTTGAGGAACTTGCAAAAATCTTTACCGGAATGGGAGATCATTCACATATCATGTCAAATGGAGTTCTCGTTGGAATCTTATTCTTAGCTGTTGGATTTCTTTTCAAATTAACAGCTGCACCGTTCCATATGTGGGCGCCTGACGTTTATGAAGGAGCACCAACATCGGTAACTGCATTCTTTGCTCTTGCACCAAAAATTGCTATCTTAGGTGTATTTCTTCGCCTTTTCCTCTATAGCTTTTTTGACTTCCTAAGTGCATGGCAGGTTCTTTTCTTTGTATGTAGCCTTTTCTCAATGATTCTTGGATCATTAGCCGCGATGGCACAAAAGAAAATCAAACGTCTTTTAGCTTTTAGTTCAATTGGTCACATTGGATATATCTTATTAGGAGTGTCGTGTGGTACTGTAGAAGGTGTACAATCAGTTCTTTTATATTTAGTGATTTATGTTATTATGACTATGAACGTTTTTGGTGTGATTCTTTCGCTTCAACAGCAAGGTCAACCTTTACGCATTAAATATCTTTCTGATCTAGGGCTTTTAGGACAAACTAACCCTGTACTTGCTTTAACGTTAAGCATCACTCTCTTTTCAATGGCTGGAATTCCTCCTTTAGCTGGATTTTGTAGTAAATTCTATGTATTCTTTGCTGCTCTTGGATCTTCACTTTATGCACTTGCCTTCGTAGGTATCTTTGCGAGTTGTATTAGTTGTTTCTATTACATTCGTCTCATTAAGATCATGTATTTTGAGAAGCCTACACAATGGGTTGTATATAAGCCTGTAGATGCACCAAAAGCAATCTTGTTAGGATGCACAGTGTTTTTCATTTTATTCTTCTTCTTATATCCATCACCTTTATTCCTTCTTTCTCATAAGGTTGCTTTAACTTTATGTATGTAAGCATGAAAGAAGCCACCTTACGGAATAAAGTTTCGCTCATTGTACAATGATTCTTTTGTCTTGTGAGCGAATGATGTAATTGAAAGACAGAAAGAAAAAAATCTGCTTCATCTGAATTCATTTAATAATGGAATTCGTTTGCTCTTGTGGTCCTTTGCCTCTCAACGAGGCAAAGGAAGAGTTGAGTTTCTAACGGCTATGGCTATTTCATACGATAGATTAAAATGTAAGGATTAATATCCACCCCACCAATAAATCGTAACGAAGAGGAAAAGCCATACCACGTCCACATAGTGCCAGTACCATGCAGCGGCTTCAAATCCGAAATGGTGTGACTTTGTAAAATGGAAGTTCATTAAACGCACAAGACAAACAGCAAGGAAGATAGTTCCTACGAATACGTGGAAACCATGAAATCCGGTTGCAAGGAAGAATGTCGATCCGTAAATACCATCAGAAAGTGTGAATGGTGCTTCTACGTACTCCATAACCTGGAATCCTGTAAAGAATACAGCAAATACGATAGTAGCAATAAGACCATACATAGCTTGTTGGCGGTATCCTGCTAAAATAGCATGGTGTGCCCATGTTACAGCAGCTCCTGATGAAAGAAGAATTACAGTGTTTAAAAAAGGAACATCCCATGGGTTTAAAACTTCAATCCCCTTTGGTGGCCAAACTGCACCAATCTCTACTGTAGGTGCTAAGCTTGAATGAAAAAAAGCCCAGAAAAATGCAAAGAAAAACATAATTTCTGAAACAATAAAAAGAAGCATTCCGTAACGCAGACCAAGTTGTACTGTTGCTGTATGGTGTCCTTCAAAAGTAGCTTCGCGAATAACATCACGCCACCAGACATACATTGAATAAACAATCATACTTACTCCAAGACCTAGCATTACTTCTCCTCCTGTATAACCGTGAAAGTACATTACTCCACCAAAAGTACTAGCGAAGGCACCAAAAGATGCAAAAATAGGCCATGGACTTGGGTCAACAAGGTGAAAAGGGTGTTTTTGAACCATACTCATATTTAGGTATCTTTTCTTTCACACTCGAGTCTATAGACTCGTTTGTTTAGTTAAGAATACTCCTTTTGTAATTCGTAATCATTAAAGTGAAATCACTTTAATTCAAAAAGTTACAAGAATTAGTATTCTTTTTTGAAATTGCTTATTTACCTGCTGGCCCATCATATGGTGGGCACGTTGATATTAAACAGCAGGCTAGATTGAAAAATTAGCTCTTTCCGTAAGACGGCTTTATTGTCAAAAAAAGCTTGACGCTAAGTTTTAAGCTTCTTCAAGCTTATTTGATACCCATGAGATGTAATCTTCAAGATTCACAGCCTCTACTACGATTGGCATAAATCCGTGATTAGCACCACAAAGCTCACTACACTGTCCATAGAAAACACCTTCACGTTGAACAAAAAGAGAAGTTTGGTTTAGACGTCCTGGAACAGCATCACACTTAACACCAAGAGAAGGGACAGCCCAACTATGGAGTACATCTGCAGCTGTAACAATAACACGAACATGTGTGTTTACAGGTACTACAACGCGATTATCTACTTCTAATAAACGAAGTTGTCCAAGTTCGAGATCATCCTCAGGGATCATATAACTGTCAAAAACAATTGACTGATCATCCGCAGTTGCATAATCTGAATACTCATATGTCCAATACCATTGGTGCCCAATAGCTTTGATTGTAATCGCTGGATCTACAATCTCGTCCATTTGATAAAGAAGCGCAAATGATGGTAGAGCAATTACCATAAGAATAAGACTTGGTGTTACTGTCCACGCAATCTCTAAAGTAGTTCCGTGAATGATTTTTGATGGGATAGGGTTACGAGAATGATGGAAATGCCAAAGTGTTCGACCTAGCATCCAAACAACAAGTTAAAACGAAAATAATGAAGAAAAAGATGTCATGATGAAGATCTTGAATTCCTTGAGCAATAGGTGATGCAGGATCCTGAAACCCTAATTGCCATGGTTCTGGGGCATCAAGAAAAGCCTGTGAAGGCACAAGTACAAGCCCGAGAAAAAGTAAGAAAGAACGCATACAAAGTATCTTCTTTTAAATAACCGATCTATCAAAGACGGATAACTGCCCATAAAAAAATGAGCGAGGTAATCTTTCATAAGAAACCTACGTCTATCATCTTAATAAAAAGAGAAGGCACATTCTCCCCAGGTTGGAGTTGAACCAACGGCCTGATGGTTAACAGCCATCCGCTCTAACCACTGAGCTACTAGAGAATAAATAAGACGCCAATAGGATAATGACTTTCCGTAAGGTGGCTTCATTACAAAAAGTAAGTGCCCATGCTATGATGGGCTCTTTAAAAGATTTTTTGTTCGATTTTTACCAATCCTTTCGTTCATAAGAGAAAAATGGATAGCTATACTCACAAGGTCATGAGCATAGCATACATCAATCAATTTTGAATAGATGCTCCGTAATTTTCATGGACTCTATGTTCGAATTTTTAGTACAGTTTGGCTAAATTCGCGATTATTTTGCTCATAAATTTCTTGCTTTCTAACATGAACACCTTTTTGCATTGTAAGAACAATTGCACCGATCATAGCAACAAGAAGGATAAGACTTGCAAGAATAAAGAAATAGAAATAATACGTATAGAGCACTTGTCCAATTGCTTCAATGTTTGTTGATTGATGAACTTTAGTTGACCAATCTACAAATGATACTGGAAAAAGAGGCGTTACAGCGATTTCTTCATTTAACACTAGTCGAAGTTCTGAGAATCGAGCGAAGAGTGTGCTTGGTCCTGCTTGAAAACTAATAAGAGCAAAACAAGCCTTTGCAAAGAACATAACATAAAAGAAAGAAGCCTCAATAGTAGAAATAGCTGCAGTAGTATTGAAGTCTAATGCCGGAATGAATTCATTATCAACGATAAGGAATACTTCAAAAAGGAAGATAAGCCCAATAAGTCCTCCAATTGGAAGATAACGTAAAACGTTTTCATTAATCTCGGCAAGTCGAATGTTAAGCATCATGACAACAAATAAGAATAAAACAGCAATAGCACCAACAAAAACAACAAGAAAAACCATTGCAAAAAAGTCAAGATCTACCAATAAAAGTAATCCCGCTGCGTTACAGAATACAAGAATTAAAAAAAGCACTGAATGTACAGGATTCTTTGAACGAATTACCATTGTTCCACAAAGAAGTGCTAAACTTGAAAAAATATAAAAAAGAACCATTTCAGGTGCCATAAACGGACTTCTTTTTTCGGTGGACCTTTATCTTTGTTTATTTTAGACCAGATAGAAAAATAAAACGTCTATTTTGGCTTAAGCAAGGTCAGTAATGAAGATGAATCGTTAT
>Ga0115100_10582709_pt1 | contig 10218 bp, 16 predicted proteins | sample MBTome_3_FD_89642 | JGI IMG/M metagenome (GOLD analysis project Ga0115100, IMG submission 89642) | Marine eukaryotic communities from Pacific Ocean to study complex ecological interactions - MBTS_2Apr14_M1_3um Metatranscriptome... | ecosystem: Environmental > Aquatic > Marine > Oceanic | place... | reverse complement strand
GTTAAAGAAGAGTAAACTGCAGCGATGTTTGCATTCCGATTTGGGTCGTATTCGATACTTGTTACAATTCCAGTGAAGTCCTCTTTCCTGTAAAAATCAATTTCTCGATATTTTTGTTTGTGTCCACCGCCTCTGTGACGTATGGTTATTTTTCCTGAATTATTTCGCCCCGATGAGTTTTTTAAGCCGTAAACCTTTGTTTTGATAAAAGGCTTTTTTCTTAAAGAATTCTGTTTAATTTGTATTAAACCTCTTTGTGACGGAGTTGTCGGATTAATTCTTTTAAATTTCATTTTAAAAATAAATAATTATGTTTTTATTACAAAAAATTTTATCAGATACTAGTCTTAAAAAAATTGTTGCTGAGCAAACCTCGAGTTCTCAAGTTAACGTTAATAAAATGGTTGTTGAAAAAGAAGGATACACGAGCAAACTGTTTGAAAAACTTTGTGTTTTAAGTAAGATAAAAAACAAAAAAGCTACCAAGAGATTAAAAACTTTGCTTATCGCTCAATTATTACGAACTTTTAAAGTGTCTCAAATTTGTCGAAATAAAACGTCGTTAACGGATCATGTGAGTAAAAGATCTTCAACTACTTTTTATAAACAGAATTTGGTAAGATATATAATTCATGTTAACTTAACACGTACAAATACGTTAGTTAGTATTACTGATATTAAAGGAAACGTGAAACTTTTCAACTCTTCTGGTCAAGTAAACTTAAGAGGTAAGCAGAAGACAAAACAACCTGTCGCATTGATTAATATCTTAAAACGCGTATTATTGAAAACAAAATTCATGCAAGACGAACCTTTAGCGATTCATTTCAAAAATACAAGATCACATTACGAAGCTTTTATCATAAAAATGTTAAAAACTAAATTTTTTTATAAAAACCATTCGAAGTTATAACACGCAACCCCATAACGGTTGTAGAGCTAGGAAAATAAAGCGATTTTAAAAAAAAGAAAAATTCTATAAAAAGCATGTTAGAAGGGGTGACTGAGTGGCTAAAAGTGGCAGATTGTAAATCTGTTGGGTGTTCCCATCGTAGGTTCAAATCCTACTCCCTTCAAATTATTGATTTAGACCAACCTTTCGAAATATAACGCAGCCTGGTAGCGTGCCTGTTTTGGGAACAGGAAGTCATGTGTTCAAATCACATTATTTCGAAACTATTTTTTGTTTAACGGAAAATGTTTTATACGGTGCTTTTAATATTCCGTCAAGTAAATTTCGAAACAGAACAATGTTTGTTCTATAGTTTAGAGTTGTAACGTTTGTTAGTTGCGGAACCGAATAAATTTTATCATTCATACGAATACACATTGACGTCAGCAATCTGTTAATAGTGATTATTTTAGTTAATGCTTGATTCATCCGCTTTTCTTTGTACATGCTTATGAGAAAAAGTGGTCCATTTGCTAACTTTGTTAAATTTTTGAAAATCGATTTACCTATTGAGCTTTTTGTCAAACTATTATAGGATCGATAATAGTTAAGCTGCGAACGAACTAAGTCTTGTTCAACCTGTAGCCATTCTGAAATGTTTGAATTAGTTCCGTGGCAAAAGATGAAAAATTTGGTTTTTTTAAAATGATGTCTGATTTTGAAAATCTTGTAATTTTTGGTGTTAAACTTCATTCGAATAATATTAATATAGGCTTAGTAGGATTTGAACCTACGACAAAACCGTTATGAGCGGTACGTTCTACCCCTGAACTATAAGCCTTCAGAGATATCGTTTAAAAATAAAAAACTTTACGTTCAAACAACTTAATGAGTAATTTAAGTCTAGGTCAATTAATTATAATCGCATTACTATTAGTACTGCTTTTCGGAGATTTTTCAAAAATAAAACAAGTCTTTAGGTCTGTAGGTGACCAATTATCTTTGCGTAAAATATCTATCAGAAAGAAAAACAGGAAAAAAAGGGAGTTGAACCCTTGACCTTTGGTTTTGGAAACCACTATTCTACCAGCTGAACTATTTTCCTTCAGTCATTCTCACATTTTTACATGATTCAGTATTTTGTATTCGAACTTAAAAATAGAACGTTATTGATTATTCTAACATGGATTTCTGTTATAGCTGTCAGCTATTTTTATAAAGAAGTCTTGGTATTTCTACTAGTAAAACCAAATTTGATTATGTTTCAACAAAATTCACTATATTTTATTTTTACAAATTTAACCGATATTTTCTCAACATATTTGAAACTGATATCTTTTATCGGGAACCAATTTTTCATAGTATTTTTGTTGTACCATATATTCGTGTTCTTAGCCCCAGGGTTATATTTTTTTGAGTATAAAAGATACGCAAAACTTTTTAAAACAAGTTTAATCTTATGGTTTTTTTCCATCTTCAGTCTAAACACTTATATTCTACCACTCAGCTGGAATTTCTTTTTAAGCTTTCAAACGTCAATAAACCATTCTGTGTTAACTTTTTATTTAGAAGCGAAAATCGTTGAATACATAGACTTTTACATTAATTTGTATTATATATGCTGCTTAAATTTTCAGCTATTTGTCTTGTTAATCATTTATTTAAGTTACATAAAAGAAAACTTAGATTCAGTAAAAACATTAAGAAGATTTTTTTACTTCGGCTTTTTTTTGATTGCGACTTTTTTGACTCCTCCAGATGTCTTTAGTCAGATCTTAGTTGGAGTAAGCACCATAGTTGCTTTTGAGTTAACAATAGTTACAGTTATCTTGAAAATTCATGCGTCAAAAATGTCTAAAACTTTAATTCGGCAACCAGTTAAAACTAATCAATGTACCTACTGTTAATAATAGATATCCTAAAGACAGAGGAAGAAAACATTTCCACCCAATGTGCATCAACTGATCGTATCTGTAACGAGGTAATGCTGCTCTTGTAAGGATAAAAAAGATCACTCCGATAGCAATTTTTATACTAAACCAAAAACTTCCGGGTAAAACATTAAGTGGGAAAATATTAAATAATGGTAACCACCCTCCCAAGAATAAAATTGATGCAAAAGAACTCATTAATAGCATATTCGCATATTCACCTAAAAAGAATAATGCAAACGTCATCGCAGAATATTCAATGTTATAACCAGAAACTAGCTCTGCTTCTGCTTCCGGTAAATCAAAAGGATGACGATTGGTTTCGGCCAGCATTGAAACTGAAAACATCACAAACATCGGGAATAAAGGTATAATAAACCAGACACTTTGTTGTGCCAATACTATTGAGCTCAAATTGAATGATCCGACACATACAAACGTTTACTATTATAAATCCGATAGAGACTTCATACGAAATCATCTGAGCAGCAGAACGTAATGCACCTAAAAACGGATATTTAGAGTTACTCGCCCAACCCGCCATGACAATTCCGTAAACACTTAACGAGGAAGTTGCAAATAAATACAAAATACCGACATTTAGATCAGCCAAAACAAGACTTTGAGAAAAAGGAATCACAGACCAACCTATCAAACTTAAAATAAAAGTTAGTATAGGAGCAATCAAAAAAATAATAATACTTGAGTTACTTGGTAAAATAGTTTCTTTAGCAAATAATTTTAGGCCATCTGCTAACGGTTGCAGCAATCCTAAAAACCCGATTACGTTCGGGCCTCTTCTTCGTTGTATACTACCCATTATTTTTCTTTCAGCGATGGTAAAGTAGGCTACAGAAATTAACAAAGGGATAACGATAACAAGGATTTTTAATACAATAGAACTTATCAATACAAACATTTATAGAGTAATTATTCTTATACGATTAGGCTAAAATCGGACTTGAACCGATATTACAAGATTTGCAATCTAATACATTAACCAAATTATGTTATTTAGCCACAATTGATTTTTACAGGAAAGGATAAGGTGGGATTCGAACCCACGGTATCTTGCAATACAATAGTTTTCAAAACTAACGCCTTAAACCACTCGACCACTTATCCCTAGCAAAAGAAGGGATTCGAACCCTCAACTTCAATCTTGGCAAGATTACACTCTACCTTTGAGTTACATTTGCTGCTAGTATCAAAATTTATCTTTAAGCAATTTTAGTATTACTAAAAAAGTCTAAACCTAAATCGCTTCTTGAATTTATGTAAATAAGAATAGGAAAAAGTTATAATAATTCAATATAAGTTTTTAGCTCTTCCCGATTATTTTTTAGAAAAGTATGGGTAACGTGTCTAACCTGTATCTTGAGGAATTCATGTACGAGTTAAATTGTGGTATCGACAAAAATAGGATCTGCTCATCTATTAGCTGAGCCAAATCACTAATTTTAGTAATTCCCTTTTTCCGGTTTTTCTGCGCCTATCAAAGGAATCTTGAAAGATTTTAATAGAAAAACTAACTCATTGAAACTGTTTGCGTCTGTTACCATTGTGACGTCTAGATGTGGTAATCGATTAAAATACTGATAATGCTTTTCCAGTTCTAAAAATAACAGATTATTTTTTAAACTGAATGAAAACGTTTTTTTGATCTCGGCCCTTGATGTTAAACTTTTAAAACCTTGAAATTGTTTGAGTTTTGGAAAAATACCATTTACAATTTTATGTATGAATGTGTACATTGCCATTTTTCGTAAAGTAACTTTACAGCCGGATGGGCTGCCTTTTTTTATCTTTAGTGAAATGTTTGTTGTGCTTGAGTTTGTAAATAAACTTTTTTGCGAAGTAATCAATTCAAGAGCTAATAAAGTTGGCCCTAATTGTTTTAAGTCTGACTTTTTACAGCCAAAATTCAAAATAATTTTACAAAATTTTGGCATTTGATTTAAAGTTTTGTATTGAAACTTGTTCAATAAGTCGTATTTTACGACATTTTCGTTGTAGTAATTATAAAAATTCATATTTTATATAGCTAAACAAAGCCGGTAGAAATGCTAGCGAACTTTAAGAACCTCCCTTTCCTCAGTCTTTTTGACACAGGCCCTATAATTCTCGTTGCGATAGGCTTTCCTTGTTTATTCATTAAGCTGACTGCATTTTCATTAAAATAATAATTGGAACCGTCTTTTTTTCGTATTTTACTTCGTGTTCGAATTATAAGAGCTCTGTAAATCTCCCCTGCTTGGACCTTAGATGTTATACGTGATTTATTTCTAAGTTGCTGAATCGAGACTACAATCACGTCCCCTATTTTTGCGACTTTCCGTTTAAATCCACCTAAAACTTTAATACATTTAACTGTTTTCGCTCCAGAATTATCTGAAACTTTAAGAATTGTTTGTTGTTGAATCATAAAAAATTTATAGATTTTTGAGTCTTGAATTTGCGCTTATAGCTCAATTGGATAGAGCGTCGGATTTCGGTCCCGAAAGTTATAGGTTCAAATCCTATTAAGCGTAAAAATCCAATCAAAACCACCTAAAATTTGCGTATTTTCTTACAAGAAAGGCGTTGTTGTGAATCTCTTGCTTCGATTTATTACTACTACTAATATTCTGTGCTGCGTGAGTCATTTCATCACTGAAAGCAGCGGAAAATGTCGTTTTTGAAGTTTTATTAACAATATGCAGTATCAATTTAATTGCTAGAGAAATTCGGATTCGTTTGTGCAATACGAAAGGAAATTCTTTCGATTGTTTACGCCCTTTTGAAATAGTCTTGAGACTAACAATCGGAGAACTTAAAATTATTGCTGATTTAAATATATCCTTATGATCTTTTTTAAGTCTTTTTTGGCTGAATTTAATACTTTTTAAAAACAACTTTTCAGAAGTTTGTTTGTTTCCGTTGATAACTAAATGGTTCAGTAATACGTTTTTTAATGTCATATTTTTTTTTCAATTTTGAGATTTAGATATATTTAGAAGTTTTCTTCGTCCCATATTTTGATCTTGAGGTTTTTCTTGATTTTAGGCCTGGAAAGTCTAATTTTCCCCGAACCAGATGGTATTTGATACCAGGTAAATCTTTCACTCTCCCACCCCGTACTATTACGGTAGAATATTCTTGCAGATTATGCCCTTCTCCTGGTATATATGCTGTTATTTTTTTGTTATTGGACAACCGTAATCGAGCTAATTTACGCAATGCAGAGTTTGGTTTTTTAGGTGTTCTTAAAAAGACTTTAAGACACACTCCTTTCTTCTGAGGGCAGTGCTCTAGTGCAGGGGTTTTTAATCGTCTTGTTTTTTTTACTCGCTTCTTTCTAAATAATTGATTAATTGTTGGCATTTTATTTTAAACTTAGTTTAGAGACTCAATCAGAGATTAACGTCAAGAAAATTGAAGGGGTTAGTGACATAGTTTAAAGAAAATTTTCGACATCACACGTGGTAGCTTTTTTTAGATATAAAAATATAAAATTTTCAATAAAAAAGCCTAACAAAAGTACCAGCGCCAAATTAGATAACTACCTAATTATCATTACCAAAAAGGGGACTTGAACCCCTACTCTTTTAAAAAGAACTAGAACCTAAACCTAGCATGTCTACCAATTCCATCATTTTGGTTGTATGTATTTTTAATCTAAAGAAAAATACTCGTTATCGGACTTGAACCGATACTCTTTCAAAAAGAATCAGATTTTAAGTCTGACGTGTCTACCAATTTCACCAAACGAGCATAAACATCATTGAACCAATTTGAATATATTACAGATAAAAAGAGGCAAGCAGTCTACCTCAAGAATAAACCTTTTATAGAAAAATTCCACAATTTGATATATTAACCATAAGCTCACAAGTATTCGGGTTATTATTAACCTTATATTTTTTTTATTATTATAGTATAAAAACAACTATTCCTTATTTCATAGAAGTGAAAAAGTTTAGGGCGAAAAAATTAAACAAAAATGTGAAATACATAAAGACAATAGATAAAGATCTAAATTATAATTTATGGCTAATCAATTACTGCTACAAACATTTTCTTAAATAAAAAGGTTTGATTTGAGGGAGTATAACTCAATTGGTAGAGTGTATGCTTTGCAAGCATAAAGTTATCGGTTCGAGTCCGATTACTTCCAAAAAAATCTCTTCAGGTTGGATTTGAACCAACGTCCTGGTGGTTAACAGCCACTCGCTCTACCACTGAGCTACTGAAGATAAAACTTAAAGATATTTTAATTTATCTTTCATATGATTTTAACAAAGTGCTGAAATCCATCCAAAATGGAAACTGTAACGATAGATTTGTCGATTTTATATCTTCAATAATTAAAACCTGAAAAGTTCTATAGTTTATCTGCAAGTACTTTGGTGACATAGGCCAACCTTTCGACGATTTTACATTATTTTCAATTAAACAATGAGTCATAGGTTTAAATGCAACTAAATCACCATTTTTTAGTGTAAAATTGCAATTTTTTACTTGACATTTGTTTACAAAAACATGGCCATGTGAAATTAATTGACGTGCACTTCTGATACTAGTTACAAAATGAGATCTGTATAAAACTACATCCAAACGTTTTTCCAGCGATTCGATTAAAAAAAGTTTTGAGTTTGTAATTTTCTTTTTTAATTTAGTACGATTCAGTGCTAATGTCGAAACCTTTTTTAGATATTTTTCAGATAAACCCCCATAGAAATGACTAATTTTTTGTTTTGTATGCAGTTTATAACGAAAATTATTTTTAAAACTGAACGACAACAGAGGGTAACGTTGAAAATCGTAAAGCTTAAATTTACCGGGGCGTCTATTTTGGAATCGTTTTAGAAATTCAATTAAGTTTTTCCATTTTCGCTTCTTGAATTTAAAGATACGAGGTCGATTTTGTACATTTTGTCTTAAGTTCAAGAACTTTTTATATAACGGTTTATACCTTCTTTTTTTTGTAGTTAACATTAATAAAGTTTAAGTGAAATTAGCGTTTTGGCAGAACTTCCCAGTTAGGCTTTTTTAAAGAAGTCTGCGTGTTTTTAAAAATAGAACAGATTAAGAAAAGAAGTATGTTTGTTATTTTTTTGTTTACAAAAAAAAAATTTCCCGGAATTGGGTACGATACTTGTGAGCTAAAACTTGAATGGGTTCCAAACAAAATAATGGGAATGTCCAAGTCCACTAACTCTTTTACAATATCTGTTTTGATGTCCTGATCTAAAACTACAACTAATCTAGGTTTTGTTCTGATCGATAACAAATTATTGATATTCTTTAGCGACATTTTGCTGTCATAATTTCGTTTCTTCAAATTTAAAAAACGAGAAATAGAAACTCTATTAGCAAAAAAGCTATTAACCCAAAGGTTTGACGGAATGTAAAAATGTGGCGAACTTTTTAATAAATCTTCAAAAATTTTTGGAGCCATTCTAGGCAGTCCTACAAAAAGAATCTTGAAATTATTCAGATGACACTCATAGATAACCTTTAATGCTTTTTTTAGATACAATTCGCTTTGCTCTAAGCTTTTACTTACGAACTCATCAAAAACGTTATTTTTCAGATTATTTTTATAGACTTGAGATTTCAACAAATGCAGTTTTAATAATTTATATTTTTTTTGTCTAATTTTTTTTAGTTTCATTCTTATACTTTTTTACCTTCTTTTAAAATAATTGTTTCATTCTCATATAAAATTCCCTTTCCTTTATAAGGTTCAGGAGTCTTGTAAGAACGAATCGACGAAGCAATTTGCGATACATATTCATATAAACTTCCAGATATAAAAAGCTTATCAGCTTTTAAACAAAAAACTGTTATGCTAGGTGGGATTTTGAAATAGATATCATGACTATAACCTAATTTAAATTGCAGTAAAGTATTATTATCAGTTTTCACTAAAAAAGCTCTATACCCTACACCAACGAATCGCAACTTTTTACAAAGCAACACAGATGCCTCTAGCAAAATTTGCTTTAACAGTGCGACTGTTGTTCCTTGTAAAACTTTTAACTGCTTTCTTTCATTTAAAGAAACATTTTGGAAAGGTTGCGAGGTCACGCCGATAAATTTTTTCTTTAACGAAACAAAGACACGGGTTTTTAATTTCAACGATTTTTTTTCTTAAAGGACCTACTACAGTAATAACTCGATTTTTCTCAGAGTAAAAAACTGAAATATGTTTAGGTATTTTAACAATGTGTTTTTTTGATATATTTTTCATAATTATTTTATTATAATGTAAGGTTCTCCACCTAAATTTAATTTTTTACATTCATCGAGAGGCATTAAACCTTTATTGGTTGAAACAATTACGACACCTTTACTCGAGTTTATTTTCCATAATTGTTTGTTTGAATAATAAACACGCTGCCCTGGTTTTGTTATAGGTTGTAGCGAATTTATGGCAGGTTTTCCATTTTTATATTTTAGAAAAATTTTAAACATATTTGGATTTGATTGAGAAATGGTGTACCCTAGGATAAAACCTTCATTCCATAAAAGATTTAAAAAAGCGCTACAAATTTTTTTTTTTCGCTGTAAAATAAATGAGTTTTTTGCCATTTGACCATTTTTTATGTTTGCAAACATATTCCATAGATAATTTTTCATACTATTTAAGATTTTAAATGTTTAGAGGCAGACTTGAACTGCCGACCCAAGGATTTTCAGTCCTTTGCTCTACCAACTGAGCTATCTAAACTTTACAAATTATTTTTAAAATAAGTTTCACCGTATACATCTAAAAATTGAAGATAACATTTTGAAGATAACGAGTTTACCTTATTTTTCTTTGAAGAAAATTTATTCGGGTTAAACTTTTTATGTGTTTCTTTGTAAAATTTATTTTCGTTTAATACAAATTCAATTTTAATTTTTACATCAGCAAATAATTTGCATTGGATTTTTTTTAAGATCATTAAAAGTTTTAATCCTTGATAAGAATAAAGACTTAACTGCTTCCGATACACACGAAATTCAAATTGATCCTGTGCTTTTTTATTTACATGAGGGGATTTTAGAATACTAAATTTTTTGGTTAATTTAGGTTTTGAGTGCTGGATTGAATAAATATTGGTTTTGATTCGCTTATTTTTACTAATTTTAAGAAAAAAACGTAAAAACGTATTCAGGGAAATAGAATTTTTTGATGATATATATATATTAATAAACATGAATAATAGACAACAAGATAACTTAATGAAGGTTTATACCGTCGTTCAAATAAATACAAGTTAAAATAGTAAAAACATAAGCCTGAATAATCGCTACACCAAGTTCTAATCCAACAAGTAAAATTAAAACAAAAAGTGGTAAAACATGAATAACAGCCAACAAATCTTCTAGCAATAACATACTCCATGAAAATCCAACAATTACTTT
>Ga0115100_10811032_pt1 | contig 10268 bp, 16 predicted proteins | sample MBTome_3_FD_89642 | JGI IMG/M metagenome (GOLD analysis project Ga0115100, IMG submission 89642) | Marine eukaryotic communities from Pacific Ocean to study complex ecological interactions - MBTS_2Apr14_M1_3um Metatranscriptome... | ecosystem: Environmental > Aquatic > Marine > Oceanic | place... | reverse complement strand
GTTCAAACGAAAGGAGCTCTGATAAGTTTTTCTATTCTGTTGGCATCTTATGATGCCAACAGAAAAGATTTGAATTTTTTAATAGTAAATTTTACCACCACCCCATTTTTCTGCAACCACTTTCGGCTGTAATAGGATATGACCTGCAATTGAATACATATCTTCATCTGTTAAAGAGCGCATTTTTGGGAAGATGTCTGCACTAGCGATACTTGGGTGAATTTCAGCAATTGATTCTAAACCGTCGTAAGTTGTTGGGTTTTTCATGTAATCAACTAAACCGGCAATATTATCGCGAGATGGAGTCGCATAAGATAATGCTTCCGCATCTAACCCAACATTGGGGTTTGTTTTTGTGATACCACCCGTATGACAAATACCACAAGACGAGTTAAAAAGACGTTTACCACGTTTAACTTGTTCTGGTGTTAAAACAACAGTTTTTCCTGTTGAATCCAGTGGAATTGTCCGTGACGCTTCATCTAATTCAATAGATAATGCGATTGTTGAGTTAAAACAAGTTAAACATAATAAACTTACAAAAACCGATTTTAAATATTTACGTAACATAAAAATTTGATCTTAAATTTTATACAAATGAGCCCAAGAGAAAAGGTAAGTCGTTTTTAAAATAAAGTAAAGTTTATTTTAACGTACGATTTTGTCATTACTACTAACAAGAGCAAGTGCTCCAATGATTCCAAGTAGAACAACAGCGCCTGCAAATAAACTAAAAATAAAACTTGATAAAGATGGTGTCATTTAAACTATTAGTTGTTATTTTAATAAGATGCTCATAAAAGTACTCTATTTAAAGAGTAACAAGTGTCCCGTTCGGAAGTTAAATGGGGTTGCGTATTCCATAACCCCTATTATTTCGGCGTTTAATTAGATATTTACATTATAAACCAGACCTACATTATCAATAATAACAAGATGGTTCAGATACCAATCAATCTTATCAAATAAGAAATAGGAAAAAATAACACCCAGATCTAATCCTCCGATACAAGGTAACCATCCGAGAAAAAATTGATTAGCGGGTTTAGTAATTAAAAAAGCAAAACGCAGGGGCGGGATTTGAAAAACGGGTATATTTCCAAAATATTGTAAAATAAACCGTAATAAATAGCACAAACCAAACAATGCCCATCCTAGACACATGCACCAGACAACTTGACCAAGAATTGTTCCGATAAACGCATTGGGACATGTAATAACGATGGAGTCAGTACTCAGTTGAACTAAATCGCCAGAAGGCGTATGTAAATCATAAAGATCAATTCCAGATTGCTCTAAATTTTCACTGGCTAAAAGAAAAGGTAACGATGTGTTTCCCATATCGTAGTTTTACTTAATAAAAAATTAAAAACCCAAAGTTACAAATTTCCTATTTTTCAATATGGAATACGTTAGTTGATTATTACAACTTGTACTCCATATAAATTTAAAATGTGAAACTTGTCCAATCAACATCAACATTCTCGATGATAAGTGATGAGTTATAAATTTGTAAAATAATTAATAAAAACACTAAAAATAGAGCCATTACAACTCCCATTAACGGCGTTGTACCCCAACCTGGGGCAACTCGCCCATATTCAGCATTTAAAGGGCGTAAAAATTCGCCTAATCTAGTTCTTAAAGCCATAATTATGGTATTTGTGTAAAATATATTTTATAATTAAACGATATATAGAACTGGGCTATATAATAAAACTTTAAAATATCAAAAATCTCACCTTTTGAAATCAAAAATGGAAAGCTCATCAATTTTAATTATTTTTATGGCTAGCATATTAGTAGGAGTAACAGGCTATTCAGTCTATACATCGTTTGGACCTGCCTCACAAAATTTGCGAGATCCGTTCGAAGAGCATGAAGATTAAATTTTTCTCATTCGAGAAAACTTCAATATGGAAAACTATCAGCTTCTATTTTACATAGAAGACTGATAGTATGATCCATTTAACTGGTAATCAGAGCGTTTAAAAAAACAATAAACGCTTATTTTTTAATAATTTTCGGTGTTTCACGGAAGAAAACTGAAAAGAATAAAACAAGTAATGTACCAACTAATAAAAAGGTATAAACAAGTGCTTCCATAAATATTTTTAATTTTAAATAATTTCAAAATCTATTAACGATTTAAACAACACCTTGCTTACGCGCTGTTGAGTCATCACCTAATTTTTGGAAGGCACCAAATTCAACTTGCTCCGTAACTTCGGCACCAATACCAGTGAATACATCACGGAATAAAGTACGTGACCCATGCCATAAGTGTCCAAAGAAGAATAATAAGGCAAAGTTTAAGTGACCAAAAGTATACCAACCTCGTGGGCTACTACGGAATACACCGTCAGATTCTAAACTTGTTCGATCAAAATCAAAAACTTCACCTAATTGTGCTTTACGGGCAAATCGTTTAACAGTTGGAGCATCTTTAAAAGATTGTCCGTTAAGTTTACCGCCGTAGAAGTCAACGGAAACACCAACTTGCTCAATACTGTATTTTGATTCAGCTCGACGGAATGGAATATCCGCACGAATTACACCATCTTTATCTACTAAAATAACTGGGAATGTTTCGAAGAAAGCTGGCATACGACGCACTGTTAATTCACGTCCGTCACGATCTTTAAATACAGGGTGACCTAACCACGCTTCAGCAATTCCATCTCCTTTATTCATTGGACCAGAACGGAATAATCCACCCTTCGCTGGATTGTTACCAATGTAATCGTAGAATGCTAATTTATCTGGAATTGAAGACCATGCAGCACTTTCTGATAATCCTTCACTTAATGAAGTTTCTACTTGTCTTTCAATTTCCTGTTGGAAATACCCACTATCCCATTGATAACGAGTTGGGCCAAATAGTTCAATTGGTGTTGTCGCACAACCGTACCACATTGTTCCTGACGTTACAAATGCAGCAAAGAAAACAGCTGAAATACTACTTGATAGCACTGTTTCAATATTACCCATACGTAATGCACGGTATAAACGTTGTGGTGGACGAACCACGATATGGAAAATACCTGCTAAGATACCGAAGGCACCTGCTGCAATATGGTGTGAAGCTACTCCACCAGGGTTAAATGGATTAAATCCTTCAGGACCCCATGCCGGTGCTACACCTGCTACTTTACCAAGCACACCATATGAATCTGAAACCCAAATACCTGGACCAAAAAGACCAGTTACATGAAATGCTCCAAACCCAAAGCATAAAAGACCTGATAATAATAAATGAATACCAAAAACTTTTGGTAAATCAATTGCTGGCTCACCATTTTTTGGATCACGGAATAATTCTAAATCCCAGTAAACCCAGTGCCAAATAGCTGCTAAGAAACACATACCTGATAAGACAATATGCGTTAATGCAACACCTTCATAACTCCATAGACCCGGCGAAGAAACACTTTCTCCAGTGATACGCCAACCACCCCATGAATCGGTTACACCTAAACGTGTCATGAAAGGCATTACATACATACCTTGTCTCCACATAGGATTTAGGACAGGATCAGACGGATCGAAAATAGCTAACTCATATAATGCCATTGAACCTGCCCATCCTGCAACTAGTGATGTATGCATTAAATGTACAGCAATCAAACGTCCTGGATCATTCAGGACGACTGTGTGTACTCGATACCAAGGTAAAGCCATCTAAATACCCCTTTTTTTGTTATTTTTTTATATTAAATTGCTTTCTTACAAAAAATCATTACCTATATTCTTCTAAATATAGGTAATCATTGTTGAGTAGTATTGTAACTGCAAATTTTACTATTAATCCTTACTGATTTAAATAAGTTATTTTTACAGAAACACCAGGTGGAATTTCGACTTTTAGAAAGCTTTCAGCTAAAGCTGTATCATTTTGTGTAGTATGAATATCTAACAAACAACGATATTTTTCTAAACCAAAATGCTCTCTTGATTTCTTGTATACATGTGGTGACTTTAATATACAGTAATATATTTTCTTTTTTGGAAAAACAAAAGGGCCATTTGGCTTACTTTCCCCACTCCGTTTTAATACATCTGTTAAACTTGCACACGTACTTGCTAACAATGAGTGTTCAAATGATTCAAAAATCACCCGTGTTTTTAAGACTTTTTCCATAGTTGCGTGTGATGAGTTTTCTAGTTATTACTTAACAATTTCCGATACAACACCGGCACCAATTGTTCGACCACCTTCACGGATGGCAAAACGCATACCAGCTTCAATAGCAACTGGTGAGATTAATTCCGCTGTCATTTTAATACGGTCGCCAGGCATTACCATTTCTACAGCATCACCATCATCAGATGTAAATTGCTTAATACTACCTGTAACGTCAGTTGTACGTACATAGAATTGTGGACGGTAACCGCTGAAGAATGGTGTATGACGACCACCTTCTTCTTTCGTTAAGATGTATACTTCTGATTCGAAGACCGTATGCGGTGTAATTGTACCTGTTTCAGCTAGTACCATACCACGTTCAATATCTGTTTTTTGAATACCACGTAATAATAAACCAACGTTATCACCCGCGAAACCTTCCTCAAGCGTTTTTTGGAACATCTCGATCCCCGTTACAGTAGTCTGGCGAGTTTCACCTAAACCAACAATCTCGACCGTATCACCAACCTTTACAACTCCACGCTCAATACGTCCTGTTGATACAGTTCCACGACCAGTAATTGAAAATGCATCCTCAATTGCCATTAAGAAAGATTTATCAACATCGCGAACAGGCGTTGGAATGTATTCATCAACAGCATCCATTAAACCGTAGATTTTATCAACCCATTTATCATCACCGCGCTTAAGAGAACCATTTCCTTTAATTGCCTCAAGTGCTAATAAAGCTGACCCACTTACACATGGAATATCATCACCTGGGAATTCGTAATTTGATAATAATTCACGAACTTCTAATTCAACTAATTCTAATAATTCTTCATCATCAACTTGATCTTCCTTATTTAAGAACACAACAATATGTGGAACACCAACTTGCTTCGATAATAAGATATGCTCTCGTGTTTGTGGCATTGGACCGTCCGCAGCTGAACATACTAAAATAGCACCATCCATTTGAGCAGCACCAGTAATCATGTTTTTAACATAATCAGCGTGGCCAGGACAATCTACGTGTGCATAATGACGACCTTCCGTTTCATATTCCACGTGTGCAGTATTAATAGTAATACCACGCGCACGCTCTTCTGGAGCCGCATCAATATCTGCATAATCTTTTGCTGCACCATCTGTTCCTAATGCAAGCGTCATCGTGATCGCCGCTGTTAGTGTTGTTTTACCGTGATCTACGTGACCGATTGTACCGATATTAATATGTGGTTTACTACGTTCAAATTTTTCGCGAGCCATAATGTATTTTAGTAAATAATGTTAAATAAGTTTTTTAAAAATAAATTTCAATTAATAACGGAAGTGAGCAAAGGCTTTATTCGCTTCCGCTTGCTTATGCGTTTCTTGCTTTTTTCGAATAGCATCACCTGAATTTTTTGATGCATCGATTAACTCGTTTGCTAATTTTAAAGCAATTGTTTTTCCTGGACGTTTACGAGATGCTTTGACAATCCAGCGTACAGCTAAATTTGTCCCTCTAAAACTTGTTACTTCCATTGGTACTTGATATGTGGCACCACCAAAACGACGGGCTTTTACTTCAACTAATGGGCTAACATTTTTTATCGCTTTTTCAAAAACTTGAATAGGATCTTCTGTTAAACGGTATGCAATTATATTAAGTGCATCACAAACTATATTTTGTGCTAAGGTTTTCTTGCCATCTTTAATTAGACGAACGACCAGCATACTAACCAGATAATTGTTATAGACTGGATCGGGTGCTGGAAAACGTTTTTTTATAACTTTTCTACGCGACATACTAAACGTATTTTAAAATTGTTACTTTTTTGATTACTAAACCAAATTAGGTTGTTGGTTTTTTAACACCATACTTTGATCGGCCTTGATTCCGATTTTTTACAGCACCACTATCGAGTGCGCCGCGTATTATATGGTATCGTACACCTGGTAGATCTTTTACCCTTCCACCACGTATTAGGACAGAAGCATGTTCTTGTAATTCATGCCCAATCCCTGGAATGTACGCCGTGACCTCAAAACCAGAAGTTAAACGAACACGAGCAACTTTACGAACTGCTGAGTTTGGCTTTTTTGGTGTTGTTGTATAAACACGTGTACAAACACCACGGCGTTGAGGACAATTTTTCAACGCAGGAGATTTTGTCTTATCTTTTTGAGTTTGGCGTTTAGTACGAATTAATTGTTGTATAGTGGGCATTACAATTCTTTAGTGTTATTTTAATTATCTAAATTGTATTTTTTCATAAAACGATCTACACGACCTTCCGTATCCATTAACTTTTTTGAACCTGTGTAATAGGGATGGTTACCAGACCAAATATCTACATTCAATTTTTCTTTCGTTGACGAGACTGTATAGACTAATTGTCCATCACAATACACTTCGGTATTTTCATACCATTCAGGATGAATATCTTTTTTCGGCATAAATAAAATTGTAATAAGTTAGCGTTTTGAGTATTGAGACGCTTTTCGAGCTTTCTTTAAACCATATTTTTTACGTTCAACACTTCTTGGATCACGTGTTAATAAGCCAGCGACTTTTAAGACTGAACGGTAATTTGGATCGATTTTACATAAAGCTCGTGCTAACCCTAACGTTATTGCTCCCGTTTGACCAGATAAGCCACCACCGCTTGTTTTAACAATAATTTTATAATTATTAGTTAAATTTAGTAGTTCGAGACTAGTTTGCAACGTGCTAAGATAAGCAGAATTGAATTGTAAAAATACATCAGCAATTGTATTGTTAATCAAAATCTCAGATTTCTGATTATTTTCAAGTCTATGAACTTGCACAATTGCAACCGCTTTTTTCCGGCGGCCAATAGCTAATGCTAATAATTTGTTATCGGCGATATCAGACATAAGGTTTATCTAATTGATAATATTTCAGGTTTTTGCGCCTCATGGGGATGAACAGCATCTGCATAAACTTTCAAATTTTTATACATCGTACGTCCAAGAGGTCCTTTAGGTAACATTCCTTTCACTGCCTTTTCTAAAATTCGTTCTGGCAGACGATCTTGTAAATGTTGGAAAGATTCTACCTTTAATCCACCTGGTCGACCAGAATGACGTCTGTAAATTTTTTGTGTTGATTTACGACCTGTGACAGAAATATCTTTCGCGTTAATAACAATTATGTTATCTCCATTGTTTAAATATGGAACATACGTCGACTTATGTTTTCCACGTATAATTGTCGCAATTAACATCGCTAATCGTCCTAAAGTTTTCCCTTGCGCATCAATCAAATACCATTTTTTAGTTGTAGATGGTACAATCGTTTTTTCCATATAAATGAATTTTTAATTTAAACATAAACCGAAGCGATTCTGTAATTTTTCAACTACCTCCGTAGCTGATTTTTTTCCAAAATTTTGAATTTCTTTCAAATCTTTAACAGAGTACTTAATCAAATCACCAATTGTATGAATGTTTGCCGCTTTCAAACAATTATAGGAACGTACAGAAAGCTCTAGTTCTTCAATCAAAATATCAGGCGGATTGTCTTTTTCAGGGACGGGCACCACATTTGATTCATCGATTATCAAAGAGCCAAACAAATTTTGTAAAATTTGTGCAGCTTTATTTAAAGACTCCTTGGGTGAAGTGCTGCCATCTGTTGTAATTTCAAGATTTAAAGTCTCAGTTGATTTTTCACCAATTCGAAAAGAATCTTGGATATCAAAATTAACAGTTTTGATTGGACTAAAAATTGAGTCAATTTGTAAGAATCCTGAGTTTGAATCTTTCATGGTTTCATCGACCATACGATACCCCGATCCTGATTCAATCCGTAATTCTAATTCAAAATTAACCGACTCTGAAATTGTTGCAATATATTGACTGGGATTAACTACTTCTAAATCAGCGGGCAAACTAATACTACTGGCGGTAACTAATCTTGGTCCTTGAACTTTTAAACGGGTTAAAAAAGGTGTTTGTAATAACCCTGAAAATTTAATTTGTTTTAAATTTAAAATAAGTTCTAATACATCTTCTCTTACACCAGGTATAACAGAAAATTCACTTGGGCTTTCTAAAATTTTTACTGCAGTAATAGCAGTTCCATCTAGTTCACTTAGTAAAACACGACGTAGTGTGTTTCCTATAGTTAGGCCTTGACCTGGTAAAAGATCTTTAAGTAAAAACTGTGTTGTCTGTTCTCCAAGTTCCGTTTGACTTGACTCAATATCATCAAATTGCAACTGTTGTAACATTGTTTATTAAAAGTTATTAAACACGTCGACGTTTCGGCGGTCGGCAACCGTTATGAGGGACTGGAGTAATATCACTTACAGATGCAATATTAAGGCCCATAACTTCTAACACTCGGACAGAAGTCTCACGCCCTGAACCTTGACCACGAACACGTACGTCAACTTTACGTAAACCTTGATCAATAGCCGTAGCTGAAGCTTTTTCAGTTGCAGTTTGTGCAGCAAAAGGAGTCCCTTTACGTGCACCTTTAAAACCAACGCTACCCGCTGAAGACCAGGAAATTGTGTTACCTGATAAGTCAGTAATAGTAACGATTGTGTTATTAAATGTTGAATTTATATGAACAATCCCGTTTACAATATTTTTCTTTTGTTTTTTTGGGCCTGTTCGTTTATTTTTTACTACCATACTAATTCTTTAATAGAATATTTTTCGTTATAAACGTTAGATAATACGTTTTCCTCTTGACGTTCGCGAGTTTGTACGCGTTCGTTGCCCTCTTAACGGTAAACCTTGTCGGTGACGTCGGCCTCTAACACAGTTAATTTGGGATAGACGGATAATATTTTGTTTTATTACTCGACGTAAATCGTCTTCAACTTGATAATTATTTTCAATAACATCACGTAATGCCATTAGATCTTGATCAAGTAAATCAGACGTACGTTTGTCTTTATCAACATTTGCAGCTTTTAAAATCGCACGTGAAGATGTTAGACCAAGGCCATAAATATCCGTTAGCGCATATTCAATTTTTTTCGAATTAGATAAATCAATACCAGAGATACGAACCACTTTTTCCTCCTAATATTTGCTAATTCACTATTTAACCTTGACGCTGCTTATGCTTAGGATTTGAACAAATAACACGAACAACACCAAAGCGACGAATTACTCGACATTTCTCACACATTTTTTTTACAGATGGACGAACTTTCATAATTACAATTTAAGAAGTTGGGGTTGTTATAGATCCTTTAATTCGATTTTATCATAGGATCCGAATATAGAATACGTACGAACTTGTCGACTTAAATCTACAGCTACACCAGATAAGATAAGGATAGAAGTTCCCCCAATCCCTTTAAACGTGGGTAAGCTAAGATGAGCCATTGCTAAAATACTAGGAATTGAGACAATCAACGCTAAAAAGAGTCCACCTAATAATGAAATTCGATTTATAATTTCTTGTAAGTATTTCATTGTTGGTAATCCAGGAGGGACTGAAGGAATACTTGATGCACGCTTTCTTAAATCTTTTGATAGTTCAATAGGATTTAATGTAATCGTTGAATAGAAATAACTAAAGAACAATGTCAATAAAAAATATCCGCTTAAATATAGTAAACTTCCGAAATTTCCAATTGAAAATGGGATATTAATTCGATTGACAATTGCTAAAATTAGATTAATCAAACTTGACGCAAGAATTAAAGGCATAATCCCACTAGGGTTTAAACGGAAAGCTATAAAACGACTCTCTTTATTGTTTGATTCTTGTAATAATTCTTTCAACGAAACTGTCTTAATCTGCCGCGTTGTATCTTGAACGATAACAATACTTACAATTCCTATAAAGAAAAGTAAAATAGCTATGCTTTTTGCAACCGTATCGGAACTAGAAATAAAATTCGTTAACGCACTAGGTAAACAAGACACAATATTAATGAAAATAAACAAGGAAGTACCATTTCCAATACCATTTTCATTTATTAATTCGCTTAGCCACAAGATAATTAAGGAACCTGTCATTAAGGTAATCGCAATTGTAATCGCATATTTTATATCCCAGCCGAAAACATAAGGCTTTATCGCAAATGAGATAACGAGACCATATTGAAACGCAATAGCCGCAGTTAAGTATCTAGTAATTTTTGTAACTTTCTTTTGACCTAAT
>Ga0115100_10128522_pt1 | contig 10437 bp, 8 predicted proteins | sample MBTome_3_FD_89642 | JGI IMG/M metagenome (GOLD analysis project Ga0115100, IMG submission 89642) | Marine eukaryotic communities from Pacific Ocean to study complex ecological interactions - MBTS_2Apr14_M1_3um Metatranscriptome... | ecosystem: Environmental > Aquatic > Marine > Oceanic | place... | reverse complement strand
TTCCCACCACCACCACCACCACCACCACACTGCGTCATACCATCAGGTAGTTGTATGTTGCTGTTGCCCTGTCTCGAAACGGCGTGGTTGTTCATAATGAATTGACCGTCGTAGTGTGTCTCGAGCTTCACACGATCGGATATCAAATGCGAACACACCGTCCCACCCAACACCCCCAACGACGCGCTGATGAGCCCCGACTGCCACGAGCACATGCCCTTGTGCTGGTTGTTTTCATCGACCGAACCCAGATAGAACACACTGTACATAAAACAGAAAAGCACGAAGACCGTGTAGTACGACACGTTCATGGTTGCGTTTGGTGCATTGAGGAGGATGTTGAGGTTTCCCCAGTAACCAAGTATGTACCCTGCGGAGAAGTTGAAGAAGGAGGCCTGTGTATACCGTTGCAATGGTGTGGCCAAGTACAGTAACACGTTCATCGTTTCAGACTTTTGGTCAGGTGCTGGATACAGGATTCGTGCGAAGGAGTAAAATATCAACAACTCCACGAAGTAACCGGCTATGAAGTACAGCTTTGCCGTAGACGAACGCAACGTGGTGTCCATCAAGAACACGACCATCACAAACACAGTGGACACCGGAAGGCTACCCGCAGAAGACGACCCGAAATCGACCAGCTCGTTGAGGAACGCTTGGCCGAAGTTGTAGGAGTGTGATTGCTCGGACATTAGAGGTGATGAGGGCAGTAGGTTGTGGTGCGCAATCAATAAAGTACTGTTGTAGCGAACATAATAAAATGTGTGGGGAGCGGTTTGGTGTGTGTGGGTGTGTGGGTGGGTGGGGTGTGTGGGTGTTGTAATGTGAACGAATCACCAAATCGACATCTCAACATCAAAAGCCGTCCGTCTTCAGTGTGAAGTCGTTGTTGGCTTCGCAGTCGTCGGGGAACTCTTTGTCGAAGTCCGTGTAGATCACGTTGTGTTTGCGGATACGACTCGTATACGCCCCGATGTGCTTGGCATCGGCAGATACCCGTCCCAAGACCATCGTGTCGGGTGTGGAGCTTGTGCCGTCGAATCCACTGTGCAGGACAGGTACGGCATTCCAGTACTTGTCGAACATATAACCGATTGGGTCGGTCTTGATGGTGCCTTTAGCCGCACGGGGCACACACCGGCGAAGTGTTTGTTGATGTGCGCATTCTTCTCGGTGTCGAACAGCTGGGATTGAAACAGAGCTTTGGCGCTGTCCATGCTTCGCTTGCTCGGTTTCACGACGCCGATGTGTGTGTATACTTTCACATGATGACGCGAGGTGGGCAGGTGACGATGAGACTGGAAGCGCACGGCGCGCGCGAGGGACTGGTCGCGCTCGGCCACGCTCAGGAGGGGCTCCAAGAGTTGGACGTGTTCGATGCCCATCAGGCTGATGCCCTCTGAGGAGTCCTTGTCCAGCAGCATCACCGAGGGAAGCGGTTTACCACTGGGTGTCTTTGGTCCGTCGTAGGGCAAGAGCTCGAAGTCGGTCGATTTGATCACCTGTTGCTTCGCTTTGCCGTCGCTTCCCATCTCGTTGTCGTAACGTACGGTGAACACGCGTTGGATGTCTGCGTATGTGACGGGGACGCTCTTCTTATGGAGTTCGTCGTACATCACTTCGAGGGTGTGCTTTTTGGGGTCAATGCTGATGACTCGACCGGTTGTCCACGTTTCGTTCGTTTGGATGGGCACGACGGTGACACCCGGGTAAATCTGCGCATTGTCGGTGTTCGGCTTCGTGTCGTCGATGTATTCCAACACGACCGCCTTGCGTGTTCCGTTGACCTTCACTGGGCGATACACGTTGTTAAACTCTTTCAGGATACGTGAACGACCTTCGGGCTTCATCGTCGACCGGATGTAGTAGTGCTGGATGCCCAAGCTGTTCAAATACGCAGAGAGAAGATAAATACCCTGCTTCTTGAAGTCCGAACGAATGAACGTCCGCTCGCCCTTCTTCTCGGCTTCCCGTATCATTCGCACCACGTTCTTGAACTTGGAGCAACCGGACAGCGTCTGCACAATCTCGCCTTCTGCCCCTTGGTTATCGAAGTTGCTGGCGTCGGCTTTTTTATGGGTCTTGTCAGGATGCCCACCACGTAGCTTCTTCCGGCTGTGGTGGTCCTTCTTGTGGCGGTAACGCAGGCGAACGGTGCCGTCGTTGTCATCGAACACGTACTTGACCTGCTTGTCCAGAATACAGTCTACGATTCCCCACATATTCGAAATACATCGTCCGTATCTCCACACACCCCGCATTGTGCGGAACTCGTTGATTTTGAGCTTGGCTCCGTCGTGGTCAACGTTCGCGTAGAAGCGCACCATTCGTTCGGTCATCGTGCCAAAGATGAAGAACAAGCACTGTTGTGACTGGTAAGTATTGTACAAGGCTTCGGTGGGTGCCTCAATACTGGTTTTGCCGTAGTCCAGCGAGTCCGAAGGTTGCTGGTAGAAACTCACGTAGCGCCCAATGTCACGTGACATACGTTCCAAATCCATCGGTGCCTGTGCGAGGGCGATTTCGGGATTGTGGGTGACCTGCAGGAACCCGAATGAGGCGAAGGCATACTTTTGGAAAGCCGCCATAAAGCTCTTCGCCGGCTGGTTCTTGATGTAGCCGTCAATCTCTTGTGCAATCTCGTGCACCACGAGCGCTCCTTGGTCCGTGTAGTTGTCCATCTCCTCGTTGACCGCGTTGTCGAACAACTGGCCGACCATCTTCTTGGTGCCTTTTCGGCTGGTGGGGACTTGGGACGCTTTCTCTCCTATGTCGGCGATTGCCTGACTCTTTGCCTCGAGGAGCTCCTTTTTTTTGGCCGAGAAGAATCCACCACCGTACATATCGTCACCACCGAAGTCTTCTTCTTGCATCATTTGGCCTCGTTTGGACAGTTTGACGTACTCTTTTGCACGCGAATGCAGTGACAGGTTGTATCGTTTGAACAGATAGAGGTACGTCCATTCGCGCAGTTTCTTGTACAGACGACTGTGGATGTAGTTGTAAATAGACAGGAACGCCGTCCACGCCACCGGCTTCACCCAGTTGAAGAAGATGGAGTTCTTGCGCTTCTGGAAGATGTCGTTCTTGCGGTACATCTCGTACAGTTGCTTGTCGTGCACTGGAAACTTGTTCCGGCGTGCGACCAGATTCACCAGAATCATAAAGTCGGATTTGCCACCGTGTTCGGGTGTACCAGTCATAAGCAGCAGTTTGTCGGCCTTGGACAGCGCGCGCAACACAGCCGTATAGTACTCCATATTCTCGTAACGCATAATCTTGCACAAGTGGTGCGCCTCGTCGAAAATCACATTCTTGCCGGTCACGTCAAACTCCTTGGCCTGCACTCTCCCTTGCACCTTCTCGTAGTTGATGACCTTACTCATATCGATTTTGAAACCAATCTTGTTCGCATCCTCTTCCCACGAGCTCTTGATGTTCTCGGGACAAATAATGAGATAGTCGAAGTCGCGATTCTTCGTCACGACGCGTGGTCGGTTGTCGGAGCGTGACGAGCGAGAAGAGCGGGACGAACGGGAGTCGCGTGGACCACCACCACCGGATGCGGGCTGTCTTGGCCTTGGCGTGGCGCTGATTCGGTTGTGTAGGGTGTGTCGTTTGTGTCGTTTGTGTCTGTCTCGAGTAGTGTGCTGGGCGTGTTTTTTCGAGTGCTTGCGCTTGTGGTGCTTGGTGTCAGCTGTGGCGGTCGATTGGCGCTTCTTGGACAGCTTCTTCTTGGTGGTGGTTGTGTTTACTCTGTATTGCATCTTCCGGTTGATGAGCCAACTCACGGCCGTGATGGTCTTGCCTGTGCCCATATTGTGGAAGACGAGAAGACCGTGCTGGTTCGCGCACTTCTTTTCCAAGTATTCAAGCGTGCCTTTTTGATGTGCCTGAAGTTTCATATTGTGCCGTATTATTCAGTATTATCCAATGGTAAACAAAATTTTTCTCGCGAACAAAAATCTTGGTTCATCAACAACAATACGCGACAACTCCACAATACAATATAATGGCCTACACGGTTACGATTCCTTTCATCGGTTACGAGATGAGCGTCAATTCACTCGTGGCAATCATCCTGCTGTTGTGCATCTTCTTCACCTTCTTCTCCGTGACGATATCTTTCGCCGGTTTGGACCCCACCAAGCAGTCGCACAAGAGTTCGTGTAGCCACAGTGACAGGTACTACGAGAAAGCTGAAGTCGATCTCATCAAGAGCACCGAAGACCGACTACAGAAGCTTCACTCGCAAATGGCCAGCGAGCTCTAAACATGTTCACATAACATTCACACCTTGTTCACACCTTGTATCCACATCATGTCTCGCTCTGGGAACACTCGTGCAGCCGCTTGCCGAATCGATGGATGATGGCCACCATAGAATACAGTTGCAACTCGGGGTGCAACGAATGCAACAACCTGCTCTCGATGGTGGCCATATCGGTGCAGAACTGCAGTGTGCTCGAGAGCAACTGCGCGTCGGCATCCTTTGATGGTTGGTGTGTCGTATTCGCGATGCACAGCGACCGCTCGAACAAAATGTCGAACAGCACTTGGAGCCACGACAGCAACGTGTTCTCTTGGGTCGTCACGATGCAGTCGTGCAGGTAGTCGTAGCAATCTTTCACGCTTCGCTGATACAGGTACTGTTCCACAAACTGCATCGCTTCCTGCTTGTTCCATCCGCACAGAATGGTGTCCACGTTGTCTTCGTCGAACACGTCGGTGGCGGACTCGGCCTGTCCGCGCATCACGATCACTTGCAACAAGTTGATGAACTGGCGCATGTCGCCTTGGGAGCTGGTGTGCACCTTGTTGAGCACCTGTGTGGAGCACGTGTATCCTTCTTGTTTTAAGATGCGGGCACCTAACTGCAGGGCATCGTCCTTGGGAATGGGTGTGAACAGCAGTTTGATGACGCGGAGTTGCAGTTGGGGCTGGAAGGCGAACTGGTAGTTACCGATGAAGCAGAACAGCGTGTCGTAGGTCATCATCACGTCGCGCAGGGCGATTTGTGCCACGCGACTCATCGAGTCGGCTTCGTCCAGAATCACCATCTTGGTCAGCGAAGCCACGTTGACAAACATGCTTGTTGTCGAAGCAAACTGGATGATTTGTTTGCGTACGACATCTATACCTCGTTCGTCAGAGGCGTTCAGGTGCAACACCATCGTGCTCGCATACTTGCCATAAATCTCCTTCGCCACACTCAGTATGGTGCTCGTCTTGCCGGTGCCAGGTGGTCCGTAGAAAAATAGGTGTGGCACCTCGCGTTGCTTCATGAACACCCGCAACAGGTGAATGATGTCCTTGTGGTGAACGATGTCCTTCAGTTGCGTGGGACGATACTTCTCGACCCACGGCAAGTGGTGCTCGTGTTTGGGTTGGGTTAGGGTTTGCATCTTGGGATTGTATGAGCTGTTATGTATCGTATTTATGTTTGCATTTGTGGGTCATCTTATGCTATGAGGTGCCAATTCTCGATGTTGGAGATCAGGATGAATGTCATAGGCACCTTCAGTTAAGTGTGTCTTTTTTTTTTCCACCGCTTCCCTGACATTACAGATATGTGCATCAACGTACCAGACTGATATTAACTTCCCCCATCTGTTGTTTCTTACATATCTAAAATTGATAAATTTATGTGGGAGGTGTAAGAAATCAGTGGGAGGTGCCGTAAGTACTACACCCGTAGTATATTTTGTTGTTGAATCAGTCTCAGGCTGCTTCACAGTTTTCATTGCGGTGTCTATTATGGTGGATTCCATTGCGGGAAGTGGTTTCCAACTTCCACCTGCATCTATATACTCCCATTTTGTGCCACCTTTCCGCTTGGTGCGTGTGCGCTTAGCTTTAGAAGAACGTCTCTTACGTGACACCACAGATGCATTAGAACGAGGCATATAATGAAGTACAAGAAGAGATTTTTGTTGCTATTTTATTATACAGAATATATTATTTATCGTCGGTCTCAACAATCACTGTCGAGTAAATCGTCGTCGCACCAAATGTCGTCGGTCATTGTCGAACAAGTAACAGACCTTACTTGTCATACTTACTTCGGTGTGGTTGTTGCGTTGCTGGTTAGATACGCAACACCCACAACAGGTGAATGATGTCCTTGTGTTTTCGTTGGTTTCGTTGATGATTGTCGGGTAGACAAAGAGCGACGACGTGTTTTCATTTTCTGTTTTGTTGGCGTTATGTATTACAAGAACAATATTATACAGTTGCGTGTTTTCATTGGTCCTCATCAAACGAACGCCTGCACCGAAGCCAGCACCACCCCACACAGCAGCGCGATTACCGACGTCCCCACGAAGTTCAGTTGCATCACACCGTTCACCACGTTGCAAAAGTACGGAATCCGGCACACGAGCGACTGGGTGTGCGTATTGGTCACCACAATGAACAGAATCATGGTGAGGAGGAGCGTCTTGGCGAACTGCATGAGGTCGAGTGACCCCAAGAAGCCACGCGGTTGCTCCGTTGCTGGGGACTGCTCGCGAAGCAGTCGCTCCCCTTCGGACACCACCTCGCCGTTGCTCTGCACGGTGGCCGTGTCAATCTCGGCCTGCTGGTAGTCGTGCACGTCTTGTGCCGTTGCGGGGGGCAAGTTGTGTTGCACCTGCGAGTCCACCTGTTGCTGGTACTCGGCAGAAGCGACACCTCCATCGCCGTTCAGCGCACCAGTCCCCACGACGTCGCCTTGGTTCTGGTTGATTTCCTTGAGGATGTCGTCGACGAGCTCGTTGTCGGTCGGTGCGCCGGTGTGCATCGCCGTCTGCACGGGCTCGGCAGGGTGTGCTTCGTTGAGTTGGGAGAGTGAGGTGCCTCGTTGTTCCATGTTGTTGAGTCGGGTGTGGTGTCTATGTGTATAATGTGGTGTTACAATACGATAGTAAAATCATTACGTCTTTTGATACGCACGTATATGAACGGACACGCACGTCTTCGTGAACTTGTGCTGAAACAGAACGCAGGAATGTGAGAGCAGTGGATGGTGCCAAGTGAATAAAGTGATTATACGTTCATTTGGTATGCGAAGCACACGAAAATACAGACGATAATGTCAACACCACTATGCATCTTCATCGTAAGCGTTGTGCACCTGATAACACTACTGCATCAACTGTGTGGTGAACAGCAACAGAAAGCACCGTCCACTCTATGGATACAACAACGCCAACCGTCTCGTGCTCTCCCCCATCCAGAGCAGTGGGCGGAAAAATATGTGTACACCGGTACCCACCGCACGGAGGGCAGTGCCGAATTTTTGTGGACGCTCACGGTCACCGCGTGTAGTGGTCACCCACAGCCTCGTTTTGAGGCAACACAATCCAACTACTTGTTGAGACTGACCTTGCCAACTGATGAGAAGGTGTATCACACGGTGGTGGAAAAGATGATGCACCATTCTCCAATACAGCACCAGAGAAGAACGTGCGATAAGGATGCACCAATTGAGCACATCATTCGTCTGGAAGACCCCACCCACCACACCCGATTGTACACAATGAAGGCCACGCTGAAGCACAAGGAGGGGTGTGGTCCATCGACACGTGACTTCCGCATCGCAATGGACGTGAACCAAACCATTATCTCGGTTCGATTCCAACGCCAGAAGCACACCACGTCGATCGGGTGGTGGTAGGCTCGCGATGAGGATAGAAGCACAATTCACATTTTTTTCTCATCCAGCAAGTAACACAAAGCATATTCCACTGTCAGTATTCTATCCGTATCCCAATGAACTGCAATCTCCAGCCCATCCTCGCCTGCATCATCGTCGCCGTGCTCTGCGTGCTCTCCGCGATGCAGGTGCTCTCGCAATGTTGCACCATGTCGCCGTCCACATCGTCAGAGTGGGGTTGCGTGGTGGCCACCGTGGCGCTCTTTGGGCTCGTCTTCGCCTACTTGTGCAAACGCACCGTGAACGCCTCCGGTGCCAGCGACTCGTTTGCCGACTACGCCCACAACTGGGGTTCCGCCGACGACACCAATTTCGCAGAGTTCGACAGCGAGCACACCACCCGCATCACCGGTCCTACCGCCGGTGGTGACCTGAACACGTGGCAATACAACCCACAGAACACTCTCGTCGACTACGCGTTCTACGAAGCCCCTGCCAACGGCGACAAACCGGTCCGCCTATCGCCTCTCGCCGACGGCTCCATCGGCAAACGTGACCACGCACCGGACCAGCTGTCCGGCCAAGGCGTGTGCAACAGCAACCCCGCCAAGCAGACCTACGCGGTGAAGAATCCGGCCTCGGTGGCACCTGTACCGACGGGCACGGTAGGCTGGGGCGAACAGGCGAATGTGTAAGGGAACAAACACGAACAAAAGCAAACACAATCAAAACAGGTTCGTGCACGGCACCCACAGTTGCTGTTGCTGTTGCATCCCCGCACCACCGAACTTCTGTTGCAGGTGCACACTCGTCTTCGCACAAATGTCCATCAGGATGTTCACCGAAGTGTCTGACAGCGTGCGGTTGAAGCGTGGGGGTTGGGGCTTAGCTGTGTACTGTGAGGGACCGTCCACGAACCACCCACACACGTTAATCCACGACACCGCCGAAATCTCCTTCTCGTCGTACTGACCGTGAACAAGACTCGAGCCACGTCGCATCAGTATGTACACAAAGAAATGAATCTTCTTGATTTGCAGGTGGTTGGTGTGTGTATTGGCGGATGTACTGGACGTGTTCTGCTCGGTTTGGAGTTCCAATGGCACGTAGTCCACACCTTCCACCAATTCGCCTAACTGAATACCCGTCTCCTCCAGCAGTTCGCGGTGGGCCGCCGGAAGCAGTGACTCCTCCTTCTCCAAGTGCCCCTTCGGCAACCCCCATGCCCCGCTGTTCCGCTGTTGCACCACCATCACCCGATAGGACGACGGGTCGTAGACGTTCGCCGACGACCACGGGTCAACCAGAATCACACCGGCACTCTTGTTGGAACGGTTCTTGTGCGGGTTGGTCGCCTTGGTTTCAGGCGTTGTCTCGTATTGCTCCATCGCTTGTGTATCCGGTTCGTGTTCGTGTTCCATTTTTGTCAAGGTTAAGGAAGGCGAAAAAGAGGTGTAAGATGTAATAATGAACTGATTTTCGTTTGCTCACAGGCGAATAAACCGACGTGTTATTGCAATTAAAATATTTTTTTTAAAGTGCTTTAGGTTGGGTTTGTTATTTCTGCACAACACACACCAACATCAAAAAACCGACCAATGGCCACCACACCTATTCAAATACCAAACATCGACCGGTACACATTGGAGTTCGCGAACAACACACTCGTCCTCACACCCAAATCAAGACGTTTGACAGATGTGGAGATTCAGTCGATGTCCTTCGCACATTCTAAAATCGTTCATTGCACTATCCAAAACAACACCCAAAGAGGCGGACACTGTTTCAAGTATGCGAACCAGCTACAAAGGCGACGAGATAATAATATCAGTCACACAGTATTATATAACAAAACACGTGTTTCGATTTCGCAATGTCAGCATCACCACCAACCACCAACACCTGCACCCTCTGCGCCATCGCCGTAGCCTTCCTCGCCACCAGCATCGCCACGCCCTTCGTATCCACCTCCAAACACCAGCTCCACCGAGCCTTCCAGAGCACGTTGGACAGCGACCAGAACACGCGCTACGAACGCATCGCACTCCACCGCCGTAACCTGTATCTGCAGGGGCTGGTTCTGGGTGTGCTCGTGGCGTGTCTGGTGGTGGGTGTGGTGATGCGGGTGATGCGGGTGGCACCATTGGCCAACAACACGAGCTACGGGTGTCTGGCCGTGGTCGTGCTGTTTGTGGTGGAGTTCTTGTACTATATGCTGAGTCCCAAAGGCGAGTATATGGTCACCGTCCTGAAAACTCAAAAACAACGTGAAGCATGGTTGAAAGTGTACAGGCATATGCAGGTGTCAATGTACGGGTCACTCGCCTGTGCACTGGTGGCATCGTTCGTGTTCTTTACGTTTGTGATGCCTTGTGGACGGTGTGGCAAGTAGATGGGGGTGTGTTGTGTGTCATAGGCACTCCTCTGTGTCTCTTCTGTCTCTTACCGTGTGCCGTGTGCCGTGTGCCGTGTGCCGTGTGCCGTGTACTGATTGTAGCCATCTCTATTTCCGCCACACGGTCGAATGACGAGACACAAGTAATGCTGAGTCCCAGCGCAATCCCAACAACCGTCGGTGATGTTGTTGTGGAGGAGAACACATCACCATCAACACACGCGACTGATAACATAACGACCTAACAACATACAAAACGGTTATGAGATGGGGGCGTATGTGCATTACAATTTCTACACCCACCTAATCAGCCTATCGTGGTGTTCTTAGAATGGTTGATGTATTATAAATAAAATGATTTGTCCGCCTCTGCCTGACGTCTTTAACTTGTAAAAGTAACATGAGC
>Ga0115100_10757242_pt1 | contig 10470 bp, 14 predicted proteins | sample MBTome_3_FD_89642 | JGI IMG/M metagenome (GOLD analysis project Ga0115100, IMG submission 89642) | Marine eukaryotic communities from Pacific Ocean to study complex ecological interactions - MBTS_2Apr14_M1_3um Metatranscriptome... | ecosystem: Environmental > Aquatic > Marine > Oceanic | place... | reverse complement strand
GCTTGTAGCTCAGTGGACTAGAGCACGTGGCTACGAACTACGGTGTCAGGGGTTCGAATCCCTTCTTGCCCAATACATAGAATTATGTTTATGTGTAATATTAAAAAAATATTAACAAGTTGGCTTACTATATTACTCTATTGGGGTGTCGCCAAGTGGTAAGGCTGTGGACTTTGACTCCGCCATTCGTAGGTTCGAATCCTGCCACCCCAGTTTTTATATCTATTTATATTTTTTTATAGTAGACTAAATAAATAATTTAGAACAAAGAAAATTATGACAGCTCGTATTCAATTTATAAAAGGCATAGATGAAAAAGTATTGCCAGATATTAGATTAACACGTTCAAGGGATGGAAGTACTGGGACAGCTACCTTTCGTTTTAAAAATGCAAATATCTTAGATAAAAATTTAGCATTAAATGGTGAAATTACTGGTATGTATATGATTGATAAAGAAGGGGTTTTAGAAACAAGAGATGTTAGTGCGAATTTTATTAATGGAAAACCTCAAGCCGTTGAATCTATCTATATCATAAAAAGTTCTGATGCCTGGGATAGGTTTATGCGGTTTATGGAACGGTATGGAAAAAGTAATGGGTTAGTTTTTACAAAAGCTTAATGTTTTATTTTATTTAAATATAGAAAAGGAAATCCAGTAATTATTAATCGGTTTAATTAAAATTTTAAAATATTAGTGAGGATTCTTCGTAGGTAATATGACTTGTTGACAATCTAATATTTACTATGACACATATACAAGATTATCTTACTTTCGACCATATTAATGATATTTAATACAATTGTTTTAATTTATCATATTATAAATCAAGCAGGGAAAATATAACTTTTAAAAGAATAACTATTGTTTAATTCCTGTATTCTCTTTTCCTTTCTTCATTTTAAGAATAACATATCAACTTTATCCTGTAATTTTTCGAAATTTTCTTTAATTAACTTTATAGCTTTCCCAACGCATTTTTTTTATTAATTAGAGTGTTTTTTAGTTACTCATATAAAAATTTCATTTAGACGCTTATTTATAAAGTAATGTGAAACTCATCTTATGGTGTTTTATGAATAAGAACTGATTGTTGGGCCATTATTTTTTTATGGATAATGCTAATTGGCTAACTTTGTTTTTTAAATTCATTTATATTTTACCATCTAAGGTAACCTCTAAAATACCCTGAAAACATTTTCAGATCGGTAAAGTAGTTAAATTGAACTCTACATATAGGAAACATTAAGGATATTTTCTCATCGGTTTTGAATTATAATTTACGTGATTTCTTATTTTGTCTACTCTATAGTAAACTTAGTTTTTAACCCCCTCCGACAATTGTAACGATTTCAATTTTATCTTGATCAGCAACAAAAATTTTATTCCATTTTTCTTTAGGACAAATAAAATTATTATACTCTAGAACTAAAAGAGACGAATTATAATTAAAATAGTCAATTATATCTACTAATTTTAGACTCTTATCACTAAAAAACTCTTCCCCATTCAAAAAAAACTTCTTTTGTTCTTTCATATTAACAATTTAAAAAATATAATATTGAATTAACAACCTAGACGTAGTTTGATATAACTTGGTATAATGCCATTAGTAAATAGGTTGGCGGGTGTAGCCAAGTGGTTAAGGCAGTGGGTTGTGATTCCGCCATTCGCCGGTTCAAGTCCGGTCACTCGCCCTACTTCAAACATTTTAAAATAAAAAGTAAGAAAAATCAAATATATAGACTATATAGGTATAATAATTTTATGTCACGTTATAGAGGACCAAAATTACGTATTACGAGAAGATTAGGTACATTACCTGGGCTAACACAAAAAAACCTCAAAGAAAACCGCTCGACCTGGCCAACATGGGAAAACTTTAGGGGATGGGAAAAAGAAAACAACAGAATATGGCCTACGCTTAGAAGAAAAACAAAAATTAAAATTTAATTATGGAATAAGTGAAAGCCAATTATACCATTATATTAAAGAAGCGCGTCGCCGAAATGGTGTTACGGGTTTAATTTTATTACAACTATTAGAAATGAGATTAGACACAATCTGTTTCTCTTTAGGCTTTGCTCCAACAATTGCAGGTGCTCGCCAACTTGTAAATCATGGTCACATTACCGTTAATAATAAAGTTGTTGATATTCCTAGTTTTCAATGTCAAATTAATGATATTATTGGTGTTAAACCAAAATCAACATCAAAAAACATAATTGAAAATAATTTAAAAACTGTTAATTTTATTGACCCCCCAACTCATTTAACATTTGACAAGTCAAAATTGGAAGGGACTGTTAAAAATTATTGTGATCGAAGTGAGCTTTTATTAGATTTAAATGAATTATTAGTAATTGAGTATTACTCAAGACGATAATTTTAAAAACTCACAAAAAACTTTATATTTATATATATATATATTAATTTTAAAAAATTATCCTTCATAAATTACTTTATGTTAAAATTACGATTAAAACGAAACGGAAGAAAGCGACAACCATCATATAGACTAGTTATTATGGAAAATAGTAGTCGACGGGATGGGAGACCAGTAGATGAAGTTGGGTATTATAATCCAATCACAAAAGAATCACACTTTAATGAAGAAAAGATTGTAAAATGGTTAAGTTATGGTGTTCAACCTACAGAAACTGTTTTTCAATTATTGAAAAAAAGTAATTTGATTAAAGTCTAGTATCAAATTATATTCACTATGGAATGTTTCGGATTAATAAGAAACTTTTTTTTGATTATTAATTCAAAATATTCCATATATTTTTTAATTAAATTTTTTATTATTTGGTATTTAAACTAACATGTCACACTCCAACATTCGTTGTCTTTAAAATGCTTTCCTTTTTAGACCAATCAGTTTACAAAAAGAAAGATACTTAAATACTTGGTTTTTAAGTAAAATAGTAGAGTATAAAACTAAAGATAGAAATAATTTTTATTGGAGAAATTTAATGGATTGGAATATTACTCAAAATTTTTCATCGAATATTGTTTTTGGTATTTTACTATTTGCAACGATTGTATATTGGGTTAGTCTTTCTCTGTTTAGGGGAACCAAGAATTTAACACAAGTTGGGAAAATAGGTGCCATCGTAGCAAATCTTTTGTTATTTTTTATTCTTTTTTCAAGATGGATTGTTGCTGGTTATTTTCCATTAAGTAATCTGTATGAATCGTTATTATTTTTAACTTGGACATTATTAACAATATATTTATACTTAGAATTTAAAACTAAAAGTAAATTATTAGGTGCTATTTTATTACCCATTGCATTATTAATTAATGGGTTTGCTAATTTAACTTTGTCTGCGGATATGCAAAAATCAAGCCCATTAGTTCCTGCATTACAATCAAATTGGTTAATGATGCATGTAAGTATGATGATGTTAAGTTACGCAACCTTAATAATTGGGTCATTGTTATGTATTTTATTTCTTGTTCTTTCAAAATTACAAGATGTTGATTTACAGTTAGTAGATGAATCAACATCTTTAGTTTTTTTATAATAATATTTTTGATTATTATGAATCTTCTTCATTATTAAAAGAAGCTAAAGAAAATACAGCGTCAGATACAAAAGTAGTGCCTTTTGAAGAAGATATTCAAGAAATTGCGTTTTTAAAGCTTTTAAAAAGTTTAGATAATTGGAGTTACCGAATTATTGGATTAGGGTTTCCATTTTTAACTATTGGGATTATTGCAGGAGGAGTTTGGGCAAATGAAGCTTGGGGCTCGTATTGGAGTTGGGATCCCAAAGAAACTTGGGCACTAATTACGTGGCTTGTCTTTGCTACTTATTTACATTCTCGCATCACAAAAGGTTGGGAAGGAAAGAAAACAGCAATTTTAGGCGGTTTAGGGTTCTTTGTTATTTGGATTTGTTATTTAGGGGTTAATTTTTTAGGAAAAGGTTTACATAGTTATGGATGGTTATCATAAATAAAACTTACTTATCTATTTTTATTAAAAATAATATATAATTCATACTAGTAAATTAATAAAATTATATTAAAAATTATGTCTCATACAGTTAAAATATATGATACTTGCATAGGGTGTACTCAATGTGTTCGAGCATGTCCTACTGATGTATTAGAAATGGTACCTTGGGATGGTTGTAAATCAGGTCAGATTGCTTCATCACCACGGGTAGAAGATTGTGTTGGCTGTAAGCGTTGTGAAACAGCATGTCCTACAGATTTTTTAAGTGTACGTGTTTATTTAGGTGCAGAGACAACTCGGAGTTTAGGCTTAGCATATTAATAAATTTGTAAGAAATTAAAAATTTCTTACAAATTTATTATGCATTAAACCCAGAACCAAAGTTGGGTTTTCGACTAAATAATCTTCGAATAAATTGTAGAAACTATGATTGGCTATATCTTATTTAGATTTATTAGAATCTAATTATTTTTACTAAGAAGTAATTTCTAAATTTTAAAAATAGGAAATTACGATGAATAATTTCATTCATAAATTGTGTCATTTTTTTTTATATTAAATTAAACACTTATATAATTAGGAATTCAAATGAATAAATTAACAAATTTTGAGTCTCAAAACGACGAAGATACTAAAGTTAGCACATAATCAAGTGAAATTATGATTTAAGTAGGAATTTATATAAAAAATTGCTATTTTAACATGACTTTATAACCAATCTTTAAAAAGAAAATAATTACAAGACTATTTTTAGTGTTTCTAGCCTTGTAATTATTTTTTAACGTGATAAACGTTGAATTTGTTGAATTGCTAAACGGCCGATATTAAATAAAGCCCATGATGCTGCTACTAAAACAGGCGCAGCAATTACTAGTAAACGAGTATCCATAACTAATAGTCCTTTACAAATGTTAAAAATTTAAATACAGAAAATAATATTAATGACTAGTATTATAATTACTATTATATATAAAACTTACAATATTTTTTTAACAATTGTCATAAATGTCTGTAACAAAATAGATTGTAGAACTGGTTGAAAAAGAATTAAGTAATGTAATACTGGCTATAACTACTGGACTAGGAATTATGAATTAAAAATTCATTTTTGCCGGAGGGAATATATAACAATCAAATACCGTTAAAGATATTTGTGTTTTAGAATATTTAAAAGCTTTATAGATAGAATTTACAATACATTAAAAAGTACCTTGGTTCATTAAAATAAGGGCAATTGTTCCTCATATTTTTTTTTATTACCTATTTTTAATAAATATATAATCTACCGATAATTTATAATTATACTGTTTTTTATTTTTCAACTATTCTTGGCAAGTGAAATTACTTAAATTTAATCTTTTTACTCACTCATTATAAAAAAATATTAGTGTTTAATAATTAGACTGAAGTTCCATTTCATGAATTGTCTAAAAAATTAAATTTAAAGTTTTATTTCCACTTTTTCTTGAATAATAGACAAATTAAATGCTATCTTGTACAATAAATCTAAATTACAAAGCTATTTGAAATAAAGATAAAAATATATATATCACCTAAACAAATCCCTTACTATATTTAATAGGGACTATAAGGTATATTAATAACATCACTTAATGATACTGTGATTATTAAATTCTTTAATAAGATAGCAGTAGCAATAGATTAATTTATATATAATTATGGCTGTACCTAAAAAACGGACATCAAAAGCAAAAAAGAATAGTCGTAAAGCTAATTGGAAAAGAAAAGCAACGAAATCTGCACAAAAATCTTTATCATTAGCAAAATCAATTTTACGAGGTAAAACTACAAGTTTTGTATATCGTCTTTACGTCGATGAATAAATTTGAAATTTTCTTAGTATAAAATTAAACATATAATAAGAAAATTTCAAATTTTCTTATTATTAATGAAAAATAAATCTTAATTTTTAGATTTTAGTTCATAATATAATATTAGCGGATGTGGCGAAATTGGTAGACGCGCTAGATTTAGGTCCTAGTAACTTTTGTTTTGAGAGTTCGAGTCTCTCCATCCGCATTTTTAAATTATTTCATTAATTTCTTGAATATTTGTTATATGGTTCTCCCATTTACTCTACAACAATTACGTATCTTTAAAGCTATTGCTTCGGAAAAAAGTTTTACTCAAGCAGCTGAAATTTTATTTGTTTCCCAACCTTCTTTAAGCAAACAAATTAAAACTCTAGAAAATCATTTAGGCATTTTATTATTAAATAGAACTGGAAATAAAATATCATTAACTGAAGCGGGTAATGTCTTCCTTCAATATTCTGAACGAATACTTGCTTTATGTGAAGAAAGTTGTCGAGCGTTAAATGATTTAAAAGATGGTGAACGGGGTAATTTGAAAGTTGGGGCCAGTCAAACTATTGGTGCATATTTAATGCCCCGGGTATTAACTCTATTTGCTCAAAGTTATCCACAAATTACTTTAAATATTGATATCGATTCAACGAGAATTATCGCAAAAAAAGTTGCTGATCGAATTATTGACATTGCCATTGTTGGGGGTGATATTCCAACTGGTTTAAAAAAAAATTTAGAAATTGAAGACTTTGTAGAAGATGAGTTAATTTTAATAATTCCCAAATCACACCCATTTGCAAGAAAAAAAAGAAAAAAAATTAGCCAAGAAGATCTTTATCATTTAAACTTTATAACATTAAATTCAAATTCTACAATTCATAAGTTTATTGATAATATTTTGATTCAAAATAATATTCAAACTAAACAATTTAATGTAATTATGGAATTAAATTCAATTGAAGCTATAAAAACTGCAGTTAGTCTTGGTTTAGGAGCTGCATTTGTGTCATCATCAGCAATAGAAAAAGAAATTGAATTAAAAACTGTTGAAATTATAACAATTGAAAATATTAAAATAACCCGAACATTATCACTCATTACAAATACAGATTCTCATAGGTCGAAAGCTTTTGATTTTTTCTATAATGAATTATGGTTACTTAAACATTTATAAATTTATCTAGTTCTAATTTAAGTTGACTTAAGTAATTTTTATTTTGTACTATTATTTTATAAAAACGAAAAATCTTCTAAGTTATGAAATACGCAATTGTGGAAATTAGTGGAAGACAGTTTTGGATTGAAACAGGAAAATATTACGACTTAAATCGTATTCCGACTGAACTGGGAAAAGAAATTACATTAAACAGAGTTTTGTTAGTTAATAATGATGGTGAACTTTTAATAGGAAAACCTTATTTAGACAGTGTAACAGTTAAAGGAAAGATTTTAGAGCATTTACGCAGCCGTAAAACTATTGTGTATAAAATGCGACCTAAGAAAAAAACTCGTAAAAAACAAGGCCACCGTCAAGATTTAACCCGAGTTCTTATTGAAGAAATAAACATAAATTAATAATACTTAAGGAATATAAAGATGGCACATAAAAAAGGTGCAGGTAGTACGAAGAATGGGCGTGATTCAAATGCGAAACGCTTAGGTGTTAAAAGATTTGGGGGTGAAAAAGTAAAAGCTGGAAGTATTTTAATTCGCCAAAGAGGAATGAAATTTAAGCCTGGTGCTAATGTTGGATCTGGGAAAGATTTTACTTTATTTGCATTAGTAGATGGAACCGTAAAATTTGATTATAAAGATACTCAGCATAAACGAGTAAATATTGTTACTTAATAGAATTTTATACATTTTTCAAAATGCTAAAAAATCCATTTATTAAAAATTCAGTTACAAACCAATATCAAGGATTAATTAATCAAATTAATGCCCTAGAAAACAATTTAAAAACATTAACTGATACAGACCTACGAAACAAAACGTTTCAACTAAAAAAACAATATCAACAAGAACAAGATTTAGACTCATTAATTGCACAATCTTTTGCGATTACAAGAGAAGCAAGCTTACGAACTTTAGGTCTTCGTCATTTTGATGTTCAATTAATTGGGGGCTTAGTTTTAAATAGTGGGAAAATTAGTGAAATGAGAACTGGTGAAGGAAAAACATTAGTTGCAACCTTACCAGCTTATTTAAATGCTTTAACAAATAAAGGTGTTCATATTGTTACGGTAAATGATTATTTAGCAAGTCGTGATCAACTTTCAATGGGACAAATCTATCGATTTTTAGGATTAGACACTGGTTTGATCCAAGAAGATATGGCCTTCTTAGAACGACAGCAAAATTATAAAGCTGATGTTACATACGTAACAAATAATGAGTTAGCGTTTGATTATCTACGTGATAATATGGCATCAAATTTGAATCGAGTTGTTCTACCCCCTTTTAATTATTGTATTGTAGATGAAGTTGATTCAATCTTTATTGATGAGGCACAAACGCCTTTAATTATTTCTCAAGCGGTGGAAACTTGTATTGATAAATATATTGTTGCAGCAGAAGTTGGGGAATATTTAGAAGTTAATGTTCATTTTAAAGTAGATGAAAAAAATAGAAATATTATTTTAACTGAACAAGGAACAGCTCAAATTGAAAAAATCTTACAAGTTGAAGATTTATATAACCCAAACGATCCTTGGATTCCTTATATTTTAAGTGCAATTAAAGCAACTGCGTTATTCTTCAGAAATGTACATTATATCGTTCAAAACAATCAAATTATTATTGTTGATGAATTCACTGGGCGAATCATGCCTGACAGACGATGGAATGAAGGCCTACATCAAGCTGTTGAAGCTAAAGAAGGTGTACCTATTAGGCAGAACACAGAAACAGCCGCTTCTATCACTTATCAAAATTTTTTCCTATTGTACCCTAAATTATCAGGTATGACGGGGACCGCTAAAACATCTGAAGTAGAATTTGAAAAGATTTATAATTTGCCTGTAGAGGAAATTCCAACAGCTAGGCCAAATCTTCGAAACGATTTACCCGATTTTGTTTATAAAGATAGTTTAACAAAATGGACTGCAATTGCAAGAGAGTGTAAATCTATTGCAGAAACAAGACAGCCGATTTTAATTGGGACAACAAATGTTGAAAGCTCGGAAATGTTAGCTGATTTATTAAAAGAATATCAACTATCATACCAATTGTTGAATGCCAAACCAGAAAATGTAAAGCGAGAATCAGAGATTGTTGCCCAAGCTGGAGAAATTGGCAGTATCACAATTGCGACAAACATGGCTGGTCGCGGGACTGACATTATTTTGGGAGGAAATATTACATTTAAAGTTCGTAAGGAACTTTATTATATTTTAATTTGTTATAAAAATTTTAGAAATGTTAATAATTCAATAAGAAGAAAAAAAGTTCTTGCTTTATCAAAGACTATCAGTTCGGCTTCACAAAAATTTATAAGTGTTTTAGATACTTTATTGAATGATTCTAAATTTTTAAGTTTATCACCCACTGAACTTTTGAAAATTTTAAATGAAATTGACCAAATTCGAATTCCTAAAATCCCCTATCAATGTTCAATTAAATTTTTATTAAATGAATTAATAAAATTTGAAAAGAAAAATCAGAACATTAATAACAAAATTGTTAAAAACTTAGGCGGACTTTATATTATTGGAACGGAGCGAAATAATTCCCGTCGGATCGATAATCAACTACGTGGAAGATGTGGTCGCCAAGGCGATCCAGGAACTTCTAGGTTTTTCTTAAGCTTAGAGGATCCGCTGTTTCGAAATTTTGGGAGTTCAAAATTACAAAATTTCATGCAAAATCAACTTTTTGATGATTTACCATTGGAATCAAGTTTATTAACAAAAAGTTTAGATGCTGCTCAGAAACGAGTAGAGGAGCGGGATTATGATGGGCGAAAATATTTATTTGATTATGATGATATATTAAATAAACAACGTAATATTGTATATTATGAACGAAGAAAAGTTTTAGAAAGCCAATCTCTGAGAGAAACAATTTTAGCTTATGGTGAACAAGTTATTAAAGATATCATAAATTTATTAAAAGATTCAAAGTTTACGAAAAATAGTTCTCTAATTGAAGAGCTTTTTAAAACAAGATTAGTAAGTTTAGACGAGGATTTAACTAACTTAGATTCACTTGAATTAAAAACTTATTTATTTCAGGAATTTTGGTTATCATATGAATCAAAAGTTCTAGAGTTTGAGATATGTCAAATTGGTTTAATTAGATCTTTTGAACGTACAATTATTCTTTATTATACAGATATTGCATGGAAAGAACATTTACAAAAAATCTCATTGTTACGTGATGCAGTAGGATGGAGAAGTTATGGCCAACGGAACCCATTGTTTGAATTCAAGGAAGAAGCTTATAATTTATTTCAAAATAGAAATATCACAATAAGACATTTATTAATTCGTGATTTTTTACATTCCTTTATCTTATAAAAATTAATTCGATTAGATTAAAAAAAAATATATATTTATGACAAAACGTACTTTATCAAATAAAACCCGTTCATCTGTTTTAAAAGTATCAGGGTTTCGGGCTCGAATGGCAACTGCTCAAGGAAGAAAAATAATACGAAATAGAAGAAAAAAAGGTC
>Ga0115100_10632453_pt1 | contig 10604 bp, 1 predicted proteins | sample MBTome_3_FD_89642 | JGI IMG/M metagenome (GOLD analysis project Ga0115100, IMG submission 89642) | Marine eukaryotic communities from Pacific Ocean to study complex ecological interactions - MBTS_2Apr14_M1_3um Metatranscriptome... | ecosystem: Environmental > Aquatic > Marine > Oceanic | place... | reverse complement strand
TTTCAATGGTGGAATCTGTTCTGATGTTGGTTCCACATTCCAATGCTCTTGCCCAGCAGGATACTCTGGGCCAACTTGTGAAATCACGCCATGTAGCAGCACTCCATGCTTGAATAATGGCGGGTGCACTAATATAGGATCAACATATAACTGTATATGCCCTACCGGTTACTCTGGAGCAAACTGTGAAATTGAACCATGCAGTTCGTTACCATGTCAAAATGGAGGTCAATGTAACAATGTTGGTGACTCATACATTTGTGTCTGTCCGACTGGTTACACTGGTACCAACTGCGAAATAAATCCGTGCAGTTCATCACCATGCCAAAACAATGGCGTCTGTTCCAATGCTGGTTCAACCTACGTCTGTAATTGCCCGCCAGGATATACTGGAACTAATTGTGAAACCACCCCATGTACCAGCCAACCGTGTCTTAATTCTGGTTCTTGTTCGATTGTCGGAAGTTCCTTTTCGTGTTCTTGTCCGACTGGATTTCTACAACCAATCTGTGGAACAACTATATGCGATGGCAAGTGTACACCAAATGGTGTATGTGCTATAATGTCTGAAACTGATTATACATGCTCATGTAATGCTGGATACTTTGGTGATGATTGTGAATTTGGTCCATGCGATTCAATAGCTTGCTTCAATGGTGGTGTTAAAATATTGAATGGTGCCAGTTGTTCATGCGCTTGTCCACCAGGATACTCAGGAGCTAGCTGTGAAGTAACACCATGTAGCTCAAATCCATGTCAAAACAGTGGTGCCTGTACCGATATTGGATCCAGTTACCAATGCAACTGTCCACCAGGGTACTCAGGAGTAAATTGTGAAATTACACCATGTTCTAGTAGTCCATGTGTTAATGGTGGAACATGTGCCGACGTTGGATCAACCTACACCTGTTCATGTCCCGCTGGGTTTTCTGGACCCAATTGTGAAACGACACCATGCACGAGTCAACCATGTAACAATGGTGGAAACTGTGCAATTGTCGGTTCTTCATTCGTTTGTTCCTGTCCAGCCGGATTCTCAGGTCCAACATGTGATAATGATCCATGTTCAAGTACTCCGTGCATTAATGGTGGCTCATGTGCCGTCAGTGGCAGTAGCTATGTCTGCACATGTCCTGCTGGATACTCAGGCGCAAACTGCGAAACTGGCCCATGTGATCTATTAACATGTCTAAATGGAGGTGTCAATGTTTTGAATCCTGGTCCACCAGCAACTTGTACATGTGCATGTCCACCAGGTTACTCTGGAACAAACTGCGAGCTAACTCCTTGTTCATCAGCACCATGTCTGAATGCCGGCGTTTGTTCTGATGTCGGCAGTACATTTTCATGTTCATGCCCAGCTGGTTATTCTGGAACAACATGTGAAATCACTCCATGCAGCTCTTCTCCATGTTTTAATCAAGGAACGTGCAGTGTTATTGGTGACTCATTCGTATGCTCTTGTAAACCTGGTTATTCTGGTGCTCAATGTGAAGTAACTCCATGTTCGAGTACACCATGTATGAACGGAGGAATATGTGCCGTTAATATTGACTCATATGTTTGCACTTGTCCGTCTGGTTATTCTGGTCCGACATGTGCAGTAACGCCGTGCAGCAGTGCACCCTGTTTGAACGGTGGTAGTTGTGCAGACAATGGATCATCTTTCATTTGCACATGTCCAGCTGGATTTTCTGGTGTAAATTGTGAAGTAACTCCTTGTACCAGTGCTCCATGCGAAAATAATGGTGTCTGCAGTACGTCTGGTGGCAGTTTTGTCTGTAATTGTCCACCTGGTTACTCCGGTGTGACATGCGGCACATCAGTTTGTGATGCTGGAACATCAACCATAACAAGAGCATTAACAGATCAATGTGGAGCAAATGGAGATTGCGTGATCATTTCAGACACGGAGTATGATTGCATTTGTCATGATGGATATTCTGGTGACAACTGTGAAATCGGTCCATGTGATTTTACCTCCTGTCTGAACGGTGGTGTAAAAATACAGAATGGAACTTCGTGTAGCTGCAATTGCCCACCTGGATATTCCGGTGTAAGCTGTGAGATAACACCCTGTTCACCAGCTAATCTTTGTCAAAATGGTGGAACGTGTTCGATAGTAGGATCAACTTACAGTTGCACATGTTATCCTGGATATACTGGAAATAATTGTGAAACCAGTCCATGTGATTTGATAACTTGTCAAAACGGTGGAATCAAAGTACTTGATCCTCAAGCACCAAACGGTCCGGCAGTTTGTAATTGTGCATGCCCACCAGGTTACTCTGGGACAAATTGTGAGATCACACCTTGCAGTAGTACACCTTGTCTTAATGGTGGCTCATGTGCTGATACAGGAAGTACCTATACGTGCACTTGCCAGCCAGGATACAGTGGCACAAACTGTGAAATCACTCCGTGTTCATCTGCTCCATGTCAAAATAGTGGCGTATGTACTGATATCGGTAGTACATATCAATGCACCTGTCCTCCTGGATTCTCCGGTGCCAACTGCGAAACAACACCATGTTCAACTAATAATTGCCAAAACAATGGCGTATGTGTCATAACGGGATCGACCTATGCATGTGCCTGCCCAGCAGGTTACTCTGGTACCCACTGTGAAACAACGCCATGTAGCAGTTCGCCGTGCCTTAATGGTGGAGCCTGTACTGATAGCGGTAGCAGTTTTGTCTGCACATGTCCAACTGGTTACTCGGGTACATTTTGTGAAGTAACACCTTGTTCATCTAGTCCTTGTCTCAATGGCGGAACCTGTGCCGATAGTGGAAGTTCTTACGTTTGCACATGTCCTGCTGGTTTTAGTGGAGCTGACTGTGAGATCAGTCCATGTGATCTTTTAACATGTTTGAACAACGGTGTCAAAGTTCTTAATCCAGGACCACCTGCAACCTGTACCTGTGCCTGTCCCCCAGGATATAGTGGTACAAATTGTGAAATCACTCCATGTACAAGTCAACCTTGTCTGAACAGTGGTAGCTGCGCTGATAGTGGAAGCACTTACGTATGCACATGTCCGACAGGATATTCTGGTGTTAACTGTGAAGTGACACCATGCACCAGCCTTCCCTGCCAAAACAACGGAGTGTGCACAGATGTTGGAAGCACTTATCAATGCAACTGTCCCCCTGGGTACAGTGGAACTGACTGTGAGATCACACCATGCAGTAGTGCACCATGTCTTAATGGAGGAACATGTGCCGATGTCGGATCATCTTATCAATGTACATGTCCTGCTGGATACTCGGGAACAAATTGCGAAGTAACACCATGTGATCCACTAATATGTAATAATGGTGGTGTAAAAGTGCTCGATCCTGGACCACCGGCAACATGTTCGTGTGCATGTCCAGCTGGTTTCAGTGGTGACAATTGTGAAATAACTCCATGTACGACCAACCCCTGCAACAATGGTGGAGTGTGTTCCGTTTCAGGGAGCACATTCTCCTGTGACTGTGACCCAGCAGTTGGATATCATGGAACAACATGTGATGACTCAGTATGTGATATTGGATTCTCTATCGTCCGAGGTCTACTTGATAAGTGTGGTGCCAACGGTTCATGTGCCATTGCAACTAATACTGAGCATACCTGCACATGTGATACTGGATATTTTGGTACAAATTGTGAATTCGGACCGTGCGATGCCATAACTTGTCTCAACGGTGGAAGTGAGAACTTATTTGGGTCAATTTGTACGTGTAGTTGTCTCGCTGGTTACAGTGGATCAAACTGTGAAGTAACCCCATGTGATCCAGATCCTTGTCAAAATGGAGGTACATGTGCAATCAATGGTTCGAGTTATACATGTACATGTCCTGCTGGCTTTTCAGGGACAAACTGCGAAGAAACGCCTTGTACTGCAGCACCTTGTCTTAATGGAGGTACATGCACTGTCTCTGGTGCTGGTTTCGTCTGCGCTTGTCCAGCTGGATACTCAGGACAGTCATGTGAGGTCACTCCATGTTCAAGCACCCCATGTCTCAACGGCGGTGTATGTGCAGATTCAGGAAGCACTTATGTTTGCACTTGCCCAGCTGGTTACAGTGGTGCAAATTGTGATACCACACCATGCTCATCAGGTCCATGTCAAAATGGTGGAACATGTGCTGACAATGGCTCAACGTACACATGTACTTGTATACCTGGATACTCCGGAACAGATTGTGAAGTAACACCATGTGATCCATTAGTGTGCAATAATGGTGGCGTGAAGGTTTTGAATCCTGGACCCCCGGCTACATGTACTTGTGCTTGTCCGCCTGGATTCAGTGGTGTCAATTGTGAAATAACTCCTTGCAGTAGTACCCCTTGTTTAAACAGTGGAACTTGCACCGATAACGCAGATGGCACTTATGTGTGTGCTTGTCCAACTGGATATTCTGGCACAAACTGTGAAATAACTCCATGCTCTAGTACACCATGTGTGAATGGTGGTACTTGTGCTGATAATACCGATGGAACATACACGTGTACTTGCCCGGCAGGTTATTCTGGAACGAATTGTGAGGTTGATCCTTGTGATGCGATCACGTGCTTGAACGGTGGTGTTGAAGTCCTAAATGCTGGTCCACCTGCAACGTGCTCATGCGCATGTCTAGCTGGATATAGTGGTGCAATATGTGAAACAACACCTTGTACATCAGCGCCTTGTATCAACTCTGGTGCATGTACTGTCGATGGATCAGGATATGTCTGCACTTGCCCAACGGGTTATTCCGGTACGAATTGTGAGGTAACTCCGTGTAGCAGCACTCCATGCCTTAACAGTGGTTCATGTGCGGATCAAACAGATGGAACCTATGTATGCACATGTCAGACAGGCTATTCGGGAACAACTTGCGAGATCACACCCTGTACAAGTGCTCCTTGCCTAAATAGCGGTACCTGTGCCGATCAGGCGGACGGAACTTTTGTCTGTACATGTCCGACTGGGTACTCAGGAACCAATTGTGAGATAACTCCCTGCTCCTCAACGCCTTGTCAAAATAGTGGAAGCTGTGCTGATCAAGCCGATGGTACATACGTTTGTACATGCCCTACCGGATTTTCTGGTACGAATTGTGAAATAGCGCCATGTTCGGCTGCACCATGTGTAAATGGAGGAACCTGTGCCGATAACACAGATGGCACTTACACGTGTACATGTCCAGCGGGCTATTCCGGTACAAGTTGTGAAGTCACACCATGTGATCCGTTGGTATGCAATAATGGTGGTGTAAAAGTTCTTAATCCAGGACCACCAGCAACTTGTTCATGCGCATGTCCACCGGGATATTCCGGTACCAATTGTGAAATAACTCCATGCTCGAGCACTCCCTGTTTGAACAGTGGTACATGTGCTGATAATGCCGATGGAACATACACTTGTACTTGTCCTACGGGATATTCTGGTACAAACTGTGAAATAACACCATGTTCGTCTGCACCATGTGTCAATGGAGGTTCCTGTGCTGACAATGCGGACGGTACTTATACGTGTACATGTCCTGCAGGTTATAGCGGAACCAATTGTGAAATAACTCCGTGCGATCCATTACTGTGCAACAATGGCGGTGTAAAAGTTTTAGATCCTGGCCCTCCGGCAACCTGCTCGTGTGCATGCCCACCTGGATATTCGGGAACAAATTGTGAAATAACGCCTTGCTCAAGTTCACCTTGTGTTAACAGTGGTACATGTGCCGATAATGCCGACGGAACATACACATGTACTTGTCCAACTGGTTACTCTGGTACAAATTGTGAAATAACACCATGCAGTAGTACTCCATGTCAAAACAGTGGCACTTGCGCTGATCAAGCGGATGGTACTTATGTCTGTACCTGTCCAACTGGTTACTCAGGAACCGACTGTGAAATCACCCCATGCTCGTCAGCACCTTGTCTGAACAGTGGTGCATGTGCCGATCAAGCCGATGGAACGTACGTTTGCACATGTCCAACTGGATACACAGGTACTAATTGCGAAATAACACCATGCAGCAGTACTCCTTGTCTAAATAGTGGTACTTGCGCTGATCAAGCTGACGGTACCTTTATATGTACTTGTCCAACAGGATATTCTGGAACAAACTGTGAAATTACGCCATGCAGTAGTACTCCATGTCAAAACAGTGGAACGTGCGCTGACCAAGCTGATGGAACGTATGTCTGCACCTGTCCTGCAGGATACTCTGGAACTGATTGCGAAATCGATCCTTGTACAAGTGCACCATGTCAAAACGGAGGCACATGTGCTGTTGATACCTCTGGTGCTACAGCAGTCTACGTTTGCACATGTGTCAATGGTTACTTCGGCATAAATTGTGAAAATGAGCCATGTAGTGCTCATATTTGTTTAAACGGTGGAACAGCTAATTACAACACAACTTCTGCCGCTTGTGACTGCGCTTGTGTGAATGGATTTGCTGGGGAATTCTGTGAATACAATTTCCCTGGTGTTTGCAGACCCAATGATCCATGCGCACCAAACGGAACATGTGTTGAGTTGACAACAGAAGTTTACGATTGTGCATGTAACTTTGGCTTCCAAGGCGAAAATTGTACAGAGTCTTGTCCAGCAACAAACAATGGACGTCTCGATTTATCTATATTAGTGGATGTATCCGGCTCACTTGGAACAACACCTGACAAAGATACAACGATTTACAACTTTATGCAAAACCTTGCTGACATGTACGATACTGTCAATCAAGTACAATTGCAATTGACGACGTTTTCTGAAGTTGGTGTGCTAGATCTTCCAATGGGATTTTATAATCAATTCCAAATTGCAGATGCGACAAATAATATCAATTGGCAGGGTAGTTATACGAATATCACAGCTGGTATCTCAACCGCATATAGTGACATTGACACAACCGATAATGTTCAAGATATAATGATTTTAATCACCGATGGATTCCACTCAGGCTCCACAGAAAATATGTTTGCGTTATTTGATGAAATGAAAGCACAAGGAGTCCGTGTTATTGCCCTTGGATTCTTTGGAGAATTTGCATTCTATTCGCCAAATTTATTTTTGATGACCAACGAAGTTTATCACGCTGCAAACTACACTGAATTGCTTGCGCTCGATAACACTATTTTCCAAACTGTCTGTGAAGACGGAACAATTCACGCAGAATCCGTCACCGTTTCAAAACAAATCACCGGGGTGACCCGAGAAGAACTTGTATTGTTACAAGCAGCGCACGATTGGTATGAGGTGTATGCTGCATTTCCAGTCTGGCTTCCGGAGGAATGGCGGCCTTAAAAATAAGTATTTATTTGTCTTTGTTTAACCCATATTTAACCAATTATCTAATCACTTCTTGTATATATAAACATTAGACCTGAGGCCTTCCAAAGTTGGCTCATGACGGACTTTTGTAATCTTGACACATGTCACTAAATGTATATTTTCTTGCCTATGAAGCCCATATTGATGCATTATTAAGGCTGAGAACTGTTTTAATAGTATGCAAAATAGAAGGTGATCATGACGTTGAAAAACCGAGGACAGCCTCTGATGATGTTTGGCATTTTGATCACCTTTCAAAAGTTCAATGAAGCTTGAACTCGCAAATGATTTATGAAATCGGCTGAGGCTCTTATGATTTTATGAATTTTGCCGTTTATGACGTTATTAATATGACTGACAATAAGTATCGTCTCTGTAGAAAATGCTATTTGATAGGCGAAATGAAAGCATTCCAAATAAAAAGGACTAATGAAGAACCAAACATATCGGCAACTTATTATTTCCATGTTGCGTAATATTTTATGACGTCAGAGATTTGACTGAAAATATCGATATATGGGTCTGAGGTCCATCTTCAAAACGGGCTCATGACGAACCGAATGAACATTATATTTTCAATAGTTATTACCAATTATCCGATTAAATCTCGAAGTTTCACGAATCTGAGGTCCATGATTTTATCGGACTCATGACGAACTGTGATATGTTTTTTAAAATCAGGGTATTCGAAAAGTAACTGGTTCAATTCCTGATCTGAGACGAATTTATGGGTCATGATGAACCGTTGTCTTATCAGAACATGAACCTTATTATATCAGTAGACTAATTGAACGGATCTGAGGTCTTTAATTGACTCATGACGAACCGTTTTACCAACACGTCTTTGCGACCATATGTCAGACTCGGGACGGACTATTAAATTCGACTTACTTCTTGTCGTATGACGTTTCGATGCTTTACTTCGAATTTAAAATTATATAATGGATCTGAGGTCCACTTTAGTGTAGGACTCATGACGAACCATATAAAGAAAAAATAATTTAATAATGCCGAAAACCAAGTACTATTGGTAGTTTTGAAAAATATAGTTTTAAGTCCCAATCCTGATAAAATCAGTGATTTAATATTTGACCAGTTTCACGGATCTGAGGTCCACCCCTTTTCGTAGGACTCATGACGAACCGTACCTTTTCAAAACCCGTGGATATTTTTTTCCGTAACAGCTTGCGATAATTCTATGACGTAATACGTTTAACTGTTGTTAGTACTTTATTTTGACGGATCCGAGGTCCATCCTAAAGTTGGACATCAATATGGACCAATTTCTATGTTAATACTAGTTTCAAATCTGACCAAGATTGAACTTTCCAAGTTTTTAAATAACGAACTGAATAAACATTCGTATTTAACATTTGTTTTCATTAACTGTGTGTTGCATTCAGTTTATTTTCTTGTCGCTAGAGAGCGTGCCAAAATACAGGCAGATTAACAGGTTCTACAGTGTAAAAGCAATCGCGCATTCGTTATATCCGTTGGCGCCACGAGAGGTTTGAATCAGTTTAAAAACCGTTTGATACAGAAAAATGTTTGGCAAATTAATTCACAATGTACTGCTTCGAAGCATTTCATGGATTGACAACGAGTTGATCATCCCGACAATTTGGCAAAGACCATAATTCCTAAGGTCATCGTACTGAAAGCAATTCCAAAAATAAGAAATGCTAAAGCGATCTGTTTTTGTTTGTTTCCTTTCAGTGGTTCATTGTTGATTTTGAGGTAAAATAAGGGTGGAAGGATCATCATCAAGGCACCAGATGCAGAAGCACCAACAAAGCCGAAAATTTCTTTAATATCTGGAACAGCAATGACCAGAGTAACGCAAAGTGTCAACAAGCAGCACATGATTCCGATGTGACGTTTCCATGCGAAATCAGCTTGGGGGAATAATAAAAAATTTACAGCTTTCCGTGCTGGATAATGTGTGAGTGGGAGTGTTAGCATTACTCCAATGAGGACACAGACACGGACAACAAGGGTAAGGGCGTTTCTTGGATCGGAATGATTGTAAGTAAGGAGAAGATCAGACTGGACATAATTGTAAAATGTCATGTATCCAAAAACCGAGGCAACAAAGTAAAGGAAGAAACACGATGCGATTGAAGTCAAAGCTATTTTTTTCATTTCTTTTGGATCACCACTTTTCAGTTCAGCAAAAATTGGCAACACAGCAGTATGACAAACGAAACTGAAGGTCATTGTTGGCATAGCATAAACAGTCTTTGCGTTGATTATGAACATTCCAGTCTCACAGACTTGTTCTTCCGTATTGCAATATGGTTCGGGCAATCGATAACTGCTCGAACATGTCTCAGAGATGTGACCAGCAACAGCTTGGGTACCATTAACGTATGGTCCATTGATCAGATTATGGGCACCGAATGGGCTGAGATAGTCATCACGTAATGAATTAGGATTTGTGCCATCTTTGGCTTCAAAGGCATCCCATACACCTGCTGTTCCGTTTGCAACTCCATTGTCAAAAAGTGGACACTGTTCAATTCCCAAAAAGTATTTTGTAACGATAATGATTGTAAAGAAGACCATACAACCGATTGAAAATCCTGAAGTATAACCAAGAAATTCGATGCTTTTCAATGACGCAAGTGGGATGACAACAACGCAAACAATAAGGATGACAACATAATTTCCATTAAAGTACCATGGAATATCGGGTGAATTTAGATCTGGGCACGTGGTCTGTCCATTTTCGTCCAAAGGGCACATCATCGTCCACAAGACAGATGGTAACTGATTTTTTATAATGAACATGTAGGAAGACATAGCACCAATATTTTGCATTAAAATGCATCCCGCTGCTGCTATCTTTCCAGGTGTACCATATGCTCTAAATCCAAGTCGTTCGTATGATTTCACCCCAGTCTGTGCACACAGTTTTAGAAGTAGATGAATGGCAAAGAATGCAAGTAATGCAACTGCACTGCAAACTATCAAGAAACCCAGAATACCAAGTTGCGCCATAGCATATGATAAACCGAGAATACCAGATCCCAAAATGGCATTCATTAAATTGAAAACAGAAAGTGCAAATCCTGCATTTCCTTCTTCTTTGTAACCGAGCGCTTCTCGTGCCTTTTCGGCGTTAACTTCTCCGTTTGCAGTATCCACCAGTTCAACATTTTCTGGCTCTAATGGTTCCTTTTCTGGAATTTCAGAAAGCAAAGCCGCTGACTGGGTGACTATTTCTTCGTCGGCTTTCGAATTCGTCATTTTTCGCTTTCGCCTGTTGATTTGTGGTAAACTAGGTATTGAGTTTTCA
>Ga0115100_10348898_pt1 | contig 10646 bp, 20 predicted proteins | sample MBTome_3_FD_89642 | JGI IMG/M metagenome (GOLD analysis project Ga0115100, IMG submission 89642) | Marine eukaryotic communities from Pacific Ocean to study complex ecological interactions - MBTS_2Apr14_M1_3um Metatranscriptome... | ecosystem: Environmental > Aquatic > Marine > Oceanic | place... | reverse complement strand
TTTTTTTATAAAATTAACATCTAAAAATTATCTCTATGCAAGCAGGCCTATTTGCAAAAAAGCTTGGCATGACTCAGATATTTGATGAATCGGGTAAAATCCTTCCAGTAACTATACTAAAAACTGGAGTATGCCAAATAAGTCAAATTAAAACTATAACTACAGATGGCTACAATGCAGTCCAAGTTGGTTATGGTGAAGAGAAACTAGAAAATTTAAATAAGCCTACACAGGGCCATTTAAAAAAAGTAAGCGACCTTGGATTCAAGTCTTTTGGTGAATTTCGTGTATCTAAGCCAGAAGAGTTTAAACTAGGCCAAATTATTAAGGTTGATACTTTTTCTATTGGCCAAAAGGTTCGTGTAACTGGAAAAAGTATTGGTAAAGGTTTTGCAGGTAACCAAAAAAGGCACAACTTTAGCCGAGGTCCTATGACACACGGTTCTAAAAACCACCGATTACCAGGAAGTGTAGGAGCTGGTAGTACTCCAGGAAGAGTATATCCTGGAAAAAAAATGGCTGGTCAGCTTGGTGGTGATATGGTGACTCTTAAGAATACAGAAATTCTATACGTTAGTTCAGAAGATAATATTCTGGTTGTGAAAGGTTCTGTTCCTGGTAAAAATAATACCGTATTAAAAATTCAGCCACAGAAATATTAATTTTAACAGCTGTTTAAAAATTTTTTATGTCTTACATTCAATCTACTCAAAAAGATTTACTTGATATTGTCAAGTATCCCATTCTTACTGAAAAGACAATACGGTTAATTGAACAAAATCAATACAGTTTTGCAGTTGATTCTAAAGCAAATAAACTTGCTGTAAAATCTGCTGTAGAGCAGTTATTTGATGTAAAAGTTGTTTCCGTAAATACTTCTTTATTACCATTAAAGAAGCGTCGTGTAGGAAAATTTATAGGAAAAAAAGCTCGTTATAAAAGAGCAATAGTTAAATTAGCATCAGAAGATTCTATTAGTTTATTCGAAGAAGAATAGACAGTTGCTATCAAACATTAGACGTTCTTAAATAGTTAAAATTATTATATGGCAATCCGTCTGTACAGGGCTTATAGTCCCGGCACACGTTCTAAATCAGTTTCTTACTTTAATGATTTATCGAACGTTAAACCAGAAAAGACCCTAACCTTTGGTAAAAAGGCTTGTGGTGGTCGGAATAATCGTGGTGTTATTACAGTTAAAGGCCGTGGTGGTGGACATAAAAGAAAATATCGTCTTATAGATTTTCATAGAAAATCTGAAATAGCCGCTAAGGTTGCAACTATCGAATACGACCCAAATCGAAATGCAAGAATCGCTTTATTACATTATAAAGATGGTTCAAAAAAATATATTGTTTGTCCCCGTTCTTTAAAGGTAGGAATGGAAATTTATTCTGGCGACGGTGTACCAATTGAAGTTGGAAACGCTATGCCGTTAGAATTAATACCATTAGGAAGTATTATTCATAACGTTGAGTTAACGCTTGGTAAGGGTGGGCAAATAGCACGAGCTGCTGGTACTTATGCCCAGCTAATAGCAAAAGAGGGTAACTTTGTTACCTTAAAATTACCTTCTAATGAAGTTAGATTAGTAAATAAAAAGTGTTACGCAACTTTAGGCCAAGTAGGTAATGTTGATAGTATTAATATCACGTTAGGAAAAGCAGGGCGAAGTAGATGGCTTGGTAAAAAACCTAAAGTAAGAGGTGTAGTAAAAAACCCAATTGATCACCCGCATGGTGGGGGAGAAGGTCGATCTCCTATTGGTCGTGCTAAACCTGTAACACCTTGGGGTAAACCTGCATTAGGTATTAAGACACGTAACCCGACTAAAGCTAGTAGTAAGTATATACTGCGTTCACGACGTTAACCCAATCTTTAAATTAAAACACTTTATAAAAATTTATTTTATTTAAAAAATGCCACGTTCTTTAAAAAAGGGACCTTTTGTAGCTTCCTATGTTATGGAAAAAGTTGAGCAAATGAACGCTAGTGGGAAGAAAGATACAATTAAAACTTGGTCGCGTTCAACAACAATCTTACCTAATATGATTGGGCATACGTTTGCTGTATATAATGGGCAGCAGCATTTACCAGTCTTTGTAAGTGATCAGATGATTGGTCATAAATTAGGGGAGTTTGCCCCAAGTAGAACATTTCGTTCACACGTAAAAAAAGATAAGAAAGGAAAACGTTAGTAAATTGCTATGCAAAAAAATGAAATTCGAGCCGTTTCGAAATACGTTAGAATGTCTCCTAGTAAAATTCGTCGTGTTCTTCGACAAATTCAAGGAAAAACTTATTCGGAAGCATTATTAATTCTAGAATTTATGCCATATGCATCGTGTGCTCCAATTATAAAAGTTTTACGTTCTGCAACTGCAAATGCAAGGAATAACTTTGGTTTTGATGAAAAAACTCTAGTTGTTAAATCAGCTTTTGCAGATCAAGGACCGACTATGAAAAGATTTCGTCCAAGGGCTCAAGGTAGAGCTTATAGAATTTTAAAAGCGACATCACACATAACTATTGTTATGGAATCTTAAATTATAAAGCTAAAAATTTTACAAGTAAGTAATTAGTTCGTGGGACAAAAAAACAAATCCAACCGGTTTTCGAACTGGTGTTAATAAATCACATAATGCTATTTGGTTCGCCAATTATGGTGCTTATAGCGAAGTTCTTAAAGAAGATTACAAAATCAGGAAATTTTTTGAAAAAAAATTTGAATCGCTTTACAGTAAAGCGGGAATTGCCAAATTAGAAATTAAACGGAAAGTTAATCAACTTGAGTTAGTAATTCATGCTGCCAGACCAAAGGCTATTGCAGCAGAAACCGATAAAACTAGCTTAATTGTCGAACTAAAAAATAGTTTAAAAAGTTTGATTAACGATTCAAAGCAAATTCGTATAAAAGTTTTGCAAGTTGCACGAAGCGAAAATGAAAGTTCATTAGTAGCAAGATCTATAGCAGATCAACTAGAAAAGCGAGTTGCTTTTAGAAAAGCAGTTAGACAAACTACTCAAATGTTACAAAAGAGTGGTGTAAAAGGTTTTAAAATCCAAGTTGCTGGTAGGCTTAATGGTGCCGAAATTGCTCGTGCTGAATGGGCTCGTGAAGGAAGAGTTCCACTACAAACTCTTCGAGCAGATATTAGTTATGCAACGCACCGAGCAAATACTATATATGGTGTGCTGGGTATTAAAGTTTGGATCTTTAATAAAGAAATTTTTTAATTTAACAATTTATCCATACAAGTAAATTTTATGTTACTTCCGAAAAGAACAAAGTTTCGTAGACAACATCGCGGAAGATTCAAAGGAGTTTCCAAAGCAAGTACCATTGTTTTTGGTGACTATGGTATTCAAGCTTTAGAACCTGTTTGGTTAACTTCTCGCCAGATAGAAGCAACTAGACGTAGTATTACAAGATATGTACGTCGTACAGGAAAAATATGGATTAGAATTTTCCCTGATAAACCTATTACTGAACGAGCGGCTGAATCTAGAATGGGATCGGGTAAAGGTACAGTAGCTTATTGGGTAGCTGTCGTAAAACCTGGAGCAGTGCTCTTTGAAATTAATGGTCTAAATAAAGAAATGGCTTATAAAGTTTTAAAGTTAGCGTCATATAAGCTTCCTATTAAAACGAAAATTTTAGAAAAGGTTTAATTCAGCTTGTAAGAAAATACTTTTAAAAAATTTAACTATGTTATTTTTCTAAATTAGAAATTTTAAAATTAATGGCCGTAAAAGAAAAAGTAGGAATTGTTGTTAGCGACAAAATGAAAGATACGCGTATAGTTGCTGTTGATGATCGTGTTATTCATAAGCGATATAAAAAGGTTATTACAAAAACTAAACGATACGCAGTTCACGATTCTACATTTAATGCATCAATAGGAGATCAAGTTCGTATACGCGAAACAAAACCTATTAGTAAAACTAAAAATTGGGTCCTAATTAATGTTTTAAGAAAGTCAGCAACATAAAAAATGATACAACCACAAACTTGTTTAAGAGTAGCAGATAACAGTGGGGCTAAAAATCTAATGTGTATTCGTGTCCTTGGTAGTAATCGAAGATATGGTCACGTAGGAGATGTTATCATTGGTGTTGTTAAAGATGCGACACCAAATCTTACAGTCAAACGTTCAGATGTTGTTCGAGCTGTTATTGTCCGAACTAAACAGTCTATTCGTCGTCAAGACGGGTCTAGATTACGCTTTGATGATAATGCTTCTGTGATTATAAATAAAGAGAATAATCCTCGTGGTACTCGAGTATTTGGTCCAATTGCTCGAGAGTTAAAAGAAAAAGGATTTACTAAAATTGTTTCATTAGCTCCCGAAGTACTTTAGTAAAAACTTTAACTTTTAAGAAGTAAATTTTATTAGCTATGAAATTAGATTTAAAGAGCTTATACAAGCAAAAAATTGTTCCTGCTTTAATAGAGGAATTTGGTTATAAGAATATTGAACAAGTACCGAAGCTTGTTAAAATCTCCGTTAATCGAGGGGTAGGAGAAGCTTCTAAAAATTCCAAAGAGTTAGACTCGAGTATTGAAGAGCTTAGTTTAATTGTGGGTCAACGCCCTACGGTAAATAAAGCTTCAAAATCTGTTGCAGGGTTTAAGATTCGTGATGGAATGGCTATTGGCACATCTGTAACTTTAAGAAAAGAACAAATGTACACATTCCTAACAAAACTTATTCATATAGTTTTACCTCGTATAAGAGATTTTAGAGGCATTAATCCTAATGGATTTGATGGTAGAGGAAACTACAATCTGGGCTTAAAAGAACAGCTAATTTTTCCTGAAGTATCTTATGATGACGTAACTCAAATTCGTGGTTTAGATATTTCTATTGTAACTACTGCAAAAACGGACGAAGAAGCACGTGCTTTACTAAAATCGTTCGGTATGCCATTTACTACAGCTTAGTTTTTAATTATCTGAAAAAATTTAAATGACTACTGACACTATAGCTGATATGTTAACTAGAATTCGCAATGCGAATTTAGCAAAACATCAAATTGTACAAATACCTTCTACAAAGGTAACTCGAAATATTACTCAAGTATTATTTGACGAGAACCTAATTGATTCTTTTGAAGAATTACGAAATGGCTTAAATAGTTCACTACTGTTATCGCTAAAATACAGTGGTAAGGAACGCAAGCCTAGTATTGAAAAAATCCAACGTATAAGTAAACCAGGTCTTAGAGTTTATAGTGGGACCAAAAAAATGCCTCGTATTTTGGGTGGCTTTGGAACTTTAATTGTTTCAACTTCACGTGGTTTAATGACTGATCAACAGGCTCGCAAAGAAGGTGTTGGTGGCGAACTTTTATGTTATATTTGGTAAACCTTAAATAAAAAATGTCTCGTATCGGTAAGCAATTCATAAATATACCCGAAAAAGTTAAAGTAAAATTAGATGGTCAAAAAGTTCTAGTCGATGGACCAAAAGGTAGCCTTTCTAGAATTTTACCTTCTTTAGTTTGTTGCACCTTAGATGAAGGTAAGCAACAATTGCATATAGAAAAAACGCAAAATACAAAATTATCTCAAGCACTTTACGGACTTTCAAGAACGCTAGTAGCAAATATGGTTACTGGGGTATCTGTTGGTTTCGAAAAAAGACTGCAAATTACTGGCGTGGGATATAGAGCCCAACTCGATGGAAAAGATCTTGTATTAAATATGGGATATAGCCATCCAGTAAAAATGATTACACCAGACGAGCTTTCTGTTAAAGTAGAGACTCCAACAAGTGTTGTAGTTTCTGGAATGCAAAAAGATATTGTTGGGGAATTCGCAGCAAAAATTCGATCTGTAAGACCACCTGAGCCATATAAAGGAAAGGGTATTGCCTACGAAGGCGAAATTATAAGACGTAAAGCTGGAAAAACTGGTAAGTAATCATTTCTACTAAAATATTTATTTTTATGGGTCCTAAAAAAACACTTAAGTCCAAATCTGAATGGTTAGAACGTGTTGTAGCTATTGAACGTGTAACAAAAGTTGTAAAAGGTGGAAAAAAAATGAGTTTCCGAGCTATTATCGTAGTCGGAAATGAGCAGGGTAAAGTTGGTGTTGGTGTTGGTAAAGCTGGGGATGTTATTACTGCTGTACGAAAGGGTGTAACAGATGGTAAAAAACATGTTATAAGCGTCCCCTTAACAAGTTCTAATTCTATTCCACATCCTACAAGCGGAAGGTTTGGGGCTGCAAAACTTGTACTAAGACCTTCTGCCCCAGGATCCGGTGTAATCGCTGGAAGTTCAATCCGAACTGTATTAGAACTTGCCGGCATAAAAAATATTTTATCGAAACAACTAGGTTCCAATAATTTATTGAACAATGCAAGAGCAACTATTGATGGTCTAAGTACATTAAAATCTTATAGCGCCCGAACGTAAATTTCGTAAATAAATGGCAATATCAGAAACAATAAACTTATTACGAACAAAAATTCTTAAAATATTTGGTTTTTTGATTCTTATTAGATTAGGGCTTTATATACCTATTCCTAATGTAGATTTGGATATTTTTTCTCAAAATCAAGTAACAAACCCTTTATTTGGCCTTGCAAAAAATTTAACTGGAAGCTCTTTTTTAGGGATTGGATCCTTGGGGATTTTGCCGTATATAAATTCGTCAATTGTAATCCAACTTTTAACTCCGATTGTTCCTTTTCTAGAACGTTTGCAAAAAGAAGAAGGAGAACTTGGTCGTCAGCAAATTACTCGATATACCAGATATTTAACTTTAGGCTGGGCACTAATATTAAGTACTGGTGTTGCTTTTATCTTGGTAAAACCTGTAGTTTTTAATTGGAATATTATCTTAGCATTAAAAATTGTGTTTTCTTTAACAACAGGATCTATGCTTTCCATGTGGTTTGCTGAACTTATAACTAAAGAGGATTTAGGTAATGGTTCTTCAATGATAATTTTCATAAATATTATTGGAGGACTTCCCGCAAATATTACGGAGTTCAATTCAAATTTACAAAACTCATCTTCGATAAATAATTTTGTGGCTCTGCTTTTAGCCTACGCTATTTATCTTGTTATTGTAGCAATTATTGTTCTAGTTCAAGACTCATATAAGCGTGTTAGCATAGTTTCTGCTCGACAATTAAATTTCAACTATTTAGAGCAATCTCCTTCAAATTCGGAATTTAAAAATAGCTATATTCCAATAAAGCTTAATCAAGGTGGTATTATGCCTCTTGTTTTTAGTACAACAATTGCTACGTTTTTATTTTATCCCCTACAGTTAGGTTTATCAAAAATTTTTCCTGTAGAAAACGGCCAGTTGACAAATTTTTTAGTTTTGTCTTCTTTTGTTTTAAATTTGGTTCTTGTTGTTTTCTTTAGTACGTTTTATGCACTTTTAGTATTAAAACCTAAAGATTTATCTGAAAATTTAACAAAAATGGCATACAACGTTCCTGGGTTAAAGCAGGGTAAAGAAACGACTCGTTATCTGGAACAAATAATAAGTCGTTTAGCATTTATGGGAGGGATATTCCTAGCTTTTCTTGCATTTTTTCCTTTGCTAGTAGGAAATCTATTCCAGTTTAACATTTTTAAAAATTTAACATCTCTTATTATATTGATTGGTGTAATTACTGATGTAACTTCTCAGGTTAAAGGCTATTTAGTGTCTCAAAATTATGAGAGTTTTAAAAAAGCGTAGACTTTTTCTTTTAAGTAAGTTAGCATAAATTTGTAGGAGTATTAATATGTCAATATTTTTTGATTTGTTATACAAATTTTCATTTGGTTCAAAAAAATTCGAACTGGATGAGTTTAATAAATTTTAACTTAAGCCTATGAAAGTAGTAAGCTCGATAGGTAATCTGAAAAATCGATCAAAAGATTGTCAAGTTGTAAAACGTCGTGGACGAATATATTTAATTTGCAAATCAGATCCTAGACTAAAAGTTCGACAAGGTCGAGCAAAAATGAAACGTAAATAAAATAGTTAGCAATAACAAAAATAAATGGCACGTATTTCAGGAGTAGATCTTCCGCGCAATAAGCGAATTGAAATTGGATTAACATACGTTTTTGGTATCGGAAATACTAGTGCAACACAAATTGTAAAGGCCGCTAGTGTATCCCCGAGTACCCGATGTAGTGATTTAACTGATGAAGAAATTACACGTATAAGAGCAATAATCGATGAAGATTATCAAACGGAAGGTGATTTAAGAAGAAGTATTTCTCAAAATTTAAAAAGATTGACCGAAATTGGATCTGCAAAAGGGCGACGTCATAGAGTAGGACTTCCTGTTCGAGGTCAAAGAACGCGTACAAATGCAAGAACACGAAAAGGAAAAGTCAAAATACCTGTTGCAAAGAAAAAATAACAAACTTTATACATATTAATTTAATATGGTCAAACAATTAAAGCGCTCTTCTGGGAAAAAATCTAGAAAAACGATAACTAGTGGAGTTGTCCACATTAAATCGACCTTTAATAATACGATTGTAAATATTACAGACCAGCAAGGAAATACTTTATTCTGGGCTTCCGCAGGCGGCAGTGGTTTTAAAGGTGCAAAAAAGGGTACCCCTTTTGCAGCACAATCGGCTGCTGAAAAAGTTGCCTCTATCGCTTATGAACAAGGTATGCGCCAAGCTGAAGTTGTTGTTAGTGGTCCTGGAAGTGGCAGAGAAACTGCAATCCGTGCATTACAAGGATGTGGGTTACAAGTGTTAGTTATTAAAGATATTACACCTGTTCCGCATAATGGTTGCCGTCCTCCAAAAAAACGACGTGTTTAGTTATGGGGTCGCTGATATTTCTATAACTTTAAAACTTAAAGATTTTCTATAAATTTTATCTAAGTTATCTAAACCATGTTTCAGGTTCAATGCCTAAAATCTACAACAGGCAAAACAACGGAATTGTATTCTAAATATTCAATTGGGCCTTTTTTAAAAGGGCAAAGTACAACAATAGGAAATGCTTTAAGACGAGTATTATTATCAAATTTACAAGGTCTGGCCATAACTGGTGTTCGTATTAAAGAAATTGATCATGAATTTTCGACTATTCCCAATGTTAAAGAAGATGTTGTAGACATTTTGCTTAACTTAAAACAGATAATTTTAAAAGGTGATATTACAGAACCTATTTTAGCAAGACTTAACATAAAAGAAGCAGGTATTATAGTGGCAGGTGATATTGAACTTCCAGACAGTATTACCTTAGTTGATCCTCGCCAATATATTGCGTGTTTAACTAGCAAAGGTAATTTAGAAATGGAATTTCTAATTACTAAAGGCCAAAATTATTTTACAAATACAAAGCTAGATTATACAGTCCCAGAGAATTTTTTAGCTGTTGATGCTATTTTTATGCCAGTAACAAAAGTTAATTTTTTTGTTGAGACATCTAGAAGTAGTTCATCTTTTGAATTAGAAAGTTTGCTTTTAGAAATTTGGACTAATGGAAGTATTCAACCAGATGAGGCCTTAAGTTTATCGGCAAAGATATTAGAAAATACGTTTGGGCTTTTAAAGGTAACTAATACGCTTTCCTTATCGTCTCCAAATATCGATACCCCTCCTCAAGAGGAAAAATCTGAATATTTAGAAACTGTTTTTATTGAGGAATTAGAATTATCAGTAAGAGCCTACAACTGTTTAAAACGGGCCAATGTGCATACTTTGTCTGATTTGCTACAATATTCTTCAGAAGATCTATTAGAGTTTAAAAACTTTGGTCAGAAATCAGCAGATGAAGTTTGCGAAAACTTAAAAGCACGGTTCGATTTAGACCTAAAAAAGTAGGGTCTAAAGAATTAAATAAACGACTGTTAAAAGACAAGATTTAATCTATAGCAGTAACTAATGCTAAACATTGAATAAAATCTTTGAACTTAATTAAATTAATAAAAAAACGATTGCAATAAATTAAAAATAAATTATGTCTTTATCAACTTCAGAAACGAAGTCGGCTTACTTTGGTATAGGGCGTAGAAAAACTTCCGTGGCTAAAGTTATATTAGTTCCGGGAACAGGTGCAATGGTAGTTAACCATAAACAAGGAGAGAAATATTTACAATTTAATTCCCAGTATATTAACGCATCAAAAAAGCCTTTAACTATCTTAGGTTTAGAAAACATGTACGATATGTATGTAAATACCCATGGTGGGGGTATCAAAGGTCAAGCAGATGCCATTAAATTAGGAGTTGCAAGAGCTTTATGTTACATGTCTGCGGAAAATCGCGATTCTCTAAAACCCGAAGGGGTCTTAACTCGAGATTCACGTCGTAAAGAAAGGAAAAAATACGGATTGAAGAAAGCTAGAAAAGCTCCTCAATTCTCTAAACGTTAAAATAAATTTAGAAAAATGCCGAAAACATCAATACATCCTGATTGGTATCCTAACGCAAAAGTTTATTGTGATGGACAATTAATTTTAAAAGTGGGCTCAACTAAGAAAAGATTAAATGTCGATATTTGGTCAGGAAATCATCCATTTTATACAGGTTCTCAAAAAATTCTAGATACAGAAGGGCGAGTAGAACGCTTTATGCGTAAATACGGTATTGAAAACCAGATTGAAAATTAATTTTTATGCCAACAATACAACAACTAGTTAGATTTGAAAGGGT
>Ga0115100_11040455_pt1 | contig 10658 bp, 8 predicted proteins | sample MBTome_3_FD_89642 | JGI IMG/M metagenome (GOLD analysis project Ga0115100, IMG submission 89642) | Marine eukaryotic communities from Pacific Ocean to study complex ecological interactions - MBTS_2Apr14_M1_3um Metatranscriptome... | ecosystem: Environmental > Aquatic > Marine > Oceanic | place... | reverse complement strand
TGTCCTTGAGTATTGTAAAAATCAGATCCTGCAGAAGACCATGCTCCGTTTGCCCAAACTTTATTGTTTTGTGCAGACCATCTTTCAGTTGTGTTAGCTTCTAAGATCAACATATCTAAGATCTCTAAATCGATCTCCATAGAGATATATTCAGATAGTAAAGATGTTAATTCTGCTTCAGCATCAATTGAATGATAAGCATTTAAATCTTGTGCAAATTCTGGAGTCCATTGTGCTTTTAACTTTCTAGTCTTAGCAACAATTGCCTCACTTTGTAGTTTAACGTCGATTTCTGGAATAGAAATAGAAGTATCTACAGCTCTGTCTGAATCTGCTTCAAAGTCTCCTCTGTCGTTATCTTTAGTTTGCTTAGAGTATATTACTGTTACATCTCCTGTTACTTTACCTGCAGCAACAACAAAAGTTACTTTGTCTCCTGCTACTGTAGTAAACTGTGGATATACAGATACAATTTCAGCTCCTACTTTAAGTACGAATGCTCTTGCAGCTAATAGGTCAGCTGATTTTCCAGCTAAATCTACTTCTACTGTTTCTACTGATCCAGTTGCGAATTCAGCATCGTATCCTACAGCTTCTAAAGATCCACTTCCAACTGCTGTTGGAGTAAAAGCTTCTGAAGTGTTATTGATAGAGTAACCGAATTGTCCAGCTCCATAAAGACCTCCAGATACATCTGCATCTTTGATCATTTTTGTTGAACCTTCTGTTACGTTACCGTACATGTTGTCTCCATCTTTTCTGTTAGCTGAATCATCTCCGTATTTAAAATCTAGATAAAATACTAGACCTGAAGGAAGTGACATTGGCTGAACAGATACGAAATCTTGAGCAACGATTTGAGCAAATACTTTTCTTACCAATGGTAAAGCAACTCCAGCCCAGTTTTCACCAGATCCAGCAGTAAAGCTTGCACCACCTTGAGTATTTGTGTTAGCTTCAGCAACTACTTGCTTAGCTTGGTTTTCTAAGATTACGGCCATGTTAGAAGCTTTCTTTCCTTCTAATCCTTCCAATAATCCTGAAGCTTGCCACTTTGTAGCAAGTTTTGCAGAGTCTTCCAACATTACTTTGTGGGTTCCTCTAGCGTCTTCTAATAGGTTATTAATTTCCATGTTAATTTCTTTAAATTTAATTATTTAATTATTCCTGCTAATTTTTGCATTCTTAGGACTGCATCAGATACTTCAGAAATGACTTCAGGCTTTTTAGCCGTGATGCCAGTTGCTTTACTAGCTGATCCTTTGTGTTCTTTAATTGTTGTCTCTTTTTTAGTTCCAACGTTATCAACTACAGTTTCGAATACTAATTTTACTTCTTTAACTGTTTCTGCTTTATCAAAAGCAGCAATAACATTAACTTTTTGAGATTCTGAAAGATTCTGTGCCTTAAAGATTTTATTAACATAAAGTAACTTTGCATTAAGAATGTTTACTTCGTTTAACTCTGATTTTAGAGTTTCGATAGTAGTCATTGCTTCTGCTAGATCTTCTTTCATAGTTCTGTTAATGTTAGCATCTTTTGAATCAGATTCATGAGATACCTCTACTTCTGTAGATTCTTCCATTGCGTCTTCATCTTTACTATCATCTTCATCACCTTCTGAAATTCCTTCTAACTCTCTTAATAGTTCGTCTAAGTCAATTTCTTCTTCGTCAGCGCCCATTTCTGGTTCACCTTCCATACCTGGTTCTTCGATTGGAGCTTCATCGCCCATTCCTTCAATATCACCAGCGTCCATATCATCTACTTCAGCGTCACCGCCTACTTCTGCAGGAATAATGTCTCTGATCATATCTTTGAACTGGTCAACAGAAAGTTTAGATAAATCTTCGTCTCCGTCGATTTCTTCTTCTCCTTCTACTTCTTCTCCTGGTTCTTCGATTGCGTCTTCAGCGTCGTCATCAGATTCTTCTGAATCATCCTCTGCTGGTTCTTCGTCTTCTTCAGCTTCTTCAACTGCAGTAAATCCGTCGTTTTCCTCAATCGCTTCGTCTTTTTTTGTCTTCTTTAGATTCTGACTCTTTTACTTCCTCTGCTTCGACTGTTGCTGATGCTTCTTCAAGAGTATCGTTATCTATCTCTTGTAGTTTTGCAGCTAACATATCTTTTAAGTGAGGTGTTAAAGTCTCTTCTAAAGCTTCCTTGGCGTTAGCAATAGCGGCTTCACGTACAGACTTAGCTTCAGCAATAGCTTGCTTGAATAAATCTTTGTTTGCCATTTTAAAAATGTTTGTGGGTTTCGTATAGCTATTTAGAGCTATAATGTGAAGTTATAAAATTTAATTGATGCCATATTGAATAGCATATTATGTATATAAATATATACTGTTTACAAAAACCTACGTAAGTAGGGTAAAATAATTTCTGCTACACCATTGAAGCTACTATCTCTTTACCAACATTGGCTATATCTCTACCTTTCAAAGCACCTTTAGTAAGTGATAGTGCTGCGGTACCAACGTTTGCTCCCCTAATAGCATTAAGTGCTCCAATTCCGGCTTTAACTCCAAGTCCGGCTAAAATTGCGATAAATAAACCTTTTGCAATGTTTTCTCTTTTATTTTTATCTTTAACAAAAGGAGATATAACTTGGGCAATTACATTAACCATTGCTTTTTCATTATTATGAGCCCATTGGTGGATTGCTTCTGCTTTATCAGCAGCTTTATCTAAGTTTAACTTTCTTAAAGCTTTTGCTGCATATTTACCTAATATGTCTACTACTGTATTAGATGCAAGCAACCAACTTAATAATCCAAGTGCAGTTAAAGACTCGTCTAATTGACCGTCTTCCATTTCCTTATCTAAAGCTTGTTTTAGCTGAAGTGCTAATTGTTTCTCCTCGCTTTCTAGTAAAATAGAATGTAATTTCATTATGCTCTTAATATATCGTTTATGATAGAATCTAATCCGCTATACTTGTTTACTTTTACTCTACCTTCTTGTAAAGCTATAGGGTTCATAAATGCTCCATGAGTAGAAGGATTAGATACAAAGTCCCAACATACTAATTCAAAGTCGTCTTGAACTTCTAAAGCTCCTTCGTTTGTTTGCTGAACTGATCCTGTACCTCTAGATGAGATACCAATAGTGTGTCCTGCTTTACAGATCTCTTTAACGATATTACCTGCTGGTGTATTTAATAGCTCAACACGTCCCATAAGGTCGTCTCCTTTCCACCATAACTTCTTTATTACGTGTGATGCGTTCTTTAAAGAGACAACGGGAGACTCAGGGTGATCAAGTTCTCCAAAAGCATTACCAACCTCAACAAACTCTTTAGTGTATCTTTCTGATTCTCTTAGTAAAATGTCTTTACTATATGTACGGCCGTTTTGGTTTTGAGCAACTGCTCTTTGTAATACTCCTTCTACCTCATATACTCCAGGTTTAGTTTTGGACTCTCTAATTACTGGTTTAAATGGTGTTACGTCTACTAATAGTTGTGTCATGTTATTTCTTCTTTTCGTTTAAACCGAAAACTGTTTGTTTAGGCTCTGCTTCGAATTCTGATAAACCTTGCTGTCTCTTTGCCATATCAATTTCTGCACTAGAGATTGTTTTTACTTTAGGTTGATCTAATCCTTTTGTAAAGCCCATTTTAGTTACTGGTTTAAGATCTTTCATGAATGCTTGTTCTATTGCTGGTGCTAAAAATCCACCTACCTTTAAGCCTTCTTCATTTCTAATCTCTCCTAATGTATCGTATATTTTCTGTATCTTAGCTCTAGTCTTATCGAAGTATTGCTCTATATCTGTTACGATGTTTTCTAGTCCATTTATAGAAGACTTCATTCCATCAAATCCTGAATAGTCATCTGCAAATTTAGAAAGTTCTTGAGTTGCTGCTTCTGATAATGTTTCTTTATCTGCTAATACTTTAGTTATAATAGCTTTAAGATTCTCTTTTACGATTTCATCCTTGTTCATTGCTTTTTTAATAGCTTTATCTTTAGCATGTTTATAATCGTCTTTATCTACATCTCCGTCTCCATCAAGATCTTTACCTTTCTTTTCTTCTAAGTTCTCAACCATAAATTGAGTTTCTAAGTAACTAAGTATATCTTTTTTAGCGAATTCTATCATTCCAGGTTCTGTCATAGGACCCATCTTCCACTCTTCCCAAGCTTTGATTAAGAAATTGACACCTTTGTCAAATTTAGGACCCATACTTTCTACATAGCCTCCCGTTTCGTAATCGTTTTCAGTTACTACTTTTCCTCCTTTAGTTTTCTTACGACCTTCTGCTAAGTCTTCTTTAAAAGTGCGGTCAGGTGCTGTGTCTCCTTTATCTGCTTCCCATGCTGCCATGTAATCAGAAATGAATTTTTTTAGTACTTCACCTTCTAACCCCACAATATACTTACCTTGTTTCATAGCCTGATCTTTGGTATATTCAATATCATTTAGTTTAAAAGGTTGAATTCTAAAAGCTTCTGCTCCCTCTTCACTATAGTATTTGCCTCCTTTGTCGTAATCGGCATCTAATTCTAGCTCTTCTTCTTCTTGGTATTCGTTTTCTGCTACTGCTTCTGGTTCTGAATCACAACATGCTGCTGCTGCCATTATATGTTTAGCTGCCTCTGCATTACCGTTATTTTGAAAGTGTTGAGCTAAATCTTTAAGATCGTCAGATGATAAGTGGTCGTTAAAACCTTCTTCAACATCTGCTTCTCTAACAAATCCTCCGTTTTCTTGAATTATACTCTTAATAGTAGCTTTTACTTCTTTCTTAAAAGCATCTATATGTTCTTGACATCCTTCTTTATTACCTTCTTCTAATTCTTCAATAGCAAAAGATAAGTGACTTGCTTCTCTATGGTAATTTACATCTTCAAAAGAATCAAACAAAGCCTGTAATGTAGATAAAGGAGTATTACATGATACTGTGGTAGCATATTTTAACATCCCTTTATAATCGAAATCGGTAGAGAACATATCTCCAGGAGCGAATGCCTTAGACTCTTTAGTTACGTTATTTTCTTGCATGTGCTTTTCTTTAGCAGCATCAAAGTCTCCTTTATATAGTTGATCTACTATTTTACGACCAAGCTGTTCTAATTGATCTTGATTAAGTGAATGTGCTTTTCCAAATCCTTTTAAATAGTTAGCACCTATAGTTCCATAGTCAGCAGGATCAATTACGTCATCTGCTGATGTAGCAACTTTTTCTTGCATATAGTCACCAGGCATTTCATAATTTACTGATAGATACTCTTCGAAGTTATCTAAAGCATCTTGAGGATCTTGTTCATCTTTTGATTCAGGGTGAGTTCTAAAGAAGTCTCCTATAATTTCATCATCAATTAAACTCTTACCTGTTTTAGGGTTTGTATAGTGTTTAATGATAAAATCTGCAATTGATTCTTCTTGGTTACTTTCATTTGTTGTTTCATCTACCATTACAAGACCTATATCTTTATAATGAATTTCATGCTCTCCTCCGTCTTGATCTACTGCATGTACAGAGTCATCATGCCACATTGCAGCATTATCATCATTATTAGAGTTAGGATTGTACACTATATATTCTCTTCCATCTCCAGTTTGAATACGTGCATCGTCTGCATTACCTAATCTTTTTAATAGTTTTTCTTTGGTATAATTTTCTTTTAAATCAGCCTTCTTCATATCGTTAAAGGTGTCTTTATCTTTCGCTCCAGGCTTAGTTTCTTTCATCTTATCGTTTTTATCTACTTTAGATGATTCCTGAGCCAATAGGTTATAGTAATGTAAAGGATCTTTGGTTAAGTTTTTTAAAGCTTTATCTTTTGCTTTTGCTTGTGCTTCTCCGTCTGAGCAAGTAACAGGATCATGTCCCATAGCTGTTAATTCGATGTCTAAAGCTCTTCTAAGAGAATCATCTGATACTGTGTCAGGGTTCATCTTTTCAAGAGTAGATTCAGAAAGAACGCCTCTATTTTTAAGGATAGCTATTGAGTCGTGATATCCATTAAATTGGTTAATATGCTGAGGAAATGCTAATCGCATTTGTCTTACGAACTCTCCTTCGGACATTTGTCCTTCGTTTACAGCTCTGTACTTTTCTGTTGCAGTTACTTTTCTCATTTTATTTCTTTATATCCTTGTTTTTTTAATGTCTTTTTAGCCTTTGTAGCTTTACCTAGAAAATTAGGTGTAGCGTAAGTAGCTCCAGTACCAGCTGTGAATGATGCTGATCCTCCAGTTACGTTAGCTTCATCTAACTCTTGTATTACTTCTCTAACTAAAGATACTAGGTCTGCTCTTTTCATTACAGGCTTTTCAATTCTTGTACTAAGTCGTAATATTGTAATAAGTTAATTAGATGAGTATCTGATATCTTCTCTTTATTTGTAAGAGGTTTAATAGATTTAGTTATCTCTTCTAATTTTATTAACACTACCTTATCCTTTACTTTGCTTGTAGATTTTTTTACTTCTTTAATTATTAATTCTAACTCTTCATTTACTATAGTACGAAGTTTAGTTGTAGAATTAACAGAAGTAATAAACTCTCTCAAGATTCTTTTTTGTTCCGGGAGTAGGTCTTTATATTTATCGTTAAATTTTTCAAGTAATATTTTAAATGCTAATAGCTTTAAGTCTTTATCGTACTTAGAGTATTCTTCTATTAAAGTATCTTTAACGTCTGTGTTGTTTTGTTTCTTAGTAGTTAAATGCTCTAATAAAGTTGATTTAAAATTAATCAATAAATTAGGATCTACTAAGTCATTATTATTCTGAGCTTCTAATAAACAGTATAGTGAAGCTAATGCTTTATAATCTGTTGATTGAATATTGAAAAATTCATCACTCTTATATGCTTCTTTAATATCAGATATTAATGCGTATTTTTGAGCTTTAAGAATCTTTTGATCAAACTTTCTAGATATCTCAGTAATAGTTGATAGTATAGATTCAGCTTTATTCTGTCCTACGCCTTTATTCTTAAGTATAAATTCATATAATTTAAACTCTTTTACAAGTACTGTTTTACCAGTGAAGTGCTTTCTAAGTATAGCTAAAGCTGGAGAATCTTTTTTAGATAGAGTATCCGCAGCGATTTGCTTAACTAGCAATTCAAAGATAAGACCTGTATTTCGAAATTTTGAGTGTTTTACTTTCATTCTACACGTTTACTATTATAAATATGGGTTAATTACCTAAATCTTTGATGTTGCCTTCTTTTAACATTTCTGACTCCTTTTCCTCTACAGCATCAAATACTATATTTTTTAACATATCTTTATTTTTATAATAAACTGATTTAGTAGAAACATTTTCCATTACATTATCATTGTCGGATGGATAACCACCTTTCATACCATGCTGCCCTAGAGGATCTCTTCCTCCAAGTGCATCATTAGTGCCGTATACAGAAGCTTTTTCTATTGGTCTTCCGCCTTCAGGACCAGGCTGACCCCACTCAGGTTCAGTCTCTGAATATCCTTTTGGTACATCGTCAGCTGATCCTCCTTTAGGAGTTGCAACTGATCTTCTACCGTACATAGAAGCTAGATCATGAGGAGTACCGTAAGTAGTTCCAGATTTAGCAGGATCGTTACCTTCCGCTTCGATTTGAGCTAACCTAAACTTACGTTTAGTATCCTCTCTAACTAAATCTCTCATTTCCATATAAGAGTCTTCAGACATATCGAATATATTCTCATAAATATAGTCTGATGAGAATAGTTGACTATCTTTCATTTGAGCAGCTAAATCTACTTTTTCTTTTAATAGAGCTACTTTTTCTTGTTCAAATATAATAGAAGGGGTAGATAATTTAACTTCAAAGTTAGTTAACGACTCACCTGTAAATCCTTGAGTATATAAATGTACTAAGGCTATCTTTGTTAATTCTGATTCTAATATCTTTTGTATTCTTTCTACAGTTCTAGCAAATCTAATATCTTCAGCTGCTAAAGTAGCTTTACCGGATAAGTCTCCTTCGTACCCAAAGTATGCTTTAGGGATCTTTAAAGCTGCAAATAATTTAGCTTGTAGATATTGTACATCGTTAGTACCGTCATACTCTAGTCCTTTTGTTGTATCTATTTTAGTAGATGTATCTCCTCCACGAACAGGTAGATAGAAATCTTCCATCATATTCTGCATGTTAAACTTCAAGTTATATTGACCAGTTTGGGGATCAACATAAGGAGTCTTTTTCATAGTGTTGATAGTCTTTTGCATGAACTGATCAACTTCATTAGGAGGAATTGAACCTACATTAATATAGAACATTCTCTTCTCTGGAGCTCTCATTATTCTATGTATCAACATAGCATCCTCCATTAAGTTAACTTGCTTATATATCTTTCTAGCTGGTTCTAAGTAAGAACGTCCGTAAGGTAGGTATGATGTATCTGATAGTAATCTAAAATGAGCCATCTCATAATTATCAAATACTATTGTTTTGTCAGTAGGTCTTTTTCTGTAGTTTGGGTCTGCTGATGCTGCTATTCCATCTAATTCTAATTGGAATTCTACTTTAGCTGGGTTTTCAGGATCGTTACCTTCATGTCTTATGATATGGTACACTGTATAAGGTAAGACGTTATATACTCCGAATTTTTCTGCTATCTCTAATTTAAGGAAGAAGTCACCATACTTTAACATATTACGTGTCCAAGACCATAGATTAAATTCTATATTTAAAACATCATAAAATAAGTTATAAAGAACTCTTTGTATATTTTCATCTGATGATTTTATAGATACTACCTCTCCTTGGTCGTTCTTAATAGTAGCTTCATCAGCTATAATGTCTAATGCTGAAGCTATAATAGGATCTGTGTCCATTGCCTCATAATCAGCATATAATTGTATTCTAAGAGTCTGGTAGTTTAGATTAGGATTATATATATTCCTATTATTATTCATATACAGTCTACTAAATCGATCAACTAATGAATTAGTTTCATATCGACCTGTTTGCTGTATAGAATTAGTGTCGGCGATCTTTAACTCGTCTCCTCCAATATTACGTATAATTACGTCATTTGAAAAGAGCCTCCTTAATCTACCAAAAAGTGATGTATCCGCCATTACGGTATTATTTTAATTATAAATAGTTCTATTTTAAAAGCCAAGAGATATCTTCTGTTCCTCCAGGTGTTTCTATAAGATAAGGATTATTTTGCTGATTACCAACATTTTTTATGACTGCTTTATTTCTAGCATTCATATTATTAAATGATGATAATTGAGCTCTTGCTAAATCTATACCTTGTTGTCTTAGTTTTAATGCTGTATCTCTTACATAAAGTGCAGTTGCACAAGCTATAAGTAAATCATCATTATATCTAACTTGGGCTTGAGGTTTACCGTTCTTCCAAACAAATACTCTCATCTCAGCCATTAACCTTTTTGACTGAATAGTGACTGAGTGTTCTCTGATGTATTCTATCATCTTTGCTATTACTAGCGGTCTAGTACGTGCAGACATAGTGAAGCCAGGTACTAGCTTATCTCTCTCGTACTTGTTCATATATGATTCAACTGATTCTACTTGAGTTGTAGAACTATAGTATATGTTATTATACTCTCTTGTTATAGCTTGTTCTATTGTAGCCCAGCCTATATTAGCGTTTTCAACTACTAATAAAGCATTATTATATTCTGTTGCTAAACCAACTAAGAAGTTACCGTAATCTTTAGGAGATAATTTACCTTTATATTCAGCTACTTGAGTAGCACTTTCAATATCAAAAACATGACATGCGGAATAATCAGCAGAATCACCTCTCGCTACGTCTGCTACGACCATATAAGATTTAGTATAATCAACTCCTTCCCATATCCATAAATTACCATCTATACCTCTTCTTTCAAGAGGATCTTTTTGATATGTTTCTTCATAGAAAGCCATATCTTCTGGTTCAAAGACTGTATCTCCAGAGGCAAGGAAATCACAATCACACTCTTGACCTGCCATTCTAGGACCTAAGTCTCTATCTTGCATATCTCTCCATGTTTGATTTCGTTCAGGATGAACTGTCCAAGGTAATCTAACTGGTATAAATGAATTCTCTCCTGTTTCTGCTTTTTCCCAAGTTTGATGAAACCAGTTACCAATTCCGTTAGGTGTTGATAATGCCATACACTGTCCACCGGTAGCTAGTGTTTGTTGTGCTGCTGCAAACGTTTCGTCAATGTTATCAATAAAGGCGGCCTCGTCAATAAGAAGTAAGGATACTGCTTCGGATCTTGCTGCATCCGCATTAGATGATTTAGCTTGAACTTTAGATCCATTTTTTAGTCTTAAGGATAGTTTGTTTTTTTCTACTGATGGTAGTTTTAACCATCTTGGTAATTCATCGTACATAAAGATTACCTTTGTTACAAGGTTTCTAGCTGTTGCTTGTGTAGTTGCTAATGCTAAAACGTTTTTATCTTTATGAAATAACATTAACCATAAACTATATGCAGCTGCTAATGTTGAAATACCTAATTGCCTAGATTTAAGAGTAATGATAAACTGCTCGTCTCTAAATAAATGAAGTACTTTTTCTTGGAAAGGGTAAAGAGCAAAAAGAATTCGACCTCTTTGAGGATGTTGAATATGACAATACTTTCTCATAAAGTACGCCGGATCTTTAGCACACTTAATATATTCTTGTGCTATTATCTTTTTTATATCTTGTGCCATAACTT
>Ga0115100_10318837_pt1 | contig 10665 bp, 3 predicted proteins | sample MBTome_3_FD_89642 | JGI IMG/M metagenome (GOLD analysis project Ga0115100, IMG submission 89642) | Marine eukaryotic communities from Pacific Ocean to study complex ecological interactions - MBTS_2Apr14_M1_3um Metatranscriptome... | ecosystem: Environmental > Aquatic > Marine > Oceanic | place... | reverse complement strand
GGCGTCCCGAGGCGGTAACCAACAGGCGGCAGCGACGGGCCACGGAGCTCGTCGACCGCTGGGCCTCCTGGACGCTGAACGGGATCTGCTGGCGCCAGCAGACCCCGGATCGTCCACGCGCGGCCTCTCTTCCCGCCGCGCTTCAGGCGGAATGAGGGTCTCAATGGCTTCCCTCGCCGCGGCGGCGATGTGCGCGTCGTGCCTGCTCGCGCCTGCCGACGCGTTCCTGCCGGGCTCAGGTGCCTTCGCGGGCTCGGGCGCCAAGCTCAGCCTGCGCGCTGCCCGCAGCAGCACAGCGTCGTACGTCCCGGATTTCCTGCGCCTGCCCAAGCTGCGCCGCGGCGCGGACATCGCGGGCGCCCTGCAGATGGCCATCAGCGATGAGTCGATGATCAGCACCGGCGGCGGCGGCGGCTTCTTCACGAACTCCAACCCCGAGGACCGCCGCGTTGTGCCCGAGGACGTCAACGGGCGCAAGAAGTTCAAGGTTGTGTACGTGGTGCTCGAGTCGCAGTACCAGGCTTCCATGACCGTTGCTTGCAAGCGCATCAACGCTGCCCAGGAGAATGTGTGCGTTGAATCCGTGGGGTACCTCCTGGAGGAGCTCCGCAACCCCGAGACTCTTGCTAACTTCAAGAAGGATGTCGAGTCGGCCAACATGTTCATTGGCTCCCTCATCTTCGTGCAGGAGCTCGCCGAGAAGGTGGTTGAGGTGGTGTCGCCGCTGCGCGACAAGCTGGATGCGGTCCTCATCTTCCCCTCCATGCCCGACGTCATGCGCCTCAACAAGGTGGGCTCCTTCACAATGGCCCAGATGGGTCAGTCCAAGTCTGTGATCGGCGAGTTCATGAAGCAGAAGCGCAAGGAGAACGGTGCCTCCTTCGAGGGCTCGATGCTCAAGCTTCTCCGCACGCTGCCCAAGGTGCTCAAGTACCTTCCTAGCGACAAGGCTGCGGACGCGCGCTCGTTCATGATGTCCTTCCAGTACTGGCTTGGTGGCTCGCCCGAGAATCTCGAGTCCATGCTTCTGATGATGGCCAACAACTACGTCTACGAGGGCCAGAAGCAGATCGAGACCGAGAACATCGCTGAGCCCACCCTCCTCCCCGACATCGGCATCTGGCACCCTCTCGCGCCCCAGGTGTTCGAGGACTCTGTGGAGTACAACAACTGGTACAACAAGGTGCACGCGCCCCTGGTCGGCATTGACCCTGCCAAGGCGCCCACCGTCGGTGTCATCCTGCAGAAGTCGCACATCAACACCAAGGACGAGTGCCACTACACCTCGCTCATCCAGGAGCTGGAGGCGCGCGGCTGCCGCGTCATCTGCCTCTACTCCGGCGGCCTTGACTTCTCGGGCCCCGTTATGGACTTCTTCAAGAAGGGCGCCGTGGTGCCGGACTCGGTCATCAACCTGACGGGCTTCGCGCTGGTCGGAGGACCGGCCTCGCAGGACCACGACAAGGCGGTGGAGGTACTGGCTGCGCTCAACCGCCCATACCTTTGCGCGGTGCCCCTGGTGTTCCAGTCCTTCGAGGAGTGGAAGGCGTCCGAGCTCGGCCTTCACCCCATCCAGGTCGCCCTCCAGGTCTCGCTCCCCGAGATCGACGGCGCGATCGAGCCCATCATCTATGGTGGCCGTGACGCCGTGACTGGCCGCACTGTCCCGCTGCCGGACCGCATCAACCTGCTCGCGGACCGTGCCATCAAGTGGGCCAACCTGCGCATCAAGAAGAACGCCGAGAAGAAGCTGGCCATCTCCATCTTCTCCTTCCCCCCCGACAAGGGCAACGTTGGCACGGCGGCCTACCTCGACGTGTTCTCCTCCATCTTCTCCGTGGGCAACGAGCTCAAGCGCCAGGGCTACAACCTGGGCGCCGACTGGCCCAAGAACCAGGAGGAACTCATGGACAAGATCCTCGAGGACAAGGAGGCCAAGGTCGGCTCCCCCTACCTCAACGTCGAGCACAGGATGTCTGTCAACGAGTACCAGGAGATGACGCCCTACGCCAAGGAGCTCGAGGAGAACTGGGGCAAGCCCCCCGGCAACCTGAACAGCGACGGCGCCAATCTGCTGGTGTACGGCAAGAAGTTCGGCAACGTCTTCATCGGCGTGCAGCCCTCGTTCGGTTATGAGGGTGACCCCATGCGCCTGCTCTTTTCCAAGAGCGCCTCGCCCCACCACGGCTTCGCGGCCTACCACACGTACCTGGAGAAGGTGTTCAAGGCCGACGCGGTCCTCCACTTCGGCACGCACGGCTCGCTCGAGTTCATGCCCGGCAAGCAGGTTGGCATGTCGGGCTCATGCTACCCCGACCGCCTCATCAACTCGATGCCCAACCTCTACTACTACGCGGCCAACAACCCCTCGGAGGCCACCATCGCCAAGCGTCGCTCGTACGCGGCTACCATCTCGTACCTCACCCCTCCGGCTGAGAACGCGGGTCTGTACAAGGGTCTCAAGGAGCTGGGCGAGCTCGTCAGCTCCTACAAGGGGCTCCGTGAGAACGAGTCGCGCGGCCCGTCGATCGTGAACTCCATCGTCTCGTCGGCGCGTGTGTGCAACCTGGACAAGGACATTGAGGACCTGCCCACCGAGGAGGAGGACGCCAAGTCTTTCACTCTCGAGCAGCGCGACAATGTGGTGGGCAACGTCTACCGCCGCCTCATGGAGATCGAGTCGCGCCTGCTCCCCTGCGGCCTCCACACCGTGGGTGTGCCGCCCACTGCCGAGGAGTCGATCGCGACCCTGGTCAACATTGCCTCGATCGACCGTCCTGAGGACAACATCGAGTCGCTCCCCCGCCTCCTGGCCAGGAGCAGGGGCCGCAATATCGAGGAGATCTACCGCAACAACAACAACGGTGTGCTCGAGGACGTCGAGCTCAACCAGCAGATCACGCAAGCTGTGCGCGCGGCCGTGCGCTCCCTCGTGATGCGCTCCACCAACTCGGCCACCGGCCGTGTGGAGGCTGTCAGCCCCATGGCAGGCGTCATGGACAAGATGACCGGCGGCACCCCCTGGAAGAAGGAGCTCAACAAGGCCGGCTTCGAGGTTTCGGACGATGAGATGACTGTGCTCTTCAACTACCTCGAGTTCTGCCTCAAGCAGGTCGTCGCAGACAACGAGCTCGGCGCTCTGGTCGACGCGCTTGACGGCAAGTACATCCTGCCTGGCCCCGGTGGCGACCCGATCCGCAACCCCGACGTGCTGCCCACGGGCAAGAACATGCACGCCCTTGACCCCCAGTCCATCCCCACCTCGGCGGCTGTCGACTGCGCCAAGGTCGTGACGGATCGCCTCCTCGAGCGCCTGGCCGCGGACAACGCCGGCAAGTACCCCGAGTCGATCGCTTTCACCCTGTGGGGCACTGACAACATCAAGACGTACGGCGAGTCGCTGGCCCAGGTTATGTGGCTCGTCGGTGTGCGGCCTGTGCCGGACTCGCTCGGCCGCGTCAACAAGCTCGAGCTCATCCCCCTCGAGGAGCTTGGCCGCCCCCGTATCGACGTGGTGGTGTCGTGCTCGGGTGTCTTCCGCGACCTCTTCATCAACCAGATGAACTTGCTCGACCGCGCTGTCAAGATGGCGGCAGAGGCCGACGAGCCCCTTGACCAGAACTTCGTGCGCGCGCACGCCCTCGACCAGGCTGAGGAGCTCGGCGTGACGCTTCGCGACGCCGCCACCCGCGTCTTCTCCAACGCCGCGGGCAGTTACTCGGCCAACGTCGGTCTCGCTATCGAGAACGGCGGCTGGGAGGGCGAGCAGCAGCTGCAGGAGCAGTTCATCAGCCGCAAGGGTTTCGCCTTCAACGCGGACAAGCCGGGGATGATGGAGCAGGCTGGCGAAGTGTTCAAGTCCTCGCTCGCCAAGGTGGACTGCACCTTCCAGAACCTCGACTCCTCGGAGATCTCGCTGACCGACGTAAGCCACTACTTCGACTCGGACCCGACCAAGGTTGTCGCCGGTCTGCGTACCGATGGCAAGAAGCCCATGTCGATGATTGCCGACACCACCACGGCCAACGCCCAGGTGCGTTCGCTGTCGGAGACTGTGCGCCTCGACGCTCGTACCAAGCTCCTCAACCCCAAGTTCTATGAGGGTATGCTTGCCAGCGGTTACGAGGGCACGAGGGAGATCACCAAGCGTCTGCGCAACACTATGGGCTGGTCTGCCACTGCGGGCGAGGTTGACAACTTCATCTACGAGGACGCTAACGACGTGTTCATCGCCGATGATGACATGCGCAAGAGGCTGATGGACACCAACCCCAACGCCTTCCGCGACATGATCGCCACGTTCTTGGAGGCCAATGGCCGTGGGTATTGGGACACTTCGGAGGAGAACCTGGATCGCCTGCGTGAGCTGTACCAGGATGTGGAGGACCGCATCGAGGGCGTCGTTTAAGATGTCTCACGCGGAGACGTGTTAATGTTCCGGAGGGGAATTCATTCTAAATAAGCATTTTTTCCAAAGTGTGAGCGCTCGCTGCCAGTCACACAGCCCCTGGCAGCGAGCTCTGAAAAATATGGACGGATGTCGCTGCCGCGCGGGGCGCAAAATAGCGATGTATCTGGGTAGGTGTGAGGGTGGTTGACCGAGGTGTGTGAGCGTGCCTCGCTAGCTTGCTTGGAAGGTACCGAGGCTATTAAAGCTGTTGTGGCCGGTCTTCATTATTCCCTCTCTCGCCTTCTTTGTCTCACTTTCTTTCTTCTTGCTGTCCTATCCTCTGTCCGTTCCCTCTTGGTTTGCCCCGACAACCTACCATTCGCGGCAAGATGATATCAAAGTCTAATGTCAACGCCATGTGTGGCGGCTTCAGCCGCGTTCCAGCCGACCACCTCACTCTTCTCGCTAGACGACGACCGTGACAGGTTGCGAGCGTTCTCAAACTGAAGCTGCAGCATTTGAGCAGGCGAGGTAGAGCGCTGCCTCCGCTGATCATTACGTCGACGCGTTTCCGAGTGCGACTTCATCCCCGGTCCGCGTTGACGTCCGCGCGGAATTTTTGTCTTCTGTACATTGGCCGAGGTTGGCGTCTGACCGAAGTGAACAACTTGTACGGAGACTGTCGGCGTTTGCACATTCCTGCTGCTTGGTGTTTCTGATTCAACAATCGCGCGCTTTCCCTTATTCTTGCCGTGCGTGCCTTCACCTTTCGAGGGCTTGGGCGTGTGATGGACTGCCGGTAGAGAGTCCAACCCATCCTCATCCCCTGCTGTCTGCCAGCCTGTAAATGACCCCGTTGGTGCTCGAAGCGAGTCCAGACCCTTGAGCTGTGAGTAGATGTGCTGCATCGCGTCAAAGTTGGTCAATGACGGTAGCACCGAGCTGCTTCTCCCTTGTGTGTGCGATCGACTACGCCTGCCATCCCGCATGCCAGCCTCAGACTTACCACGCGCCCCAAGCTGCGATTTGCTGCGTGTTTTCGGGAGCGACCGGACCAGATCACGGTGCAGGTTCATCAGACCTCCCAGCGCTTTGTTATACACTGCTTGTGCACGCCGATTCTCCTCTTCTTCGTCCAATTCATTCGACTGTCTGGACTTCCTGGGCATTTCCAGGAGGTCTATGTCCAGGTGAGCTGGCATGGTCACATGTTTCCCAGTCTCGTCCCAGAAAGAGATAGCCCTGTCTGCTTTCGCACTGGAGCGTGCATCATGCGCCAGACCGCCTTCCCCCCCTGAAAACATGTCACCGTCACCAGGATAGGTCAGCTCTATTCGCCTCGGCTCCGTGCGCAAGTGGCCGTAATCGTCGTCGTCCCCATCTGACAGCGTGTCTTTCCCGTCCTCATCAACACCCCAAAGCGTCCCGCTTTCACTGAGAATTCCATGGCTGCCTCTGGAATGATGCTCCTGGAGAGGCTTTTCCTCGTCGCTCTCGGCGTGTGGTTGCTCTTGCGGAGCATCAGCTGCAGCATATTTGGCCTTGATATATTCCATATTGTGCGAACTCAGGGCCGCTGACCGTTTTTCTCCGATACTTTTCGCTGGAGACTCCAGGGTGTTCTGCTTATTGGGCAGCGGGGTGTTGAGCAGTTTACTTGCCTTTTGCCCGCTCCTCGACATTGACGAGGAGCCAAGCGCCTTACTCCAAGTTTTGACTGGCTGCGGGTGATACTTTTTGAGCATCACCTCATTTGGTTTCTCTCCGCCCAGATCCTCTTTGGGGCGAGGATGTTGGAGCAGATCTATTTCCTGATGCAGCTTCGAGTGAGCCCCTTGGACGAAATCTTTTCGGCGTGAATGCATGTCATCCATCAGTCCGCATTCATTTTGCAGGCCCTGAAGCATCGCTTTACTTCCGTTGCTTATTTCCAGCAGATCTTGCGTCTCGATGCTGTACAGTTCGCAACCATGGCCAGCTATGATTGCATGCTCCAGAGGCTTTCCCGTTTGATCGAGTGCGGCATTCACAACACTTCCAACCGCGATGTCGCACAGAGACACCTCAAGTTGTTGGTCCGACAGCGTAGAAGCCGGGGCAGATGTCTTTGAAAGGGCGCCAGCTCTGACAGAACCGGTTCCTTGACATGTTCCACAGGCTCCCGACGTCTTGCGCTGTTTTGGAGATCCCCCCGCAAGAGAGCCGCTGGAACATGTTGGACATCGAAACAATTTCCTGTTAGTAACTTTTGTCGAGTAGTCTTCCTCGTTTGAGGAGACTTGCGGACGTGACGTACGGTACAGCTTGTCATCAGACATCATGTCTACACCCTGCGTGCCCACAAAATTCAAGATCCCGTGCAGTGAGCATGCACCAGCCTTGACTACATACAGAGTCGTTGTGAGGGCTTGTCCTTTCGCGACGATAGGCGTGTTCTTTGGAAACTTGACTACCTTGATTCGGGCTGCTAATGCCATGAGGTCTTTGTGCTTCCACGATGCAAATGCCTTCATTTGAGAAAGGAACGATATTTTACCGGACAGATCACTTTCGAGTTGTGCTTGCACAATCTCTCGCCATGCAGCCCAGTCCACCCGGATTAGCTGGCTCCTCTCAACTGCCTTCGCGTGCCCAAGAACAAAGTGCTTGCCAAATTCAAGGATTGAAACATCGTCCATTGGTCTGATAGTCTCCACTCCCGCTGTCCCGTCCAGGAGCGAGTGGATTGCTTTCTTCGACCCAGGAGTCTTTTTCTCCGGCGACAGAAGCTGCGATGACTTTTTCAATGCGGATTCCACCGCTTTCAATACCTCAGCGCCGTCTTCAAAACCTTCCGAAGCAATCTTCTTCAGGCACGCGGCAACAACACTGCTACACACAGGTGAGGCGCGAGTCTCGCTCTTTGAGGGCTTTCCCCGTAAGGATTGGCCCGCGAATAAGACGCTGGATACGTCCTTCTGGGGCCTAACTTCGACTTTTCCGCCATGCACCAAGTACAGGAAAGGCCCCAGTATTTGATCAGCCTGGACTGTGTCCCCTTTGTCAAAGCTTAAAAATTCTGCAATTTTCGAGAGCTTGGCCATGGCTTCCACTGGGAAGTCTTTGAAATACTCGAACTTGGACAGAAACCCCATGCCCTGAACGACGTCGTATTCCGTCCTCACGTCTGGCGCTTTTTTCAGGCCAGATGGGACCCCTTGGGTGCCAGCAACAAAGTCCTGGAGGTCTTTAAACGCTAGTGCCGGTAACTTGTCTTTGTCGAGCCGAAGATATTGGCACGGTTCACGGGCAATCACCGAGCTTGAGCGCGGCAACCCTGTGGTCAAGGTTAGCTCGCCATAGGATCCTCCAACCTGAATGACGTTTTCGCACATGCCCCACTTCATGCTGAGATCTGTAGGAGTTGGCGAAGCGAGATCTGTGTCATCTCCTCCTCGATGCGCTGTCATGCCATGAAACTGATGGCTGTGGATGGATGCAGATCCTCTGATGATAATGTTCAGGGCTTGAGTTTTGTCACCCTCCGCCTGCAGAATAGCCCCTGCATCGGCTTCTTCGACCGTTATGTACTCCTTGAGCTCATCTAGCAGTCCTGCAGGACACTGGCTGAGGAGCCCAACCTTGCCCAAACATTCAGCCAGGTGGCGGCTCTCGCTCGTCATTCTAGCTTTTGCTGGCTTCCGAATGGTCACAAAAATGTCGTCTGGCAGAGGCGTGAAATCTTTCCCGACGCGCCCGGCCTTGGCGCGAAAGTCCTCGGCGGAGATCTGCAGCAAGTGGCAGCGACTGCTTGCCACAAGGGAGTGCGAAGGAATGGACCCGCTGGAAAACACAGCCTCCGTTCCAAACGAGTCCCCCTCGCGTAGCATGAAGCAAACGGGCCCGAAAAATACGCGCGCATCTTCTAGTGTCACACTCTTTCCCGGACCAATGGGAAGGCGCAGATTATTTGGACCTGGGCTCTTGTGCAAAGTTGCGGTCCCGGCGAGCACAAACAGGACACGATTCAAGGCAGTGCCCTCTTTCGCCAGAACAGTGCCCGCCTCAACAGTGATCAGGTTCATTGTGTATGCCAGATCGAGAGTGTTGCGGAACGGGAGCTGCTGAAAGAAGATATAGCCGTGCAATAGGCACGCCGTCAGATGAGCCTGCTGCGGAGTGCGCTCTCTCGGGGGTTTCTGCAGGATCCGGAAGAGAGACGACATGCGGAAAACGACGTTGCAAACTTCTGCAAACATTGGCGACCACTCGTTCTGCTCGATTTTCAGATAGTGCGTGCCCTCCTCGGCGACGACAGTGTACCTAGTCGAATCTATGCGCTCCTTGATCAGGCTCCGGAGAGCCTGGGCCTTTTTCTGGTCCATCTCCTGCACCACTTCCTCGAGCATGCGACACAATTGCTGGTTGTCCATTTCCTGCATGAGCTGCGGCCCACCCCAAGCTTCCTCTGAATGCACATGCTGCACTTTTTGCGGAAAGAGGCGGCGAATATCTTTGAATTCCGCCTTTCCCAAAGCTTGAATCCCCTCGCTGAGCATAGTGTGCCCCTGGTAGATCTCGAGTTTGCCCTGCAAGACTATAAAGAGCGGAACTGACGAAGTCGCAGTGAACGGCCTCACGTATCGGCCTAGCACCACACTCGGACCGTCAGGCACGACGTGGCATTTGCACACCTCGAGCACGCCTCTTTGCACGTCCGCAGGTAGCTGGTGGAAAAGAGGCATGTAATTGACAGCCGTAAAAACATAGTCGACTTCAGCATTCATGCGCTCCATCGGTTCGGGCCGCAGCAGATTGTTCACAGACATCCACATGGTTCCTGGCAAAACGGACTCAAGCAGGTCTCTGTGCAGCAAACCCTCGCAATGCAATTCGACTAAGACGCACGGCTCAAGGGCAAGGGCCGACTGACTTCTTGGCCTGTCGTCGGAAAATGCACTTTCACCGCATGTTTCGCCTGCCAAAAGATGGCGGAAAGGCTCTCCAAACACTGCACACGCGTCTGGCCATGCTCTGCTCCCAAGCTGTCTGACTTTTTCTTTCCATTGGCGCGCCTGCTGTTTGAGCTCCTTGGCACGGTTGGCCCCGTCCTCCTCGTTCTCCAGGCCCGATGCATGGCTCGCAGCAGGCATGTGCTGACGAATATGCTCTGTCCACGTGAGTGTGTCCTTGTGCGACCTGGTGTCAAACAGGTGAAACTGTCCATCACACACAAGAGCAAAAGCAGAACCCCGTCTGAGTTCTGCCATTTCACTACCGTTGAGCTGTGTCGCTGCACGGTTGTACCCGACCGTGTCTTTCTCGATGACCGCGCATGCCGTTACCCCGGCAAGCGGTATTTCCCCGAGACAGGCTGGTGCGTCTCGGCTTTCGTAATACTTCAGTTTTCCGTCTAGGAGAGTGCAAAAGTACCGCTTCCACCTGTTGACGTCGACAAATTCACACGCCCAGTCTATCATGGAGAGAAATCCACTCAGCCCGCGGCTTGCGTGCGGCGCCGCGAGTGCCCTCGACGCATTCGAGGGGTTTGGATTGGCATTCTGGGCGTCTGCTGGATCAGACGGCACGCAGTCCAGAGCCTCAGCAGAACCGGAGCGGTCGCAGGATGCGTGCGAAGGCACAGCAACGCAGTCCAACGGCGTTCCGTCTGGAGCCGTCGCAACCCTCCGACTGGCGTCACCGCCCTTGTGGAAGAGAGCGACCGAACCCTTCAGAATTACAAACATGGAATTTGCGGGTTCGTGCTGCGCAAAGACGACCTCCTGTGCCCGGCGCTCGTGCACGGTGGCACATGCGAGAACGTGCTCCTGCGCGCAGCACGCCAAGTCAGCACGTGTGCACGTGTGTTTCGCACGAGGGGCGCAGCAAATCTGCTGCTGGCAGGAGCAACGCAACGGACCAGCGTGTCGCGATCAAAGCGCCCAAAAAAGTCGAGACGGGCGCACACGCGGTGCAGTCGTTCGTACAGGTCCTCCCCGAGATCCGCGCGCGAGCACGTCTGCTCGCCCGCCCGGCCTCCGAGATGATTCTTTGCCCGGAGGTCGTCCACGATGGATGTGAGGTCATGGTCCGGCGGCAGCTGCGCCGCTTGCAGGGCCTTCTTCGACCAACCCTTGAGCTTGCTCATGTGGTCGTCGGCGGTGCGTGTGCAGCGTCAGCGAAAACAGCGCAGGCGCCTGGCCCCGCAGTCAGCACGCCCGGGGGAACCCCACGCCAGTCGGGTAGGTGGCGCATCTCCCGCCCCAAATCCCGCTCCCCGCGCAGGCCCGACGCGG
>Ga0115100_10098641_pt1 | contig 10666 bp, 1 predicted proteins | sample MBTome_3_FD_89642 | JGI IMG/M metagenome (GOLD analysis project Ga0115100, IMG submission 89642) | Marine eukaryotic communities from Pacific Ocean to study complex ecological interactions - MBTS_2Apr14_M1_3um Metatranscriptome... | ecosystem: Environmental > Aquatic > Marine > Oceanic | place... | reverse complement strand
TGTGAGATATCTTCAGTCTCTTACACCGAAATCACCTGCAGAGCTCCAGAAATTTGGCGAGGAGTTTCAGATCGATCGGAAAATATCGCGATTTTCTTCCGTCATGACAACGATTTTTACAATACTGACAACTCCTTCGACATAAATCAAATCCCTCTAACTGCTAGCTTTGCTGTAACACCTCAAATCAGCGCTGTCCTTCCCGCTTCTGGAATCGCTCATGACACGACACAAGTCACCTTCCAAGGATTGAACCTTGATGGCGCTTCAATCTTTGTTGCCGGACAAGAACTCACCGGATGCTCGGGGGATGCATCAGCCCAGACCTGTGACGCGCCCTCACTCGCTGCTGGAGCTTATCAAATAAGTGGAACTGCGGATAATGGGATAATCTACGTCGCACAGCAAGTGGATGTCAAGAGCATCTTCTTTGCGTCGAGCATCAGTCCTACAAGCGGATCAGTCAATGGCGGCCAGCAAGTAACCGTTTCGGGATCTGGCTGGTCAGAAGATATTTCTGTAACTATCCGACAAAACGGTGGAATTATCTGTTCTCGATGCCCGATCGTGTCTATTGCAGATGATCTCGTTATCGCGATGCCGTCGGCGAAAGCAGTTGGCGCTGCTTCGATTGAAATCAAACACGAGTACATCGAGCACGATCTTTTCGAATTTGAATTTTCTTTTGTGAATATCGGCGATGGAAGTGCTCCAACGACATTTACTGATGTAAGCTCGTTGACAGCGGGTGACTCTGTCACGCTCGATCTTTCAAGCGGCAGTTGCTCCGGCGATCTTCGAGTCGATCTCGTCCTAAATATGAGTCCATGCGCGGAAGGCGCTCATAATTGTCATTACGCAGCGGAGTGCACGCCAAAACCTGACGGAATCCAATACACTTGCGCTTGTCAAGGAATTTACCAAGGCGACGGGTTTTCTTGCGCAAAGTACGACGATAAGAACGCCCGCGTGCTCAGTGACGTTACTGAATCAGACTGTTATCATGTTGGAATTAATTTCATCTGGAGCTTGGCTAAATTCGAATCAATCGAAGAAGTGCAAAATGCGCTTGCTGATGTGAACGATGAGATTTATTTGAATATTAAATACTCTGCTGCAGACAATTCGCTAACTCATGATCTCGATGGAACAGCTGTTGTCTGGTTTGATGATGCCAGCCTTCCAACTGAGGATTCTTGCCTAACTTACGACTCTGAAACGACAAGTTTCAACTTCGTTCTGTGCTCAAGCTCTAAGAGAATCATCTGTGAATCTTATGACGAGGAAGATTGCATCTCTGACGAGGGTCAGTATTACAGAGGCGACCTTGACGGATCTGAAGGCTTCACATGTGTCAACTGGGCAGATGTCACTGTTCCTGGAACTCCAACAGAAGCTAATTTAGACCTTGGAAACGCTTGCCGAAACCCTGATTTCCGCTCTCAAGGACCATTCTGTTATATTTCAACGGAAATCGCGGAAGGCAAAACTGAGCCTTCGTGGATCCAGTGTCCAATTCCAAACTGCTCAATGAAGGATCATCAAATCTGCCAAATAGTGACTGAGAGTGGAAATATCATCGGGCGAACATACGATCGTTACGTTCTTAATCCTAATCACGCCGATTTCTTTGATAACCGCAAAAATCTTCAAACTGGATTTGCTGAATTTGATGATGGCTTTGTCATTTACAAATTCAAAAATAACAAGAATCCTGACAGCAATTTCGAATGCTGGGAAGTGAAAGGTGGAACAGACGAGGACGAACCGATTATGGCGATTGACCGCAGACTGAATGACTGTAGGCGCTGGCAGAAACAGCTACAGCCGGATGGAAGTTATCGCCTCAGCCAAGGAAACCACTTTCTTCGAGAAAATTTAGAAAACAAGAACAAGATGCAAGGTCAGCTACTGACTGGCCTGCTTTACGATGAAGATACAATCTCTGGCATGTCATTCGATATCCAGTGCGGCCATCCTGGAAGTCACAAAAAATCCGGCGTTAATCCAGTTGAGATTCTTCATGAGCTCTCAGGCTCGTGTTCTGGCGATGCTCTTACGCTTTCCATGCCAGCAGTTTCTTCTGGCTCATACAGTCTCCGAGTTCGAGATTCGACAAATGGATATTTCGCTGGCAAGGTTGATGTTTCTTTCTCTCTTGCTCTTGATTCAATTTCACCAGCAAATATCGGGCAATCAGGCGGTCAACCAATCACTCTTTCCGGTTCTGGCTTCAGTGCTGATTCTTCTTCTGTCACTGTTGATGGAATCGACTGCGTTGTACAGACTGTCAGTGCAGATGGTATCGAGCTTACCTGTATTTTTGAAGATCTCGGACATATTACGGAGTCTGGAGCAGCTGCTGTGGTAGTCTCAGTGACGGATAAGTCCACTGGAAATACTCTCACGGCAGAGTCAAGCGTTTTCGTCGATATTTCATTGACTCCAATGATCAATGGATTCAGTCCGACAAGAGGTGGCTCAGCAGGAGGAACGCGCATCACATTCACGGGATCAAACTTGGACGCTGGAGATGAAGCAATCGTATCTATCCACGGCGTTGTCTGCATAACGCTTTCTAGAAGCGCCTCGGAGCTCATCTGCGAAACGGAACCCTACAGCGGGTTAAATATTCCAGTGCAGCCGATGATTGAGTTCACCAATTTCGGCAACGGTCTCTTCTCATCAACCGATCTCGAGTTCTGGTACATCGATCGCTGGTCCAGCACTTTCACTTGGGGCTGCACAGACGGCAGCTGCAAGCCAATGGCGGGCGATATAGTTGTCATTCCGGAAGGAAAAGTTATTCTTCTCGACGAGTCAACGCCGATTCTCGCGGTTCTTATTGTCGATGGCGGAACTGTTCTTTGGGACCGCAAGCACGGCATCGAGCTAAGTCTAGAATACGCAGTTGTCACTAACGGAGGTCACTTTGAAATCGGTAATGAAGACGAGCCATTCTGCGATCCAAGCGGCGATCGATCGATTCCATTCGATGCGACGATCACCATGTACGGTCATCAGCGCTCAATCGAGCTTCCTATTTATGGCGCAAAGGTTTTCGCCGTCCGCCGCGGAACCATCGATCTTCACGGTTGCCGAATTCATACTTCCTGGACGCACATGGACGCTACAGCTGAAGTTGGTGATAACACGATCACCCTAACGCACCCTGTCGCTGACGATTGGGTTGCTGGTGATCAGATCATCATCGCCACAACTGGTGATCTTATGAAACTTCATCATTCCGAAACAGCGTACATCTCGTCCGTCAGCGCAGACGGATACACTCTGACTTTGAATGACACGCTGCGATTCCGCCACATGGCAGAATGCGCTGACGGGTTTGACTGGGCAGGCACAATTTGCCAGCGCCGAAGTTGGACTTCTGTCGAAGAATGTTAAATTCCAAGGAAATCGAAATCTGGACTGGGTTGAAGATCTCGACGAATGCGAGCTCGGTATCGGAACTGCTTTTGGAACTCAAACATGCTTCCAAAATCGATTCGGCCACGAGGTCGGCTCCGATCAGCTTGGAGGTCATCTTTTCCTCCATATGGTTGATTACGCGAGAGTTCAGTTCTGCGAGTTCAACTTTGTCGGACAAGCATTCCGTCTCGGCCGATATCCGATTCATTTCCATATGACGGGCGACGTTGAAAATACGAATACTTACATCCGCGGAAACTCAATCCATGAGGCATTTAACCGAGCTCTGACAATGCATGGAATCCACAATCTACTCGTCGAGCATAATGTCGCCTTCAACGTCATGGGTTTGACCTTTTTCCTCGAAGATGGTATCGAAGAGGACAACATCATTCAATACAATCTTGCTGTCATGACTAAGAAATCATCATCGCTTCTTAACATCGATTCGATTCCATCTTCATTCTGGATGCCAAATCCGAACAACGTCGTCCGACATAACGCCGTCGCCGGCTCCACCCACTTCGGATACTGGTTCAACTCGCCCACGCATCCAACCGGGCCTTCTGCGACTAGAGATATCTGCTGCAAGCAACGTCCTTTGGGTGAATTCTGGAATAACACGGTGCACTCTTCGGGCAAATATGGTCTCTGGGTCTTTGTCGATCTTGTTCCAACTGGACCAAATGGCGATTGCGGCGAAGGCGCTCCAAAAGCACTCAAGATTGGTGAGATTCCAGCTAACGCGACGATGCCAGAAGGAGTCGATCGAAACTCTGTGTATGGTCTTCACACGTGGAACAATGAGCGCGGCGCGGAAATAACAACTGGTGGTGCAGTTCAATTCCATAATTTCATCGCTTCAGACAACAAGATTGCCGGTTTGGCTGGAAAGGAAACATACCTCAATTCGTTTGGAGTCTGCCCAGGTGTCGACTGTCCTGGAAACGTCCAAGCTTTCGTCCGCTCGCTCGTCATTGGAAGAATGAAAACCGATCCGCACGTGAACAGCTGCGGTTCAATGGGAATCGAAACTCCATGGGAGGAATTCGCCTTCACAGTTCACGACATGCACTTTTACAATTTCGACGCCCCAGGTAGCGGCGTCTGCACTGCTGTGAATCCCTGTTACGGCTCGGATGCTTTCGATTGCGCAGCGACAACGTGGTACACAGATGTGCGCTGGACGAATTCTCCGCGAAAGATCACCACCGACTGGGAGCACGAATATGCGATTCGAGATATTGATGGAACCTTCACTGAGAATGGTGGAGAAGAAGTTTATGTCGTCCCAAGATCTGGAGCTTATGATCCAAACCACTGCAGCACTGTCTGGCCAGGACCTGATGGGTCAAATGCAAAATTCGTCGGCCGAGGAGTTCAAATTTGCCCCTATGAAAACGGCAAATTTAAGCCGCATAGATTCCCATTCAACAATGTCTCACCCCCAGCGCTTCAGGGAACAAACACAAGAGCCATCTCGCCATTTGGCACAGCGACATCGCCATTCCGAGTTTGCCGACCGCTCGGCAGAGGCTGGATGATGTTGCTCGCCCAGGGACAGGAGCATGTCCTTAAATGGGACGGATACGAGCACGTGACAAATATTTCTTATTCTGCTCAAATGCACCATTTGGAGCAAAACGATTATGTTCATCTCGCGCACGAGTTCTACCAGCGCATCGATTACACAAATCTCGGCGCCAAGCTCGATGAAATCCCGACAATTGACAACGACACGCACAACAACCTCGATTACTACATCACATCCGACGAAGAATTTATCAGCACGCGAGAATACAAGCTGACTTACATGCTTCGAGGCTTGAAATCTCCAACGATGTCGAGTACTAAGGGAATTTATCCGGCCAAGTATGAAGTTGACGGACGCGGTGATGGAACTCACGGAAGAAAGTCAACCTGGTCGATGAGAATGTATAAATGCTTCTATCCGCAGTGCATCAAACCGACGACGACAACGCAGCCTCCAACGACAACGACGACGGAGGAGACAATCACCTGCGAACTCGGGGAGCCAGGATGCGAAGATAGTTTCACCGTTCCAGGATGGGATGGAAACAACGAGACAAACGTCTTTATCAGCGAAAAGAGAATCATTCGTCTCACAGGCGTTCCAGAAGAGCTACAAGATCCAGAAAGACCAAATGTTCTGAAAGCGACGAAATTCCTTCTTGACGGAGAACTTATCATTGAAGATATCGAAGAGGACATTGAGATCGAAATCGAGTCGTTTATCGTCAACTCTGGTATATCCGGAAGCGAGTGGGGCAAAGAAAGAAAACGACGAGACCTTATCGATCAGTTCACAGGAAAACTTGTTATCGGCACAGCTGAGAATCCGATCCCATGTGATAAGAAAGTCACTATTCGTCTCATGGGTAACGTCAGCGAGGCTGAAGAATTCGGCGCTCTTGGAAACTCGATACCGATCGGAGCAAAGGCGCTTGGCGGATACGGTTCTGTCGAGATGCACGGTTGCCCGAGAGACAAAACATGGACATATCTAGAAACAACAATGCAAGCTGGAGAAAACACAATCACTCTCAGCGAAGACGCAGACTGGCAAGTCGGTGAAGAAATCTCCATCGCATCGAGCAATTTTGATCAAAAAGAAGTTGAATTCTTCTCAATCACCGAGAAAGTCGGACGAACGTACACCCTCAATGATACAGCTCAATTCAGGCATTTCGGTATCGATACTGCGCTGGAAGATGCTGCCGGCCATCACCTCGGCGCGCCAGTCATGCTTCTCACGCGTAATATTATCATCGACGGAAGCGATGGCGCAAATGGTCAGGTCGGAGGACGCGTGTTGATTGCCAGCACGATCGAGAAAGATGGAGACGATACTATCTTCCGATCTGGTTACGGTCAGTTCAGCTACGTGCAATTCAAGCAAATGGGTCAGTTCGGATACAATGCCGAAAGCGACTCACGATTCCAGCTTCTTTTCTTCAACATCGACCCGACTGCGAGCGGAGATCGAAAACAATCATATGTCCGCGGTTGCTCATTCTTCCACGGTCTCAATACCGCTATTGGATCTGGAATGGGAGTTCACGGCCTCGAGATGACGGATAACGTCATCGTTGGCGCTCCCGAGGATGGTATCCGCATTCTTGGAAACGACGCTGTCGTCAACAACAACGCTATTGCTTCCATTTGGGAAAGATCCGTCTGGGCAAAACTGATGCAAGGAGATTCTGATTTCGACGAAGCACAAATTCCGGCTGGTATTGATTTCAAGACCGCTCAGCGTACAACGATGAAGAATAACCATGTTGCTGGCGTCATGGGTCCTTGCTTCCAAAGCTACGGTCAAACATGCACTGGTGATCTTGAAGAATGCACATCAGATGTCCATGCAACAGATCCGAAAGTCAGTGGCAATGTTGGAAGCGGCTGCTTGATTGGCTACTACATTCTGAAACAGCCGCTCGGTCGGTGCCAGAAGGTCTCTGGTTTCTTCCTCCACCATACTACTACCGCCGTTTACTTCCAGTCGACCACTCAGCGACTTGTTGTCTCTGATAATGTTCTCGTCGACAATTCTGTCGCATTGTATACTGTCCATGCCGGGCCAAACGCAGAGTCAAAGAGATATGACCCTAAAGCGTCTGTCACTTACAAGAACAACATTATCATCGGTCGATCAGAGCACTGGCAGTGCGGTGTTGACGATGAAGCTTCGACAATCCTCCCATTGGGTGGCTTCAGTCCTGGAACAGCCAGCATTCGAGATCACGTCGCCATTGTTGGAACAGATTTCCTTGGAAAATACAATAAATTCCCCGGAAAGCCGATGTACAAAGCATTTGTAAAGACGCCGGCAATTTACGGAAGAACATGCGTCCTCGGAAACGCGTTTACTAAATTCGACGGCCGATGTGGCAACAGAGATGTCATCTTTAGTTCAAACAGCATGATGGAGGACTACTCGCATCCGACGTATTTCAAGGAAGGAAACACTTTCGACAGCAATGTCGCCGATATAGTAAAGATCGCGAAATTCATGCGGCCGAGCACCGGGTTCGTTAATATTGCCGACTGCGTTGATCTCCACTGCGACGGACACAAGAAACAGATGATCATTGACGAGACTGGTGATCTTCTTGGAACTCCTGGACTTCTTCATTCGGAGTCAGAATACAAATGGGAAGGCGTTACCAGAAATGGGCATACTTACACTGATACGCGCCCAGGACTAGGAGACTATCGAATTCCAAAGGGCATGTTGACAACTCTCGATGGTGATAGAATCCCGGTCGACGATTACGCGCCTGAAAAGGGTGTTGTCCGTGATGACAACTGCTCCTACGAGCCTGATCTTCCAGGCTGGAAATGTACCGATTCTTTGAAGATGTTCATGATGAACTATCAATTTATGGACGTCGATCACATGGTTCGAAGAGTTTCGCCTCTCGCGATCCGGTCGGAGACTGGATATATCGACATCATCAACGGACCTGCTGATCATTCTTGCTGCATCGGTTACGCGTGCATGATTCGCTTGAGCACCTTCTGGTCTCATCAAGCCTGCAATCTCCACTACGATTACTATTTCACCTCGACGATTCCGAAGCGTATGAACTTCCACTTGCCGGATTACAATGAGCCGTGCAAAATCTACGTTACTTTCTACACTCAAAAGCCAAATCGTATCGACGTCAAACAGGATGGAATCTACATGATTCCCACAAATGCTCGATACATCGGCGATAACATCGAGTGGGAGCGTCCACGACGCGAGATTCATCTTCCATCGCTCGACGGAATCAACACCGCCGCTGGAACGAATTTCTTTGATCGTCAGGAGCAGGCCATTCACATGATTCTAGAGACCGGCCACATCTACGGTCTACAAGTCAAGTCAACACTGATTCTAGAGTTGGACGTCATGACTGAACTCACAAACGATGAGTTCTACGACAACGGAAACATTGCTGTTAACATTGCCGCGCTTCTTGGCATTTCTCCGAGCCGAATCAAGATCGTCAACGTCATTAGGGAAACTAACGACGAGCGAAGAAAGCGACGAGAAGCTTCGGGACTTTTCTACTTTGGAAACAGCCGACTCAGAAGAGAAGGCGACGCGGAAAGTTCCTCCCTTCAGTTTGAAATCGCGAGCAACAACGAAAAACCAGAAGATGGCGACAATGAGCTTGACGCAGAAGATCTCGAGAAAGAAAAGGAGGAAGTCGATGCGCTCAACGGTATCGGCGCTACTCTCGCGAAGAAGTCCCTCGAGGATGGAAACCCGCTCGGAGCAGCAGCTGCAAACGCAATTGTCGACCAAGATCCAAGCGTTTCTGTCGGAGAGGTCGCCGTCGGCATGGCTGATCCGCCAACAACAAACGATGATCTCCCAGAATGGTTCGATGAAGAGAATCCACTCGGCGAGAGCATCATCCAGAAGCTTGGCCTTGACGAAGAAGCGATCGGTGTTGACGAGCCTGGCAGCATTGATTTCGACGCACTTCGAACTGAAATTCTTGCCGCTTCTGATGGCGAGATCGATCTTGAGACTGCAAAGACCGCCGAAGAAGCTGCGAATGAGAAGCAGGCAGCGAAAGATACCGCAGCTGAGCCGATTATTTACAAAGTCCCAACGACGATGATCATCGATGAGGAGCCAACTGGTCTTCAAATCGAGCAGGTCGACATTCAGTCATTTGTCCTCCATGTTCTGGACCAAGACGGTGAAATGATGACCGTCGTTGGCTTCCCGCTCAATCCAGCTACATGTACTGTGTCCCTCAAGGACGGTGAAACTGGACAGATTCTCGGAGAATCGACAGTTCCATTCGAGCCTGGAACCGGTTACGCGACTTTTAGCGCTTTCCAAGTCAACGGAACCGACATGTCTGTCGAGTTCGAGTTCAACATCGGCTTCCCAGCTGATTTCGATCTGAACGCGACTGTTCCGGCTGTGTTTTCAAGCGCTCCTCTCGAATTCTTAGCCATGCCAGACTCGACCGGAGACGGAGAATGTGAAGTTTTCGAAGGAGAAGGCTTTGATAAGCAAGAAATCTGGAACGAGGACTGCTCGCTGATTTGTACTCTTCCTTGCCAGGACGCCGGAGGATTGCTTTCAACGGTGCCAAAATGCCAAGTCAGAGATACCACAGAATGCGGATCGTTCGGAGCTTGTAATGACGGTGTTGGTTGCGAATGTGATCTAGCTTCAATGCCACGACCTGACCAGATTAACGTCGAGGACCACATCAGCTTCTCGTGCGATTCCGAAGGAATGGTCGTCAAAGTCGACAAATGCGTCATGCACAAGTTCGGTTTTAGACTCGAGCATTTGGGAATCAATGGTATCGACCGCTCTTATGACGGTCCACTCCGAGGTTCTGGCTTGAACACGTGCGTGGGTAAACTCGACTACGAGACTGGAACAGACTACAAATTCACTCTCTACGGCGGCGACGCTTGCGGCATGGAAAAGACTTTCAATGAAACGCATATTGTGTACCACAACGCAGTTTCCGGCAGCTTTGGTATGAATCAAGGCGGAATCAAGCGACGAGTTGAGATGTATTCCGAATTCGCCTGTGCCTTCGAGACCTCGATTCGCGTCTCTGCTGCTGTTGGTTCCGTCGGAAGGAGTACGATCCATAAAGAATTGAAGCGAGAAATGGGAATTTTCGACGCAAGCTTGATGCTCTTCACGGACATGAGCTACTCAACACCGGTCACGAGCACTTATGTCGTGGAAGTTCCACAGAAAGTCTATGTCGGGGCGTTTGTAGCGGATCTCAACCCCCGTTACGCGCTGGTTTTGAACACGTGCACATTGTCGATTCCAGGAGAAGACGACATGACACACGATGTCGTCACCGATTCCTGCGTAAATCCTGACGAAACCGGGTTTGTGAATATTTACAACAATGGCGATTCTGACCAGTCACGATTCTCCTTCGACTCTTTCATGTTCCTCGGCTTTGAAGAGCATGAGCAGACGCTCACTTGCAGTATGAAAATATGCGATACTGAAAGTGAAGCTTGCACACCTTCCTGCGGCGCTAGAAGACGACGGTCGTCAAGCTTCGATGATGGAAAAATTATTCAAGCTACAGTACGATATACTGTTCGAAAAGAACAGCCAAAGATATCACGATGGCAAAGCATCATCAGAGGATAATGAAGACGCCATCTGATTCTTATTAACTTATTTTCTTTCCTCGATTACATGATTAATAAACTAACCAAC
>Ga0115100_10630725_pt1 | contig 10676 bp, 20 predicted proteins | sample MBTome_3_FD_89642 | JGI IMG/M metagenome (GOLD analysis project Ga0115100, IMG submission 89642) | Marine eukaryotic communities from Pacific Ocean to study complex ecological interactions - MBTS_2Apr14_M1_3um Metatranscriptome... | ecosystem: Environmental > Aquatic > Marine > Oceanic | place... | reverse complement strand
TATGGGTTAAGAAAATAAAAGCTAACGCATTAAAAAAGATGACACAACCGCATGTTAAAGAAATAATTGAAAAATACTTGGAGAATTAGTATACTTTCTCCTTTTTTATGTAATATATATTATAACTAAATACTTATGAATACACATACAAATGTAGTCTACGACATCGAAGATGACTCTATTGATAGAGGCGATGCAACAAATACAATCGAAGGTTTAAATTACTATAACATTGAACCTAAAGATAGTCCTTCGGACATTGAAACCTTAAACATAAAGGTTGAGCAAGACTATCATAATTCGTACTATAATACTAAAACAAAAGTTTATGGTACAAGAACAATTAAACTCGCCAATAAGGATTGGCACAAATTAAATAAACAATGAAACTACACGAAAAATTAAGTTTAATCCAATCAGAATTCAAAGCTAAAAAATCGCGCTTTAATAATTTTGGTAAGTACAACTTCCGATCTGCAGAAGATATATTGGAAGCTCTGAAACCTTTTAATAAAGCACATGGTGTTTACTTTACTGTAAGTGAAAGAATTGTGGTTGCAGATACTGAATTCCCAATTATGGAATCTATTGCGACTATATCTGATGGTACAGATGCTATACAAGCTATAGCTATTGTAGGTGTTGACTTGGCTCAGAAAGGAATGCAAATGCCACAAAAATTCGGTAGTGCATCTTCTTATGGTAAAAAGTATAGTCTAGGCAATCTATTACTTATAGATGATACAGCTGACGCAGACGCTACAAATAGTCATGGTAAAGGTGCAATTAACAGAACTATAGCAGGTGCTGGTAATGAATTTGCTAAATCAAAACCGGAAATTACAGAGGCTAACATTGATAAAGCTAAAAAGTTTTTAGCTAATGGAGGTAAAGTAGAAACACTACAGCAAACATATTTAATGAGTGCTGAAATATTAAATAAACTAAAGAATGGATAAACAAGAGATATTAGACAAGCTACGTGATGATAACCATTATTATGGAGAATTTGGTAAAACCTATTTAAGTAACAGTGACATCATGGCGTTGTTAAATAATCCTCTTGATTTCAAGAAGCAGTCGCCTCCTACTACACCTATGGTTATTGGAGGTTACTTTCACACATGCATCCTCGAGCCTCATAAGCTTGACAAGTACAAGATAGTTAAAGCGTCAACACGTAACACAAAAGTTTACAAAGAAATTGCAGGTAGCGACATCTGTCTTTTAGAGAAAGAAGCGGACGATATACAGTTAATGCGAGAAATTGTATTAGAGAACGAATTGTTTCAAGATCTTATACAAGAAGGTAACGTTGAGTATGAAGTACCTGGCTTAGTAGAACTTGAGGGCATGACGTGGAAAGGTAAGGCTGACATCGTTAACCATACTCACCAACTGGTTATAGATTTAAAAACAACAGGTGACATTAATAAATTTACTAATTCTGCTTATCGTTTTAATTACGATAGCCAAGCATATATTTATTCAAAAATGTTTGGTTACGATTTAGTTTTTATAGTTATTGATAAAAAGACTCATCAGTTAGGTTTGTTTGATTGCAGTGATAAGTTTATTCAATCTGGTATGAATAAAGTATCAAACGCAGTGAAAGTCTACGAAGATTACTTTGTTAATGGCGATGGCGATTTTAGCCAACATTATATTTCTAAAACACTTTAAATTTTATATTATGGCAAGAACACGAAAAAGAACGTGCGACGTTACAGGAGTAACAACAAGTGAGAACAATTTTTATTCAAAACAATCTCACACAAAAGCAGTAGATAATTTGCGAAGATCTACAGGAGCTAACAAAAAACAAATGCGCAGAATGTTTAACCAATTAAACACCTATTAAATTATGGCTAGTATTATTTCAGCAAACATTGATTTAACTAAAGTAGATAAATCAAAGATTTATGAAGGCAAAAAAGGTAAGTATTACCCTATTACAATAGTTCTTAATGACGAACTAGGACAGTTTGGAGACTCAGGTTATATACAGACTGAACAAACTAAAGAAGAACGCGATGCTAAAGCACCTAAATCTTTTTTGGGTAATGTAAAGGTTGTATGGTCTAACGGATCTAATGTAGGGGCTGCACCTAGAGAGGGTGAACCTCAACAACAACAAAACGCTCCGCAGTCTGCTCCTGGGCCAGATTTACCGTTTTAATGGATAGTGGCGATTACGTATCAAGAGTTACCGACAAAGACGGTAATGTAACACTGGTAGAAGATTAAAATAACTCTTTAAATAGAAGACTATGCAAGAAATTAATGGATTTGAGATTGAGCAACATAATCAATACGATTTAGATATTACTAAAAGTGAAGGTATATGTCCGAAGTGTTCGCATGATAGAAAAGCTACTAATCAAAAAGCAAAGTGCGCTAGTTATGATGCAGCTAGAGGATTAATCACATGCCACAACTGTAATGAAGTTTCACAAATGCATACCTTTAAAAGAAAAGGTAGTCCCTTAAAAGAGTATACTTTGCCGGTATGGCAAAACAAAACCAATCTCAGTGATAGAGCAGTTGAATGGTTTCAAGGTAGAGGTATATCACAAAAGGTCTTAACTAATATGAAAATTAGCGAAGGCCTTGAGTGGATGCCGCAAGTTGCAAAAGAAGTAAATACAATTCAATTTAATTATTTTATTGGAGATACATTAATTAATACTAAATATCGTGATGGAAACAAAAACTTTAAGTTATTCAAGAATGCTGAAAAAGTATTCTATAACCTGGGTGGTATTGTCAACAACGACACTGCTATTATTGTGGAGGGCGAAATGGATGCTCTTAGTCTCATGGAAGTTGGTATTTCCAACGTGGTTTCAGTACCTAACGGTGCTACTCCTGGGCGCATCAATTTGGATTACCTTGACTCTTGTATCGAATATTTTGAGGACAAGGCAAAGATTATTATCGCAACAGATGCTGATGAAACTGGTGAGAGTCTTAAGGAAGAGCTCATTAGAAGGCTCGGGGCTGAGGTCTGCTATACAGTCGACTTCGGGGAAAGTAAAGACGCTAATGGTTATTTGGTTGACAATGGTAGGAACAGCTTACTCAATCTTATTAACAATGCTGCTGCCGTCCCTCTTGAGAATGTAGTAACAGTAAAAGACATAAATGATGAACTGGAAGAATTTATACACGAAGGTTTTAAGCCCGGCTTTCAAGTCGGTCTTGATAACTTTGATAGCATTTTTAGTACTTACACCGGACAGTTTATTACTGTCACAGGAGTGCCTAGTAGTGGCAAGTCTGACTTTGTGGATAGAATGGCTGTGGGGTACAACTTAAAATACGGTTGGAAAACAGCGTTTGCTTCACCAGAAAACAAACCAACGTTCTTACATGCACATAAACTAATAAGAAAGATAGGTGGCTGGATGCCTAAACAAGAAGATTTAGGTGGTGACAAGTGGAATGAATGCTGGAACATTGTAAACGATAACTTTTATTTTATAGAGTCTGAACGTTATGATCTTGAAGCAGTGCTTAAAAAAGGTGCTGAGCTGGTTAAGCGTAAAGGTATTAAGTGTTTGGTTATAGACCCATTTAATAAGGTTAAATTAAAAGGTACGTCTACAATGTCTATACCAGATGCCACCATGGAGTATTTAGCGCAGATAGAAACGTTTGCTAAGAAATACGACGTATTAGTTATTGTTGTTGCTCACCCTACTAAAATGTATAAGAAAGACGATGGCACTATGGATGAACCTACAATGTATTCTATTAAAGGTGGTGGTGAATGGTATGATGCTAGCTACCACGGGTTGTTAGTGCACAGAAACTATGGTAACAACACTGTTAAAGTAAAGGTTCTTAAAGTTAAGTTTCAAAACTTAGGTGAGAATCAAGCTGAAGCACATTTTAAGTGGAACCATGCATCTGGCGACTATATGCCTGTAGCCGATCCTTCGGATCATAATTTACCTTGGGAGTAATGGCTTGGAAATCAAAACCACCTAAAGGTTATATAGGATTAAATACAGGCTTTACAGCTAATGATGAAGAATTAAAGTGGCAAAAGTTTTGTATAGATAATGGTATAATAATATCACCAGAGCCAACATCAAAAGGTATGTATCCGCAAGAATGGAGAATAGCAGTATCGTTTATGCCTAATTTTAAAAAAGTTTATAAAACACCTACTGTATACATAACAGATAATATCTGGCAAGAAACATTTAAAACAATGAAATATTATTATGACAAGAAACATTCAAGATGAGTATAGAGGATTATTATCATCATTGGTCCACGGTGGAAAACAGAAAGAGGATAGGACAGGGGTTGGGACGAAATCAGTCTTTGGACGAATATTACGACATGATATGTCAGCAGGATTTCCTTTGCTCACAACAAGAAAAATATACTGGAACAACGCAGTAACTGAATTGCTTTGGATACTACAAGGTAAAACAGATATTAAATACCTAAACGATAATGGTGTTAAATACTGGAACGCTGATTACGAAAGATCAGGTAGAACAGACGGTACGCTGGGCCCGGTATATGGATCTCAATGGCGTAACTTCGCAGGTGTAGATCAATTACAACAATTAATTCGTGAGATAAAATCTAATCCTTCATCTAGAAGATTAATGATTAACGCTTGGAATGCAGGTGCTATACACGATATGGCTTTACCTCCTTGTCATTACGGATTTCAAATTTATATAAATGATGGAAAAATGGATCTTATGTGGCAACAGCGATCAGCTGATGTTTTTCTCGGGCTTCCTTATGATTTTGCTATGTATGGTTTATTATTACTTATGCTCGCAAAAGGAGCTGGTTATACACCCGGCGAACTCCTTGTTTCCCTTGGCGACTGTCATCTTTACAATAATCATATCGATCAAGCTAAACAACAGTTGGATCGTAGTTTTCGAAAACTTCCTTTTGTTAGCGTCGATAGGGGACTTACTATTATTAAAGGAGGAATAACTATACCAACTAAAGAAATGATTAATATATCAGAATATGACCCTCACCCAGCAATCAAAGCAGAACTCAACGTTGGAGTATGAGCCATGGTTTAAGAGAACAAATTATATGGCTAAATACTTGAACACACACAGTAAGGAGATAATTAAAAAATTAAACAATGAACATAAAAATTCCAACAGGTAAGTATAAAATTTATCATATACCAGGTATTAAAGTAGGATGTACTACTAATATACAGAAGCGTGTTGTTGAAACACAGGGGTATAAAGAAGGTGAATACGAAATACTGTTTGAGACTAATGATATTGTAGAAGCCTCGGAAGCAGAGAAGGTACTACAAAAAGATCTTGGTTATAAAGTCGATAGACAATTATATAAAGATTTATTTAAAAAATCAAACAAAATGACAAAGTGCACATCATCTGAAGCAACAACAACATTTAAGATTTCTAAAGATGAAATCAACGCAAAGTTTTTAAACAATATAGAAATAAAAAATGGGTACGGAACGTATGCCTTGGATAATGAGGCTAAAATTGAGTGGATTATATCTAATGTACATGGCAGCCAGTTTGGTCCTGGCACCTGTTACGTGTATAATAAAGTTTTATCACAAGCAGAGCCTTTCCAAGCAAGCAAAGAAATGACTAAAACAGGTGGTCAATTTATATTTCCACTGATTAGAGAGTGGGCTACTGACCGTGGTATATATGATAAAGGTGATTCAAAAACACAGTACATTAAACTTCAAGAAGAAGCAGGTGAATTAGCTCAAGCTTTACTTAAAGACGATAGACCTGAGATAATAGATGCTATAGGCGATATGGCAGTTGTTTTAACTAACCTAGCAGCTTTAGAAGGTTTACATATAGAAGATTGTATTGAGTCCGCATACGACGTTATAATCAACAGAAAAGGTAAAATGATTAATGGAACATTTGTAAAAAACAACTAATGAAAATAACTACTCAAGACCAAATAGTACAACAAGTAATCAAAAAACTTGATGAGCGTAGCAATGTAGGTTATAAAAAATATGGTGTAACTTTACACGATGATACTCCTTCATTACACAAGTGGCTTAATCATATACAAGAGGAATTGTTAGATGCTTGTAATTATATTGAGAAGCTTAAGCATGAAACTACTGATGTATTAGCCGACAAGATACTTAAAGACTATCTTGAAGAAGAATCTACATTCAGTAACATTAGTGATCCTGGACCACCTGATGGATTTGGTACAACAACCACTTCTATCTATCCAGGTGATATTAAAGTAACTTATGATAAAATGTAATTATGAAGCGAAGAAGCAAAAAAAGAGGTCCAGTTGTAGCTAAGAAAACAGCCTTTGATGGGATTAATTTTGCATCTGGATTAGAAAAGTATACATATATAGCTCTTAAAAAAGAAAAACTATTTGAATATTATGAAGGTGAAGTTTTCCAGTTGGTCGAAGGATTTAGTTTTACAAATAAAGCTTATGAAAAACAAGCCAACGGGAAAGGTGATTTTACTAACCGAGGGGAGAAAAAAATACTGGGAATTAAGTATACACCTGACTTCACAGGAAAAGATTATATAATAGAATGCAAGGGGAGAGCAAATGAATCCTTCCCTTTAAGATGGAAACTATTTAAGCAATGGATGATAAACATGGGCGACTCGCGGACGCTTTACAAGCCGCAAAATCAAAAGGACGTAGATATGATGATTCAGATAATGAAAGAAAAAAGAAAAAAGAATCCTCTCTCCACTATAAACGCCGTAAATTAGATAAAGATGTTAGGAAATACGCCAAACATAATAACAAAATTAACTCAGAAGAAATTGAAAGAATTGGAAGACGACATGGATTTTACACTGGCTAGTTATTATAAAGAAATGATAGCTCACCATATGATGATGTTAAACTACTATTTAAAAGAACAAAACGATGCGGAACTGGGAAATTAGTATAGGGTTATATCCAGGCATATTGTTCGGTGTTAGAACCTATATAGAAGAAACGTTTAAAGAGCATGTTATATATCTACCTTTTTGTGTAGAAATATGCTTAACTATTGAAGATTAAATTGTTACATAAAAAAAATAAATGAATGAGCACAGCAACAAGAAAACAACTGGAGAGCAGCGTCAGAGAGATTGGCAGTGTACTCCAACAAGTGATTGGAGAGTTAGGGAATCTGAAAGATCTGGCGATTGGTACTATGACAGTAGTCAAAGAGCTCCCGGGTTACGAAGAAGCATTAAAGACGATGAAGACTAAACAAGAAGAAAAAGAAAAAGAATCCGAGACTAAACTAGAATTATAAATGGGATTATTTGATGAAAGAATTGCATACAAACCGTTCGAATACCCAGAATACTATACTGAAGGGTGGCTTAAACAAGCTCAAGCGTTCTGGTTGCATACCGAAATACCTATGTCAGGTGACCTTAAAGACTGGAATGAAAAGCTAACTAAAGAAGAGAAAAACTTAGTAGGTAATATATTGCTAGGTTTTGCTCAAACAGAATGTGCGGTATCAGATTACTGGACACAAAATGTAGTTGGCTGGTTTCCAAAACATGAGATACAACAAATGGCAATGATGTTTGGTAGTCAAGAAACCATACACGCAGTTGCTTATAGTTATTTAAACGAAACATTAGGACTAGAAGATTATGAAGCATTTTTACACGAGCCAACCACGTCGGAGCGCTTCGATAACCTTGTTAGTTACACTGGCTCTGACTCTCGCGGGATTGGCCGGTCTCTCGCTATTTTTTCTGCATTTGCAGAAGGCGTATCTCTCTATTCCGCTTTTGCTGTGCTATATAGTTTTCAGCTCCGTAATTTGCTTAAAGGCATTGGCCAACAGATGAAATGGTCTGTAAGAGACGAATCTCTTCATAGTAAAATGGGTTGTCAGTTATTTAGACAAATGTGTGAAGAAGATAAAAGTCTTTTAGACGCTTGTAGAGAAGATATAATAGTAGCAGCCACAACAATGTTATTAGCTGAAGAAAATTATATTGACAAGATGTTTGAGATGGGTGATATTGAGGGTATTAAAGCTTACGATTTAAAACAATTTATTAGAAAAAGATTAAATGAAAAACTTACAGAACTCGGTTACATCGACCTCGGGCAGTACTTTGCATATGACGAAGCAGGATCAGACAACCTCGACTGGTTCTACCACCTTACCGGTGGGGTCACTCATACTGATTTTTTCGCTGTTCGTCCTACTGATTATTCGAAAGCAGGTGAAGGAGAAGATTTTGAAGATATGTGGGATTAATGAAGAGCTTTAAGCTTGGTAAGTTAGTTAAAGATAGGAGACTAACTGTAAACGAAAGATTGTCAGGTAGGTTAGGATATATGGGAACAGCCTTCATAATGATAGGCCCTTATATATTGAACTACGGAAACCTTGGGGCTATAAGTTATATAATTGGAGGCATACTATGTACACCACAAGTTGTGGTTGCTAAACAATGGAACCTAGTCGCTGTAAATGTAAATGTAATAGTAGGATATATAATTTATTTAATAACGAATGGATAGAATAAAAGATTACGCAGTAAAAAAATACCCAACAAAATTTAAAGGAAAAGCAATAGAGGTTATAGAAGAAGATAACTTTTATAAAGTTTTTTCTAAAGATGGTAGCCCAGTTTTTTTAAGTAAAAATATACAAATATAAGATGTGGAATAATGAATGGAAAAAAGGAGTTGACTACCCAGAGTGGGGTGATACCGAAGTCTACAAGAAAACAATTGGAGGTAGCTATCTCGTTGACGAAGAAACACCTAAAGATGCTTACAGAAGAGTTAGCAGAGCTGTCTCAAAGCGACTATACAAACCAGAGTTAGAAGATGTATTTTTTGATTATATCTGGAAAGGTTGGCTATGTTTAGCTTCTCCGGTTTTATCTAATACAGGTACAGACCGTGGTTTACCTATAAGTTGTTTTGGAATTGACGTAGCAGATTCTATAGCTGATATTGGAACAAAGAATTTAGAAATGATGCTCTTAGCTAAACATGGCGGCGGTGTAGGAGTAGGCGTTAATATGATAAGACCCGCAGGAGCCAGAATAACAGGTAATGGAACTTCAGACGGAGTTGTCCCTTTTTGCAAAATCTACGACTCAACTATACTCGCTACCAACCAAGGTGCCGTTAGAAGAGGAGCTGCATCAGTTAACATCAATATTGAACACCCTGACTTCCTCGATTGGATTGAAATTAGGGAACCTAAAGGAGACGTCAACAGGCAATCTCTTAACTTACATCAGTGTGCTGTCATTGGCGATAAGTTTATGCGACAACTTGAAACGGGAGATCAAGAAGCACGCAAAAAATGGAGTAAACTTATCCAAAAACGCAAAGCCACTGGCGAGCCATATATCCTTTTTAAAGGCAACACGAACAAAGCTAATCCAGAGGCTTACAAAGCGAATGGATTAAAAGTTCATATGACTAATATATGTAGTGAGATTACATTACATACCGACGAAAGTCATAGTTTTGTTTGCTGCTTATCATCTTTAAACCTTGAAAAATACGACGAATGGAAGGATACAAACTTGGTATACGATGCGATATGGTTCCTGGACGGTGTCCTGGAAGAGTTCATTCAAAGATCGAAGGGTCTGAGGGGGTTCGAGAATTCTGTAAGGTCAGCTGTCAAGGGACGGGCACTAGGATTAGGAGTGTTGGGATGGCACAGCTTACTACAGAAGAACGGGATCGCTTTCGAAGGATTAATGGCACAGTTCAAAACCCGAGAAATATTTTCAAAGATAAAGATTGAAACTGAGCGTGCATCAAGGAAATTAGCTGAAGTTTATGGCGAACCCTTATGGTGTGTAGGTACTGGTATGCGAAACACTCATTTAAGAGCTGTAGCGCCAACCGTATCGAACTCTAAATTATCTGGTAACGTTTCACCAGGTATTGAACCTTGGGCTGCTAACGTGTTCACAGAACAGTCCGCTAAAGGTACGTTTATTAGAAAAAATAAAGAACTTAAAAAAGTATTAAGGAAGATTGGAATTGACAATAAAGAAACTTGGGAAAAGATTATGTCAGATGGTGGATCCATTCAAGACATTAAAGAACTCGATGGATGGTTTTACGATCACTCAGGAAGACTTACCCAAGAGTATGCGGAAGATTACGAAAAAGTAAAGAATGTATTTAAAACATTTAAAGAAATCAATCAATTAGAATTAGTAAAACAGGCGGGGATTAGACAGGACTATATAGATCAATCTGTTAGTTTAAATTTAGCTTTCCCTTCTGAAGCTACTCCTAAATGGATGAATGCTGTTCATATGGAAGCATGGAAGCGTGGTGTTAAAACGTTATACTATACACGTACCGAATCTGTATTAAGAGGTGATATTGCGGCAGCTGCAATGGATCCAGATTGTTTAAGCTGCGACGGATAAAATTAATTAATTAAACATTATTATGGCTAAAAAGTTTACATTTGCAGACGCAAAATTACGTATTAAAGAATTAGAAGATCAAGTTAAAGAACAACTTGAAGCTATCGATTTGAATACAGACGATCACATTTACACAACTGAAGAAAACAATGTGATTAAATTCTTAAAAGTCTGGGGCTTTGTTGGCCCAGTTCTTGCAGTAATTATAACTGTAATTTTAATGAATAGGTAGAGGTATAAAAATAAAAAGGG
>Ga0115100_10779329_pt1 | contig 10682 bp, 8 predicted proteins | sample MBTome_3_FD_89642 | JGI IMG/M metagenome (GOLD analysis project Ga0115100, IMG submission 89642) | Marine eukaryotic communities from Pacific Ocean to study complex ecological interactions - MBTS_2Apr14_M1_3um Metatranscriptome... | ecosystem: Environmental > Aquatic > Marine > Oceanic | place... | reverse complement strand
GCTCTACCTGTTCCATAGTTGCTAAAAGCCCAAGCCATTAAACGTTTTAATTCTTTTTTATCTATAACCTTGTTTGTAAATCGAGGTTTAGGTGGTACAAATAAATACTTTTCTTTCATGATGCATTATTCCTTCTTTTATAACAATTTTTTGTTACTTGCTTATAACTAATGAATCTAATAACACTTTGTTAAGTAAAATACGGCCAGGCGTAGTTAACAAGTATTGAACAATTGTCTCACCTGTATGATCTTTTTTTATTATCTGATCCTCAAAAATATGCATTTCGCTTCCATCATCTTCTTTTTTTATGTTAAGCAGCTTGCTATAACTATCTATAACACCATCAAACCTAACCCATATGTAAGAATGTAGTGGAATTTTGTTGGAGTCATAGGCTAATAATGCATCCTCTAAATTAGAAAAATAATAAGCTTGTTTGTTTTGTTTAGTTGGATTTTCTGCAGTTAGATAGTAGCAACCAAGTACCATATCTTGACTCGGCATTATTATAGGCTCTCCTGTTGCAGGTGATAAGAAGTTGTAAGGGGCAAGCATTAAAAGTCTTGCCTCAGCTTGAGCCTCTAAAGATAGAGGAATATGGACTGCCATCTGGTCACCGTCAAAATCTGCGTTAAAAGCTGGACATACTAACGGATGCAATTTTATAGCTCTGCCTTCAACTAATATTGGTTCAAATGCTTGTATACCTAACCTATGCAATGTAGGGGCTCTATTGAGTAATACAGGATGTCCCTGTATAACATCTTCTAAAACGTTCCAAACAATAGATTCATTCTTCTGGATTAATTTTTTCGCAGCTTTGATATTGTTTACTAATCCTTGGTGAATAAGTCTGTGAATTACAAATGGTTGAAATAATTCTAGGGCCATCTCCCTAGGTAATCCGCATTGGTTTAATTGTAGCTGAGGACCTACAACGATAACGGATCTACCTGAATAGTCTACTCGTTTACCAAGTAGATTTTGTCTAAATCTTCCTTGTTTTCCCTCAATGATATCTGAGAGTGATTTGAGTGGACGATTATTTGCTCCAACAACTACTTTTCCACGCTTACCATTGTCAATTAGAGCATCTACAGACTCCTGTAGCATCCTTTTCTCATTACGAATAATAATTTCTGGAGCTAAAATTTCCTGCAATCTTATTAAACGATTGTTTCGATTTAGGACTCTTCTATATAAATCATTTAGATCTGATGTGGCAAACCTACCACCATCAAGTTGAACCATAGGCCTCAGATCAGGTGGGATCACGGGTAATATTGTTAATATCATCCATGATGGATCAGATCTAGTTGCAATAAAATTATCTATTATTCTGAGTCTCTTGATAGCTTTATCTTTTTTTGTACCTTTAGAAAGTAAGACTTCTTCTCTAAGACTCTCAGCTTCTACTTCTAAATCAATATCTTTCAGTAATTTTTGCACAGCTTCAGCTCCAATACCTACTTCTACACCGTAAATATCAGATTGTTCTTGATATAATTGGTCTTCTATATCTATCCACTCATCTTCGCTGAGTAGTTGTTTATATTTCAAACTTGCACAATTACCTGGACGTGTAACAACATATGAATTAAAATATACAATTTGTTCCACATCCTTTAAAGGTATGTCTAGTAAAATAGCTATGTAACTAGGTAGACTTTTAAGGTACCATACGTGGGTTACTGGAGCAGCTAGTTGAACATAACCCATTCTGTGTCTTCTAACTTTTGATTCAACAACCTCTACACCACACCTTTCACATACGATTCCCTTGTACCTAACCCTTTTGTACTTACCACAATGACATTCCCAGTCTTTTATTGGACCGAATATTCGTTCACAGAATAGACCATCCATTTCAGGTTTTAAAGTTCTATAGTTAATAGTCTCAGGCTTGGTCACTTCTCCAACTATTTGACCATTAGGTAGTGCTCTTTCCCCCCATTTTTTTATTCTCTGCGGTGAAGCTAAGTTAATCTTTACATAATCAAAATATTGTTCTATTTTAGGCATTGTGTCTTTGAACTATGTATTTTATTGTTCTCATTAGATTAAAGATGTTTCTATATCATCGCGCGTAATAGATTCATAAGTTGGTCTTGAATGAAATTTCTTACTACTAGCATTAGACATAAGGTCCACTTCGATTCCTCGGGTTTGTCCATCAGGTAATGTCTCTATTTTGTAAGCACCTACATCTAAGCCGAGTGATTGTAATTCACGCATTAAAACTTTAAATGACTCAGGAGTTCCTGGTCTTGGAATAGGTTTTCCCTTAACAATTGCATTGAGAGTCTCATTTCTTCCTTGCATATCATCAGATTTAACTGTAAGCAATTCTTGTAGAGTATATGATGCTCCAAAAGCTTCTAATGCCCACACTTCCATTTCTCCCAATCTTTGTCCACCATGTTGTGCTTTTCCACCAAGTGGCTGTTGAGTAACCATTGAGTAAGGTCCTGTAGATCGTGCATGTATTTTGTCATCAACAAGGTGTACAAGCTTTAACATATAAGAGATCCCAACCATCACAGGGTTATCGAAAGCTTCACCTGTTCTACCATCAAATAATCTGATTTTTCCAGGGTGTTGCAGATCAAATATCCAATCTTTTCCGCTCATGTTTCTAGCATCCATGAGTTTATTATTAATTAAAACCCGAGATGCTTCTGCACCATGCATTTCATCGAATGGCACGATTTTGAATCTCTTATTTAAGTGTTCGGCTGCTAATCCTAATAGTGATTCGAAGATTTGTCCGACATTCATTCTTGAAGGGACTCCTAAAGGATTAAGAACAAGATCCACTGGTGTACCATTAGGTAAATACGGCATATCTTGTCTTGGCAAAATTCTGGAGATTATTCCTTTGTTTCCATGTCTTCCTGCCATTTTATCGCCTACTTGTATCTTACGCGTTTGTGAAACGTATACCCTAATAACAATGTTAGCTCCTGTAGGTAATTCGTCACCTTTTTCTCTAGTAAAAATTCGCACATCTAATATTCTCCCTCTTCCTCCGTTTGGTACTCTAAGTGAGGTATCTCTAACATCTTTAGCCTTTTCTCCAAATATAGCCCTTAATAACTTTCCTTCAGGTGGCTGATCAGACTCGCCTTTCGGAGTAACTTTTCCAACCAATATATCACCAGATTCTACCCATGAACCAATAACAATTATTCCGTTATCGTCTAATTTACGCAGGGAGTATTCTCCGACATTAGGCAGTTCTCTTGTAATTTCTTCTGAACCCAATTTTGTTTGTCGTGCTTCAATCTCATACTTTTCTATGTGAACTGAAGTATAAACATCGTTATACACTAGTCTCTCGCTAATTAAGAAAGCATCCTCATAGTTATAACCTTCCCAGGGAACATAAGCTACAACGATATTCTGTCCTAAAGCTAATTCTCCTCCCTCTGTGGCAGCTCCGTCAGCTATAACTTGTCCAGTTACAACCTCTTCTCCAAGCCACACTGAAGGTCTTTGATTAACGCATGTATCTTGATTTGACCTTTGGTACTTTTGTAAATTATATGAAATTTCCTTTCCTTGTTCGTTGGTAACACATATTCTGTCAGCAGATATATATGTAACAACTCCATCTTCTAAGCTGACGACTACCATCCCAGAGTCACGTGCGGCTTGTGCTTCTAGTCCCGTTCCAATCAATGGGCTCTCAGGATATAACAGTGGCACTGCTTGTCTCTGCATATTAGATCCCATTAAAGCTCTGTTGGCATCATCGTGCTCTACAAATGGTATAAGCGAAGTTGCAATTGATATTACTTGTATTGGTGATACAGCTATATAATCCACCAAATCTTTTTTCGTAGTTGTGAATTCTTGGCGATATCTTACGGGGACAATTTCATTCTTTATCTCTTGTTCTTCATTGACTGGAGTATCACCTGGTGCTATACGGAAATCATCTTCTTGATCTGCAGCTAGATATACTGGACTTTTCTGAACAAGAGCTTTTCCATCTTCAACTTTGTAGTAAGGTGTTTCTATGAAACCATACGAATTGATTCTTGCATGTGTAGCTAGGACACCTATTAAGCCGGCATTAGGTCCTTCAGGAGTTTCTATTGGACAGATTCTACCATAGTGACTTAAATGTATGTCTCTGACTGCAAAACCAGCTCGGTCACGGTTTAAACCTCCTGGCCCTAATGCACTGATCCTCCTTTTATGAGTTAACTCAGCTAGAGGATTGGTTTGATCCATAAACTGTGAAAGTTGACTAGATCCGAAGAATTCTCTTATTGCGGCAACTATTGGCTTTGGATTTACTAAAGTATTAGGTGTCAGTGAATTTGATTCACATATAGTCATCCGTTCTCTAACAATTCGCTCCAGTCTATTTAGACCTACTCTAACCTGATTTTGTAATAACTCTCCAACAGATCGAACTCTTCTATTTCCTAAGTGATCGATATCATCTATCTCTCCGATATCAAATTTTAGGTTAATAAGATAATCAATAGCTGCAAGAGTATCCTGAGGAGTCAAAACACGAATATTTTCAGGTATTGATAAATTTAGTTTTTTGTTTAATTTGTATCTACCTACTTTTCCTAAATCATATCTTTTAGGATCGAAGAAACGTGAGTAAAGAATTTGTTGACCTCCATTTACTGTAGCAGGCTCTCCTGGACGTAATTTTGCATACATTTGTATAAGAGATTCCTCAATCGTATAGTTCCCTTCTACACGGAAAGTCTTTTTTAGATATTCTGGATGGCGTACTCCATTATAAATATCGCTGTCACTTAGTCCCATTGCTTTAAGAAATACGTGGGCTGCGATTTTTCTTGTTTTATCAATTCTCACCCAGACTAAGTCATTTCTATCAGTTTCAAACTTTACCCATGCTCCTCTGTTGGATATTAAGCTGCTACTATAAGTTCTTCTACCTTGTTTATCTGTCTCAGATTTGTAGTATATACCTGGGCTTCTTACTATTTGGTTAATAATTACTCTCTCAGCCCCATTAATAACAAATGTTCCTCTATCTGTCATTAGAGGCAAATCCCCTATGAAAACTTCTTGCTCTTTTATTGCCCCTGTCTCTTTGTTAATCAAGCGAGCTGGAACATAAACTTGTACTGAATAAGTAGCATCTCGTCGTTTACATTCGTTGATGCTATATTTCGGATACTTTAACTTATACTCATCTCCCAGAAGGTGTAACTCTAAATTATCTGTATAGTCTGTTATCGGAGAAAAGTTCTTTATTTCTTCAGCTAATCCTTCTTCTAGAAACCAACAAAAGCTTGCGCGTTGTATTTCGACCAAATCAGGTAAGCTAAAAGTAGATATTTTACTATTACTAGACATCAGATTATTATCTCCTTTCCATGTTCAATTAATTGAAGTAATCAACCTTATTAAATAAATTTATGTTCTTTGGTTAGGTATTTATATAACTAAAAGATATTATCAAAGTTTATGAGACATCAACCGTTGATGCTCTGTTTGAAAGTTTTGGCTTAGAATAAAAATGTTATATAAGTTACTCTAGGAGTAACTTATACTCTTTGTAGATTCCTTTCGTTAATTTAGAATAGGATTCTTATTATTTGTTTTGTTCTCTTTTCTTTATTGCCTTTGCAAGAGCTGCCTTTTTTGAAGCAGCAGCATTTCTATGAATCATGCCTTTTTGTACTGCTTTATCTAACTTACTGTATGATAATGATACTAGTGAGTTAACAGATTCCATATTATTTTCATCTGTATTGTTTATTGCAATTAAGCACTTTTTGTACATAGTACGCATAGATGATTTGTATGCCTTGTTCCGGATTTGATTTCTCTTGTTTACTTCAATTCATTGTCTAGCAGATAATGAGTTTGCCATAATTTGTCTTTATTAATTGGACTATTCAGATTATTTCTTTTCTCTAAAAGCTTTACTATTCACGATAGTAGATTATAACATATAAGAGAGTACCGATGAAAAATAAGGTTGCTTTTTTCTGAATAGTTTTTTTAGATCAGAGTCTAATTTTTCTACTAAGTATAATCTACAAAATTAAAAAAACAATATGGCTAAAACGAAAGGAGTACGTATTGGTATCACACTAGAGTGTAAAACTCCTGAAGGAGTTTACAGATACCGTACAACAAAGAACAGAAGAAATAATCCAGACCGTATAGAACTAAAAAAGTATTGTCCTGTAACGAAAAAAACACGAGATTTTTAAAGAAATAAAATAAATTTTAAATAATAATTATGGCTGTATATCGTCGCAAAATTTCTCCATTACCAACAAACGAAGTTATAGACTACAAAGATGTAGAGCTATTAAGTAAGTTTTTGACAGAGCAGGGAAAGATTTTACCTCGCAGAATGACAGGATTAACAACTAAGCAACAAACTCGATTAACAAAAGCTGTTAAGAGAGCAAGAATGTTATCTTTATTACCTTTTGTCAATCGAGATGGAGTTTTCTAATTCATTTAGACTTATTCCAGTATAATCTGGATAAGTCTATATCTTGTTTATCTATTTCTTTTTTTTTCTATTAACTCAAAAGCCGAAATAATATCATTTTCTTGCCAGTCATCGAACTCTTCTATGTATATTCCACATTCTGAGTCTTGTTCAATTTCTGTCACATCTTGTTTGAATTGCTTCAGTGAAGATAAAAGCCCTTGATAAACTTCTACTCCTTTTCGAGATACTTTGATATGGCAACCTTTGATTATCTTACCTTGATTAACAAAACTTCCAGCAACATAATTTTTTCCTAATGGGAATACAGCTTTAACAGTAGCTTCTCCAATTTTCTTCTCTTCATACTGAGGACCAATGATATCATCTACCATTGTCTGAATGTCATCGAAAAGATCATATATAACATTATACTCTTTGATTTGAACTCCTAGATGCCTTGCAGTTTTCTTTGCACCAGGAGCTAAAGTTGTGTTGAATGCCAATATTGTAGAATTACTTGCGTCTGCAAAGTCAACATCAGTTTCTGTTATCTCACCAGGTGAGGCGTATAATACTCTGATTTTCACTTTTTCTTCTTCAACTTGTTCAATGCTACTGATAATTGCTTCCACAGATCCTTGTATGTCTGTTTTTATTACTAAGTTTATTACAGCCTCAACATTGGAACTTAGTAATGAGTACTTATCTGATGTTGAATTGATTTTCCTAGTATTATCAACCTCACTTTTTCGAACTTGCAGTACGGATTTAGCTTCTTTTTCGTTCTTAAAAGCTTCAAACTTTTCTCCAATATTTGGTACATCAGTTAGTCCCCAAACTAGAACAGGTGATGATGGCATTGATTTGTTAACAGGTTCGTTATTAGAGTTAATCATTCCCCTAATCTTCGCAACATGTTGACTTGTTACTATGAAATCTCCAACTTCTAACACTCCATTTTGGACTAATAGTGTTGCAATGGCTCCTTTAGTTTTGTCTAAGTTTGCTTCTAGAATTGTCCCGACACCATTTTTTTCTACTGATGCACGCAAATCCAACATGTCACTAACTAAAACAATCATTTCTAGTAGGTCATCTATGTTAGTGCTTTCTTTAGCACTAATAGGAACCATAGGTATATCACCACCCCAATCATCAGGAATTAAGTTATATTTACTTAACTCCTGTTTAATGTTTTCTATGTTAGCGTCGTCTTTATCTATTTTGTTAATAGCAACTATCAGTGGTATACCAGCATCTTTTATGCACTTAATAGTCTCTACAGTTTGCGGTTTTACACCGTCATCAGCAGCTACAACTAAGACTCCTATGTCTGTGACTTGTATACCTCTAGATCGCATCGAAGAAAAAGCCTCATGCCCAGGTGTATCTAAAAAGACTAGTTTTCTTTTATCTTCTTGGTAATCAACTTCTACTTCATAAGCACCAATTTTTTGAGTAATACCGCCAGCTTCTTTTTGTGCTATTTGAGTCTGTCTAATCTTGTCTAAAAGTGTTGTTTTACCATGATCCACATGCCCCATTATTGCTACAATTGGAGGGCGTTTCTCTGTTTTCTCCTCACTATCTGATGTTGAAAAATCGTTACGTAGACTTTTGACTTCTTCCTGGTTAGCAATTATTGTTACACCTAACTTATCGCCGATACTTATAGCTGTTTCTAGATCTAAAACTTGATTTATATTAACTACAACTCCATCCAGAAACAATGTCTTAATGATCTCAGTCTCTGATACACAGATTTTTTCTGCCAATTCTTGCACAGATAAAGGATTAGATAAGAAAACTTCCTCTGGTTTTTCTGTTAATGCTTCATTTAAAGTATCTCTCTTCCTAGCTGCTTTTCTTCCCTTCTTATTGTTTGCTGCTTGTTTCTTGATTGTTTGTGGATCATCATCCCCACCTTCAATTTTTCTCTTTAGTTTTAGTTTACTTTTTATATTTTCATTTGTATCATCATCCTTTTTTGTAATCTTTTTACTTTTTTTATCAAGTTTTGGATTAATTGGTTTTTCACTGTCATTGCCAAATGCTAAATTACTAGCGTCTTCAAATTTGTTCCTACCATTCAAATCGTAAACGGTTGTTCCGCCTTTTATTACTAGTGGATTAATAAGAAGAATAATGTCTTCACTGTTTTGATGCTTAGTTTTCATTTGGCATTGAATGTTACTTACTCTTTGTAAGATCCTGTTGCTAGGAGTTTTGCAACTCTTAGTCCTTTTTTTTATTATAAGTTCTGTTTTTATCATTCGTTTTCCTACTTTTTTTGATTATTTTGACTGAAAAATATTAATTAGAGTCAACCAGTACAACATTTAATATTCTAGTAGCAAGCAATTATTCTTTATAATGATTATGTAAAGACAAATCAAATTTGAGTTTTGCTTAATCTTGTATGATATTCAGACCAATTTGTTTTGGTAATATAATAGATTTTAGCAAACCCTAGATGCTTTATGTTTTTAGAAGCTCAGCAAAGTTAATATTAACTAAATTTTATGCCTAGATTTCAAAAAAATGATAACTTCATAGATAAGACTTTTACAGTAATTGCGGATATTGTTTTAAAAGTTCTTCCTGCTAGTAAACAAGAAAAAGAAGCTTTTGCTTACTACAGAGATGGCATGTCAGCCCAATCAGAGGGTGAATATGCTGAAGCCTTAGAAAACTATTATGAAGCTTTGAGATTAGAAGAGGACCCATATGATAGGAGCTATATACTATATAATATAGGACTAATTTACGCCAGTAATGGAGAGTATATCAAAGCTCTGGAATATTATCACCAAGCTTTAGACTTAAACTCTCGATTGCCCCCAGCGCTAAATAATATTGCTGTTATTTATCACTACCAAGGTGTTAAAGCTTCAGAGAAAAGAGACTTAGAGACTGCAAGAACTATGTTTGATAAAGCAGCTGAGTATTGGAAACAAGCTATAAGATTAGCACCGAATAATTATATAGAAGCGCAAAATTGGTTAAAAACAACTGGTAGAATGGCTTCGGATAATATGTATTGATCAAGTCAATACTATTAAGTGATTCAATAAGAAAATGATTAATATACCTAACCTAAGAAATACTTGATAAAAAAGCCGAAAAATATAATATTTTCGATAATAATTATCAACAATATTTCCTTATTACACTTGTATACTATTAAGTACAAATAGTTTTAACTATCATAGATCTTCTTTAGTAAAAAAGTTAGATTTTTAATTTATTACGAAACTTAATCTAAATATATCCTTGATTTCGGAATATCGAACTTATTTATGGTAAACACTGCAACAAATACTGGCCTTATTACATCAATTATCGGTCCTGTAGTTGACGTTGAATTTTCTAACGGAAAGCTTCCTCAAATTTACAACGCTCTTAGAATTGGTGAGGGTGAATCAAGTGTAGTTTGTGAGGTTCAGCAACTTCTTGGTAATAACAAGGTAAGAGCTGTTTCTATGACTTCTACAGATGGTCTAAAGAGAGGAATGAATGTTACTGACCTAGGAGCTCCAATTAGCGTTCCTGTTGGTAAAGCTACTCTAGGCCGTATTTTCAACGTTCTAGGTCAACCTGTTGATGAAATGGGTGACGTTTCTATGGAAACTACATCATCAATTCACAGAAAGTCACCAGTCTTCACAGAACTATAAACAAAGCCTTCAATTTTTGAGACAGGAATTAAGGTTGTTGACCTTTTAGCTCCTTACAGAAGAGGAGGAAAGATTGGTCTATTCGGTGGAGCTGGTGTAGGTAAGACTGTACTAATCATGGAACTTATCAACAACATTGCTAAAGCACACGGTGGATTATCGGTATTTGGTGGTGTAGGTGAAAGAACTCGTGAAGGTAATGACCTTTACATGGAGATGAAAGAATCTAAGGTTATCAGAGAAGATAACTTATCTGAATCAAAAGTAGCACTTTGTTACGGTCAAATGAACGAGCCACCTGGAGCTCGTATGAGAGTAGGTCTAACAGCACTTACAATGGCTGAGTACTTCCGTGATGTTAACAAGCAAGAAGTTCTACTTTTCATTGATAACATTTTCAGATTTGTACAAGCTGGAGCTGAAGTATCTGCACTTCTAGGTCGTATGCCATCTGCTGTTGGTTACCAACCAACACTAGCGACTGAGATGGGTGGACTTCAAGAAAGAATTACATCTACTACATCAGGATCTATTACTTCTATCCAAGCTGT